>Ga0247727_10014720_pt1 | contig 12943 bp, 11 predicted proteins | sample WisWelCaveWW1625_FD_202498 | JGI IMG/M metagenome (GOLD analysis project Ga0247727, IMG submission 202498) | Biofilm microbial communities from Wishing Well Cave, Virginia, United States - WW16-25 | ecosystem: Environmental > Aquatic > Deep subsurface > Groundwater > Cave microbial mat | place...
GTGATCGCTGGTGAGCACAACCGTGGTGCCGCGCGCCGCCAGCTCTTTCAGCATCCGGTACAGCGAAGAATGGCTGAACCAGCTCTTGGTCAGCGAGCGATACGCCGACTCGTCCGGCGTCATCTCGCGCAGCACGTCCGAGTCGCTGCGGCTGTGCGCGAGAATGTCTACGAAATTCACCACGATGGATGACAGCGGCAGATCGGCATAGGTCGCGATGTTCTTCTCGACGTTCCGCGCTTCGTCGGCGTCGAGAATTTTAACGTACTTCGGCTCCGGTTTTAAATTCATTTTGAGCCGCGCAAGCTGCGCATCGAGCAACTGGCGCTCGCTGCGATTGCGGCTGCCTTCGTCGTCGCTGTCCTTGCTCCAAATTTCAGGATGTTCTTTTTCAATCTCGATTGGAAAGAGACCGGCAAAAATCGCATTGCGCGAGTATGGCGTTGCGGTCGGCAAGATCGAATAATGATAATCCCGCTGCACCGAGAACATCTCACGCACCAAAGGCTCGATGGTCAGCCACTGATCGAGGCGCAAGTTGTCGATCACAAGAAAAGTGACGCGCTTTCCATCCTTCACCGGCGGCAACACATGCTTCCGAACGACATCCACAGAAAGCGCCGGCGCATCATCGCCTTTCACCCAGCCGCGATAATTTTTCTCGATGAAACGTCCGAACTCGGCGTTGCAGGTGTGCTTCTGCTCGGCAAGGCTTTCCTGCAAGCCGAGATCGGGATGATTGTCCAATTCGACATCCCATTCGCACAACCGCAAATAAATTTCCACCCAATCCTGATGCGACATCGGCTCCATCAAACGCTGGGTGATGCCGTTGAACTCGGAAATATAATCGCGCGAGACCCGCTGCCCGGAAATTTTTTGCTTCTCGAGAATTTTTTTGCACGTCGAAAGAATCTGGCTGGGGTTCACCGGCTTGGTGAGATAATCGTCGATGCGGCTGCCAATGGCGTCTTCCATCAGCCGCTCTTCTTCGTTCTTGGTCACCATCACCACCGGCAGCGACGGATCGATCTCTTTGATCTCCGCCAACGCCGCCAGGCCGTCCTTGCCGTGCATCATTTCATCGAGCAGCACGAGGTCAAAGCGTTGCTGCTTGACCAAAGAAATCGCGTCCTCGGCGTTGGTAACCGGCTGAATGCTGTAGCCCTTTTCTTCCAAAAAAAGAATATGTGGGCGGAGCAACTCGATCTCGTCGTCCACCCAGAGGATTTTGCTTTTGTTGTCGGGCATATTGTTGATTAGCAGCGAAGTCCGACTTGCGCCCACTGGTTTTTGGATTAATAAATATCGTGGTGCGCAAGTCGGACTTCATTTGTTTGCGCAGAAAATTAGGCAAGTTTGGGTAGATAGTCAATAGCGGACTTCTTCTCTCAAAAAAGTTGTGGCAAATGTAGCCTATATTTTTGATATTACCGCGCGGATTTTTGAACATAAGCATGTACAGTTGATACATAAATTGGGCGCATCTGTGCTGCATCCCATCAAAAGGGTCTTCGTCGGAATTAAGCCAAAGGAAACCTAAGATGCAAGAAATGACCTGGACGCTTTTGGAAAAATTGATGTTGGTGATTCTGACGCTCGCTACCATCGCACTCTTCAGCATCAAAGTTTCAAAGACCATCAAAATAATCCTTGCCGGAAAGCCGGATCGCAATCGGCTTGATCGGATTGGCCGGCGTCTGTGGGTCACCATCAAAGAAGTCGTTTTTCAAACGCGCGTGATCGATGGCCGGCCGATTCCGGGAATTTTACATGCGCTGGTATTCTTCGGTTTTGTTACCTTCGGCGCCGAGACCATCGATCATTTTCTTGAGCCTTACGGTTTTCATTTTGTCAAAACGATTTTGGGCGAGGCTGCCGAGCCGCTTTTCAAAAATTTTATTGCAATCATGGCATGGCTCGTCATCGTCGGCATGGTTGGTCTGGCGTTCCGGCGGTTTGTGTTGGTGAAAAGTTCTCCAGATCCGAAATCATATAGCTCCGGCCTGGTGGCTTTGTTCATTCTTCTTTTGATGGCGACCTATCTCAACGGCATTGCTGCGGAGCCGGTTGCTGAAAAAGCCAACTGGTGGCTGCACGCGTTGATCATCATCATCTTCCCGCAGCTCATTCTCGGCTCGAAGCATTTTCATCTTTTGATTTCGCCGATTGACATTTTCTTCCGCACCCATCGCTTGGGAGATTTGCTGCCGCTGAATCTCGACATGGAGGCAATGGCCGCAGCCGAGGAAGTCAACCTTGGGCTGGAAAAAATCTCGCAAGTGCCGCGCAAGCTGCGCATGGATTTTTTTTCGTGCGTCGAATGCCGGCGTTGCACCGACCAATGCCCGGCGAGCATCGCGGGACAAGAACTCAATCCGCGTGGATTTATCTTGGCCGGACGCGATGCCATCAAAAATGCTGGCGTCGATGATCCGGTGATCGGCGCGATCATTTCCGAAACCGCGCTTGGACAATGCACGAGCTGCGGCGCGTGTGAAAATATTTGCCCGGTGGGCATCGAGCATCTGCAATTGCTCACCGGCGCGAAACGCGCGCAGGCTTTGGCCATCGGCAAAGGAATGGTGGCGACAGAATATTTGCAGACCGTCGAGCGTTACGGCAATCCATTTTCTGCCAGCCGCGACGTGCGCAACCAGCTCATCGCCGATCTCGGCATTCCGATTTATGAAAAGAGCAAAACCGAATACGTTCTCTGGCTCGGTTGCGTGTGGGCCTACAACAAAGATGCGCGCAGCGCCGTGGAAGCGATAGTGAAAGTTTTGAAAACTGCCGGAGTGAGCTTTGGCGTTTTGCAAGATGAAACCTGCACCGGCCACCACTCGCGGCGACAGGGCGAGGAGATGCAATTTCAAACTCTGGCCAAGACAAATACCGAAACGCTAAAAACCAACGGCGTGAAAAAAATGATCACGCCGTGCCCGCATTGCCTGCACACGGTTGGCCGCGAGTACAAAGATGTTGATGCGAGCTTCGAGGTCGAGATCACCCATCACTCGGAATTTCTCGCTGATCTGATCGCCAAAAAACAAATCGTGATGGATGAAAAACAAAATGGCGTGAAGACGACTTATCACGACCCGTGCTATCTTGGCCGCTACGAAGGAATTTTCGACGCGCCGCGACAGGTGATTGCGCGAGCAGGTTTTGAAGTGGCCGAGCTTCCGCGACACGGCGAAAAATCATATTGCTGCGGCGGCGGCAACGCCGGATTCGCCCGCGAGCAAAAAGTGACCAGGCGCGTCGATCAAGTGCGCAAGGAGGAAATCAAAAACTCCGGCGCGAAGCTGTTGATTACTAGCTGCCCGGAATGCAAGATGATGCTCAATGCGGCGGTGGAGGAGACGATGGATATTGCGGAATTGGTGGCGGAGAGAATGCGAGGGGGCAAGTAGCAAGTGGCAAGTGAGAAGTAACCAGGGGCAGTAATCAGTAGTCAGTGTTCAGTATCTCGTGAAATGTTATTTTTCTTGACGCATTATGAAGTTTTTTGATACAACACATACCGCTTTAGCGGTATTTCACATCTTAGCCCCACGCCTTTAGGCTTGGGCGGTGGGAATAAAAACCAGAGTAATGCTCTTGTCTACTCCAATGAACGGGCGACTGCAAAGGATAAATAATAAAACAAACAAAGATTGAATTCCAAACCAGAAAATTTGTTTGCGATTGCAGGTTTGATGAGTTAATTTATTCCACAAACAAAACACGAGGAGATCAAAATGTCTCGCGAAATTACTTTGGAGAGCCTCCTTGAGGATTTGCACGGCGTTGAGCTGGAGATTCAGGAATACGAGAAGAAATACAAATTGCTCAGCAGCTATTTTCTTCCGCTCTACGATGCCGGCGTTCTCGAGGAGAATCACGACTTCGGCGATTGGGCGGCGCTTCTCGGAATGCGCGCCAAACGCGTCGAGTTGTTTAGGCAGTTCTTGCCGGAAGCCATGGCGAGTCTTCCGGCCAATGGGGCGGCCAAAATCGCCGAACCGGCATGAAGGAAGCCCTGCAATCTATCGACGACTACGAGGCTTTCGTTTATTCAATAAATGATCGACATCCCGAAATCACAACATCAAAATTGGTCGTCGTGCGTCGAGGGCCGCATCGATGCCAGCTTCAAGGGACGATTCATTTCGACCGAAATATTATCCTGCGCGTTTACGAACGTCTGGACTTCATTGAAAAGCAGATTGCATACTATAGCTACGAAGTCTATTGGAATGAATCGTTGATCTACTGGTACGACCCACAGCCTCACCCCGCTGATGCTACGCTTGCCAGCACCCACCCACATCACAAGCACGTCCATCCTGATATCAAACATCATCGCATTCCGGCGCCTGGACTTTTCTTTGATCAGCCCAACCTGCCATTTCTTATCAATGAGATTGTTGAAAATCTCTTGAAATAGCAAAACGATGGACATTGCCGAGATGGTATTTTTTACCTTCCGATTGAAAAGGGATATTTTGACTTTCTTCGATGCGAAGGAAAAAAGATTGATCGTCGGTGAGTGGGTTACCGGCTTTTTGGTGTATGTCGCGTTCTTGACGCTTTTGAAGTCAGGATCGATTTTGCATAATCTGAAAGAGTTGTTTTGTGGGGTAAAAATTTTGAGAAGTCGGACTTGCACGGCAAGGTTCGTGAACTTCTAAAAGTATCTTTGTGCAAGCCCGATTTCACCATACACAGAAATCAATCAATACATATGTAGCACGGCCTCTTGAATAATTTCTATCAACTTGGGAGCGGTTTCAAGTTGAAGCACGCCTTTTGATGTATGCTTGTGGTGGAAAGGCGGTACAATGCCGGGATGCTGTGGGTAGTTATCATAACGAAAGACCTCTACGCCCTTCATGTATTGATAGCGGTATCTGCCTATAACGAATTTTTTATCGAATACATAAACTTCTTCGCTGAAGTCGATATACGATTCGTCAAGTAAAGTGCTTCTGCCAGAAATTTGCCCACCGATAGTAGAGAAGCGCTCGCATTTGACCTGATTATCAACAACAGTCCAGTGATGTTCGAGAAGATTATTAGTAATGTGGAAATACTTCTCGACTGTCATTTGGTTTTTTCTTTCATGGCGACCTGATGGATTTCCGCAAGTCCCAACCAATCGATGAAATCATTGCTTTCGGCCAACTCCCCGCGCTCGACTTTTTGAAGAAAAATAGTGGTCGGCATCTTGTATTTTTTCTCAAAAGCCGCCAATTTTTTTTTCAAACCGGCAATGCCGACGTTTTGAATTTTCGGCTTGGATAGTTTTTTTCTAGTCGTGGTCTTCATTGAGAGGTTCTCCAGGTATTCGACGCACGAAAATAGAGAATAGAAAAGCGAAATGCAAGACCTGCTTGGAATACTCTCCGCGTGTACGGCGTCAACTCTACATCTTTCGCAAGGGATAAGGCCATGATATTGAAAAGCAAAACCCTTTTGGGCCAAGGATCATATAAGAATTTTACGGCAGCAATGCAATACCTGGGTTGGGTTGGAATCATCTCCGAACGCACCATCGTTTGTACTACCTGACCAGCAGCATTTTCTTGGTTTCCAGAAAGTTTCCCGCCGTAAGCGTGTAGAAATATACTCCGCTTGCAAGATGGGGCGCATTAAAATCCACTGTGTTGTTCCCGGCTCGTCTTCGTTCATTCCTAAAAATCGTTGCCACTTCTTGACCGAGCACATCATAAACTTTCAGTGTCACCAATTCTGCTTTGGGGAGAGTGAAAGAAATCTTGGTGCTTGGATTAAATGGGTTCGGATAATTTTGCGCCAGCACAGCATCGCGAGGCAGCGGTTCTTTATCATCCACCCCGGTTGTTGGAAGTGGCGCACTCCAGACTCCATGCGCAGCCGAGAGTCCGGCAAATATTTTTCCATTGTGAATGAATAACGCGCTCACGAAATCATCTTCGATCGGCAGATTACCGGTGAGGATGTTCCAGATTGCACCGTCATTCATGCTGTATACGACGCCGACCTGATCGACCGCCGCGAACAATGCGCCATTGGAGAATAACAAATCATCAATAACGTTCGCCTGAAATTCCGTGCCGAGTCTTTCCCAGCTTTCGCCAAAATTTTTTGTTACGAAAATTCCAATCGACGTCCCTGCATAAACCGTGTCGTCTTTGGCTTCGAGCGTGATGACCTCGGCTATTCCCGCGACATTGCGATTGAGCCAGGTCTGCGCTTTATCCAGACTGACTTGAATATTTCCTCTCGCCCCGGCTAGCCCCGCGCTGACGAACATGGCGCCAGATGTGGTAACTGCGAACGAGGTGGTGTTAGCGAGTGATGTTGGATAACCGTTACCGGAGCGCATCCAATTTGCTTGCTGAACGGAGGTTTTGTAAACTCCACTCGGTTGCAAGCCGGGCGCAAACTCCACCGCCGCGTAAACCGTATCGCCGATTTGCTTAACGCCCACGACGAATGACTGTGTTGCGAAACAATCGTTGTAGCTGCTCCAACTCGCCCCGCCATCGACGCTGCGGCAAACGCTGCCGCCGACAATTCCGACTCAAAGCGTGTCGTTGTTGAGATCGAAGGGGCGAACATCATAATTCATTTCAGGCAGTCCGGTGGGATAAATCGTAAAGTTCGCGCTTTCGTTTGTGCTTTTCCAGAGTCCGGAATTTTCGCTTCCGGCAAAAATACCTGTACCGATTTGAATGAATGTGAACATGCGATCGGCAGGCGAAGATACTTGCTGCCATTGCGTATCGGCAACGCTTGCCCAAAATCCACCGAGCGCCAAAAAGAAAATACTTCTGAGTTTCATGATAGCTGCGCCTGAATTGTAAGAGGGCGGCAAGTCCTCTCGCCGCCCTCGTGTTGCTTTATCACGATTACTTCGCTGCTGCAATCGGCGCGCGCGGCGGGACCGGAAACGGTACTTGATTCTTGGTCGCCGGGATGCTGCGCAAATAAGACCACACCGCTTTAAGATCATCGTCTGTCATTTGCCCGATAAACTGCCACGGCATCGGCGGCAGAATATCACGGCCATTCGGTTGCCCTTGATGTTTGCCGGTCCGCAACGCTTGAATGAAGCTTTCTTCCGTCCATTCGCCAATGCCGGTGCTGGTATCCGGTGTGAGGTTGGCGGTGAAGCTCACGCCCCACGGGCCAGCCCAAGCGGTCAGCATGGGATTGGTGGAAGTGATGATATTGCGTTTCTCCAAATCTGCCGGCGTCCAATCAGGATAAGACAGCTCTGCCGGATGTCCGGAGAGCAGGCGCGTCGAATCCGGCATCGGCTCGCCTTGCGGGCCAAACACTTTTGGAGTGTGGCAATCATGGCAAAGGCTGGTGGTCACCAGATATTTGCCCCGCTCGATGAGCGTGTTTTTTTCTGCAAGAACATCTGATGCCCCGGCGATGCCGGCCGTTGATGTTGACAATTGTTGTTTGTCTCGCGGGCTGCAAGCGGCGAGCAAAATCCCCAACAGGGCTGAAAGAATCATTGTGCGCTTCATGACAGGTTCTCCTAGGTTATGATAGCTTTTTATCTCGCATCAGACTCGGCGCGAGCCGAGCTGCATGCAAGCATTCTCCGCTTCGTTGACGACACCAATATAATCATACAGCTTTGCCGGCGAAATCGAACAAAAGGACTATTCTCTGCGCAGAAGAAGTCCACTCAACAAATATCAAATCACTTCATCTTCGTTCTTGTCATCGCCGGACTCATTGCAAACCAGAACGTGCACGCGTGTTGTTCTTTCAAAGTCACGCGCATCTTACGCGCGTGTTGGGGGTTGTTGCAGGTGTCAGATCAAAATAGAACAAACGGACTATGGATGAGGTAAGAAGCAAGGGACAAAAAGGGCAAAATAGAACAAACGAGGGAGGACGTAAAAACTGCAAAATACCTGGTGAGAGGAGTCTTTAAAAGATCGGTTCCACACAGATCAACGAGTCACGCGGATTTTTTATAGAAGGTTTCAGCGCGGTTTCTTGATTCGCGTGAAAGTAGCTTTTTGCTTTGATTTTTCTATGAGGGTTTCAATTCTGTGGGCGGTTTTGCTGTTTCCGCTGGTGGGATTAATTTACAACAAGCGAATGAGATGAGAATTACTTCTTCGGCAGCAAGCGCTCTTTCAGCGCTTTGGCAACGGCCTGCGATTTGGAATGGACATGCAGCTTGTCGTAGATATTGCGGAGGTGCGCCCGAATCGTAAAAGGGCTCAAAAAAAGCTTTTCGGCAATCTGTTTATGATCGTCGCCCTGCGTCAGCAGATCGAGAACTTCCAGCTCGCGCTGGGTTAAATTGTAGTCGGCTTTGGTGGGGGGAACGTACTGCTTGAAAAGCTCCAGCACTTTTCGCGCAATGTGAGGAGACATTGGCGAAGCGCCGTCAAACGCCTGCTCGACCGCCTCTACTAACTGCGCCGGCATCACCGGCTTGGCAATGTAGCCGCAAGCGCCGGCGCACACCGCATGAAAAACATTTTCATCGTCTTCGAAAACCGAAAGGATGACGATTTGCACGTGCGGATATTTGCTTTTCAGCTTGGCGGTTGCTTCTATTCCCGACATGCCGGGCAGGCCGATATCCATCAAGACCACGTCCGGGCGGATCTCGTCAAACTCATTCAAAAGCTCTTCGGCGTTTTCATACTCACCGGCAACGCTGCAATTCGGCGAGGCGCGGAGGATGTATGAAGTTCCCTGGCGAAGGTTGAAATTGTCTTCGACAACGGCGACGGTGATGGGCATTATGTTCAGTAAGCAATATTCAGTTTTCAGTGATCAGTTTTATAGTGCAACTCAATTTAGACTTTTTGTCGAGAGCAGCAATAGAACATTTGGACTACTTTTCTAAATCTTTACGACCGTTGTAACCGTTGTGCCCTTCCGAGAACTGGACAAAATGTCGAACGAGCCGCCGAGTTGCTCAGCGCGGCTTTTCATCGTTCCCATGCCTTTGCCAGAAAATCGCGTCGACCCATCGGCGCCATTGATACCCGCGCCATTGTCAGCAATACCTATGCTTAAATTTCCTGATTTGTAATGAGCACTAACTGACAGCTCCGTCGCACGAGAATGTTTGACTGCATTGGTGATTGCCTCCTTCAGAAGCAGCCAGAGATGCTTGCGCTGTTCAGGAGAAAGATTCTTTGGAGGAAGTTGTTCTTTCGGCGGCACATCAAATTTGAAAAGCATGTTTTGAGCGCGACATGCATTGACCGCCAAATCGTGGACGCGCAACAGCAGGTCGTGGATGGTCTCCGTCTTCGGATCAATAGCCCAAATAATCTCGCGGATGGAATCGACTGAATCTTGCGACAGGCCGATGATGCGATTTAGGAGTTGCGACTTCGCCGAAGTTTTTTCTCCGGCGGAAGCGGCTTCGTCTTGCACGATTTTGCCGAACATGGCGATGCTGCTAAGGTTGCCGGCAATCTCGTCGTGCAAATCGGCGGCAATGCGCGTGCGCAACCGTTCCATCTCTAACAAGTGGTTGACGCGATAACGATAGATTCCCCAGGCAGCAGTGCCGATAATCGCCGTAGCTAGCGCGCGAAACCACCATGTTTTCCAAAATGGCGGCGTAATGATGACCTTGATGGACGCGCCGTTTTCATTCCACACGCCGTCGCTGTTTGCTGCCTTCACGTGAAAAACATATTCGCCGGGATCGACATTGGTGTAGCCGGCGTAGCGCCGCGCGCCGCAATCGATCCAATCTTGATCGAACCCTTCCATGCGATAGGCATATTGATTCTTGCTTGGGTCGATAAAATCCAAAGCGACAAATTCAAAGGAGAAAAAATTTGCGCTATAAGAGAGGCGGATGAATGAAGAAAAATTACCGCCGGGCGGTTGCGGGTTGACGCGTGGCGGCAGCGATTTGTCGAAAACTTTGAAATCCGTGATGACAACCGGCGGGGGATTGGATTTTTCTTGCAGGCTATCCGGATGAAACGCGATGACGCCGCCTTCGCCGCCGAAAAACAATCGGCCATCTTTACTCTTATAATAAGCGCCCGAGAGCAAGACATTGCTGATCAACCCATCCTGCACATTGTAATTTTTAAAAGTCTCGGCTCGCGGATCGAACCTTGACAGCCCCTTGTCGGTGCTCAACCAGAGATTACCGTGATCATCAGACAATATGCCCTTCACAAAATTATCGCTCAAACCGTTACGATCGGTGTAATGAGTAAATCGATTCGTGCGCGGATCAAACCGCTGCAAGCCTCTGCCAAAAGTTCCGCTCCAAACATTTCCAGCCGAGTCGACGTGAAGTGAATAAATCACCGGGTAGCTTGTTTGATCGCTTTGCTTGGGATCGTATTCGTAACGAAAAAAACTTCGGGTTTTGCGGTTGAAGTGATATAATCCTGCGCCGAAAGTACCGATCCAGAGGTCGCCATGCTGATCCTCACCAACCGCCCACACACTAACGCCAGTGAGGCTTTGTGTATTCTTGGGATCATGTTCGAAGTTCACGAACGATTTTTTCTTTTGATCCCATCGGATCAAGCCACTGCCTTTGGTGCCGACCCAAAGATCGCAACTTGCATCTTCATAAATTGTTTTCACCTCGCGATGTTCGTCGTTTTTCGGATCAACAGGCTGATGGTTGTAACGAATGAAGCGGCGGCGATTGGAATCAAAAAGATTGAGGCCTTCTTTTGTTCCAATCCAGAGATTGCCCAACCGGTCTTCATAAATCGCCCAGACGACATCGCTGCTGAGACTCTTGAGATTTTGAGGATCATGGCGATACCGCGCTAAAAGTTTTCCTTCACGATTGTATTCCATCAACCCCGTGCCTGATCCGCCAACCCAAAGCTTGGAATTTCGATCTTGGCAGATTGCATAAATCTCACTGGTGATTTTATAACGCCCAAATCTATCCTGGCGACGGGTATAGCGGCTGAGGCCGGCGCGGTAATGGCCAAACCACAAAACGCCTGAACGATCCTCATAGATGGCGTGAATACGATTTCCACTCAAAGAATACGGATTGTCGGGATCGTATTGATATTGAAAAAAGCCATCGGTCTGCGGCTCGTATCGCCACAAACCCACGTTACGCGTTCCGGCCCAGAGCGTGCCACGGCTGTCTTCAAACAGCACGAAAATTCTATCACTGCCTATCATCCTTGGTGTTTCAGAAGTGGGGCGATAGCGGGTGATTCGGTCCGTGCGGCGATCATATCGACTCAAGCCGCTCTCCGTGCCAATCCAGATGACGCCGCGGCGATCTTCGCAGATCGACCAAATGAAATCGCTGCTCAAGCCATCGGGATCAGCCGGATCATGGCGGTAGCTCTTGAAGATATTTTTCTCGCGGTCGAATCGACTTACGCCGCCGGTCGACGTTCCAATCCACAACGCACCGGTTCGATCTTCGGCCATGTGCACAATAATCTCGCCGCTGATCGACGTCGAGTCGTTGGGATCATGACGATAGTGGATCAACTTCTCGCGTTGCCGGTCATAACGATAAAGCCCTTCAGTCGTGCCGAGCCAAAAATCGCCGTTGCGGTCTTCAAGCATCCGAGTGATTAACTTTCCAGAAAGGCTTCTGGTGTTTGGAAAAATGTGCTCGAATAAGTCAAATGAATCGGATTGATGATTGTATCGATAGAACTGGTTGCCGGAGTCTATCCAGAGGTTGCCGGCGTGGTCGAGATACAACTGCCTGATGAAGAAATTCGGGAGCGCGGTGCTGTCTGTCGGGTCGGCTTTGTAAACGGTGAAATCGTAGCCGTCGTATCGATTCAAGCCTTCTTCGGTCGCAATCCAAAGAAAGCCTTGCTGATCTTGCACGATGTCGCTAATGGAAAAATTTGAAAGCCCCTGCTCCACCGAAATGTGATCGAAGCGGATGTCATGCTGTTGGGCAAAGAGCAGGTTTGCTGCGTTCATCGACAAAAGAAGCGAGCAAGACAGAGCGCGATATGTGTGAGTATAATTCATGGCTTGGAAAAAAAGCTCATTAGCGATCTATCGTCTTAGCAACCGACGAATGCTTCACATGGCGACGTAAAATTACAATGCGAAAATGCAAAAAGCAATCTGCTGTATGATAAAAAAAGCGAAAACTAAAAAGCCCGGCAGGTTTCCATATGATCGCAGGGCCTCATGAAGCAGGTTTGTTATCGTTCGGCTGAGATGCGCTTCAGTTATGCTTGTGATGCGAGGCGTGCTGTTCTTTCTTCTGTTCAGCGCCTGGCGGTGAGGAATAGCCGTGATGTTTATGCACAACCGCATGTCCCCCGTCCGCGAGAAATCAACCAACGATTGATCGGAAACGCGGCCATTCCCGCAAACACCAGCGACAAAATCATACTCCCCCAGAACAACACCGAAGAAAGTCCGGCCTCCATCGCGTCTGGGGTCACGAGCATGATTGCATTGTCGACGATCTCCATCACCGGGATTGAGATGGTGTCGGATGCAAAGGCCAGCCCGAGCGCCGTGCTGAAGACAATGCCCGCGCGATGGCGACGCACCCTTAAATTATTGCGGTTGATGCCGAGTTGCTCGGTTATGTGCGCCGGGTCGCCGTCCGAGAGTTCCAGCTTCTCGATCAGCTCGGCGTATTGGGGCTTGAGCGTTGGGATCAACTCACGAAAGCATGCGCATAGGTTTTTTTCGTCCTCGGGTTCCGGCTCTGCAACAGTCTCACCGATGCCTGTAGATGACGCCTGTGGATGTGTGTTTATGATGAAAAGGTGAGGTAATGCCTGGGTGTCGAGAAGTTTGTGCACAACGTGAGAATACTTCTCAATCGTCGTGTACCCTGCCATTCATAATGCGCTGACGGGTTTCCGCCGTTCCTAGCCAACGAACTACATCGTGCGTATCCTCCATCTCTCCGCTTTGGACTTTTTGCAGAAAGAGTTCAGTCGTCATCTTATATTTTTTCTCAAATGCCAATAACTCTTTTTTC
>Ga0247727_10014721_pt1 | contig 12943 bp, 7 predicted proteins | sample WisWelCaveWW1625_FD_202498 | JGI IMG/M metagenome (GOLD analysis project Ga0247727, IMG submission 202498) | Biofilm microbial communities from Wishing Well Cave, Virginia, United States - WW16-25 | ecosystem: Environmental > Aquatic > Deep subsurface > Groundwater > Cave microbial mat | place...
ATTCCGCCGCCATGTCGGCGTGGCATGATCCTGACAGCCGCAGTTGACCGCTCCCAGAGATATTCGCCCATTGATGTCGATCGAGCTCGCCATTCCTTGTCATTTTTATGAGATCGCAAGTTGCCGATCCTGTCGTTGGCTGGACCAGCCTTACCCAGTTCAGTTGCAATGCAAGGACGCTGAGTTACGGAAATGGCTGGCGCCATTTTTGACTGAGGGTATTCGGTTTGAATCGCCGGTTGAGAGCCCCCTTTCCCATTTTCGCAATCGTGCCAAGATGGTGGTGACGGGCACTCAGGATGCGCCCGTGCTTGGCATCCTCGGTGCGGACGGCAGTGGCGTCGATTTGCAAGGCTGTCCGTTGTATCCGGAGCCGTTTCGGCCGATGTTCGCTGCGCTGGTCGAGTTTATCCGGATGGCAGGGCTGGAGCCCTATGATATTGCCAAGCGGCGCGGCGAGCTGAAGTATCTGTTGATCAATCGCAGTCATTTCGATGGTGGCATGATGCTGCGATTTGTGCTGCGTTCGCGCGCCAAGATAGATGCCATTCGCAAGCACCTGCCGACGCTGCTGGCGCAGATGCCGAGTGTGAAAGTTGTTTCGGTTAATTTGCAACCGATTCATATGGCGGTGCTGGAAGGGGAGCAAGAAATTGCGTTGACCGACCAGCAGGCACTCCGAGATCAGTTGAATGATGTGCCGTTGTACTTGCGTCCGAAGAGTTTTTTCCAGACCAATCCCTTTGTTGCCGCCGCGCTCTACGCTACGGCGCGAGCCTGGGCTGCCGAGTTGTCAGCACGCACAATCTGGGATTTGTTTTGCGGTGTGGGCGGGTTTGGTCTGCACTGCGCCGGAAAAGATATCGTTCTTACCGGCATTGAACGGGAAGCCGAGGCAATCGCCTGTGCAGAGCGGTCGGCACAAGAAATGGGCCTGTCGCACGTTCGCTTTATGGCGCTGGAAGCCGCCGGGTTTGTCGCGGGCGAGTCCGCAGCGCCGGATCTGGTGTTGGTCAACCCGCCACGGCGAGGGATCGGTACTGATATCTGTTGCTGGCTACAACGAATGGCACCTGACCATTTGATTTATTCCAGTTGTAATGCGGAGTCACTGGCCCAGGATCTGGCGTTGTTGCCAGACTATCAGCTTGCGCGGGTGCAGCAATTTGATATGTTTCCGCACACGGCGCATTATGAAACCTTGGTGCTGTTGCGCCATGCAAATCGTGGCTCATAGGCTCATATGCTCATGGGCTCATACGCACATAAAAATACAGGCTTCATGTACGATGTGAACGGGATAGGGCTCGCGCTTTTGCTGGCAATGGATACACAGGATGGAAAACGGTCTCGGTTTTGATCTGAAAGCACTCGAAGTATTCGCCGCTATCGTTGAAGTCGGTGGCATGACGGCAGCGGGGCAACGACTTGGCATCACCCAATCGTCAGTGTCACAGACATTGGCGACCTTGGAGCAATCGCTCAAAGTACAACTGCTGGATCGTTCATTGCGACCTCCGGTGCTGACGCCGCTGGGCCGCGAATTTTATGCCCGCGCCAGTCTGTTGTTGGCTCAAGCTCAAGCCGTCAGTCGGGAATTTCGCCAACCACAAGCGACGCCGTTAGCACTTGTGCGAATAGCGTTGGTCGATTCGCTGGCTACCAGTATTGGCGCTGACTTGATCAATGCGGTGAAGTTTCGCGCCGCGCACTGGTCCTTGATCACCGGGCAGTCGCACCGACATGCCGATCTGCTGCGCCACCGGGAAGCCGATATCATCATGTCAGATGACAGCCTGCCGCCGCATGCCGACTGGTTTCAGGCGCGCTTGTTGCGCGAGCCGTTTGTCTTGGTGTTGCCCCGACTGTTCAATGGCCCGATGAATAGCCTGAAGCAATTGGCTGGCGCGCTGGATTTCGTCCGCTACAGTCAAGGCACGGTGATTGGCCAGCGCATCGAGTCGCAATTGCAGGCGTGGAATATCCGGCCGCCCTTACGCCTCCAGCTCGATAATTCCTATGCCATTTTTTCCTTGGTCAGAGCCGGGGCCGGATTTGCCATCACCACACCGTTGTGCTTGTTGCAGAGTGGTCTTGCGGCCGGTGACGTGCAGTATTTTCCGATTCCGGAAGGCGAGTTCTACCGCGAACTGACGCTCACAGCCCGCCAGCAAGAACTGGGCAGCCTACCGCAAGAGTTGGCAGAAGACAGTGTCGCGTTATTGAGGCAACGCATCCTGCCGGCATTGCAGGACAGTATGCCGTGGGTTTTGCCTAGTGTGCGACTTGGGCCGGGCTAAGGAGGCGAGCGGAAATAGCTTGAACATCTTGCATTCCGGCTTCAGGCGGCCTTGGGCCGTGCCTCAATCGCAAAATCCTCAACACAACATGAAGTGGAGCTGTTTATTCCAAGCCAAGCCATTGGATTTGTTGAGCAGCGGCAGCAGGTCTTGTTGCGATTCCGGGCGTTTCCGTACCAGCGATCGTATTCTCATCCCACATCGGCCAGAGACCATTCGATCGGCGGACCGAGTCGTGAGATTGGAGCGCGGACGACTGCATGTGTTGCCGAACGGGTTGTCGATTCCTGGGAAAGTTGTGAACGCATGAGAGCTGGCCAAGTACAGTATGTGTGTGCCAGCGACTGTACTGCCGAATGGGGGTCGCGGTCCCGTGGCGCCGCTGCGAACGCTGTACACGCGTCCGACGGAGTGAGACTGCTGGCTGAGCCCTGAGTGTCAGGTTCGGCCAAAGCCCCAATCTAAGCAGGACTTTGGCTAGTAAGGGTTGAGTTTTACGGCACTGATTGATCCAGATCCGGTTCATTTACCGACAAAAACCGGTAGAATTCGCGCCCTTGTTTTCCGCCACTCCTGCCCAGCCATGGCCACATTTTCGACCGAACGGGTTCTCGACGTCCGTCACTGGAACGATACCTTGTTCAGCTTCACCACGACCCGCGATCAGGGCTTTCGTTTTCGCAACGGTCATTTCGTGATGGTCGGCCTGGAGGTAAACGGAAAGCCCCTGCTGCGTGCGTACAGCATTGTCAGCTCCAATTATGAAGACAACCTCGAATTCTTCAGTATCAAAGTCCAGAACGGACCACTGACGTCGCGCTTGCAGCATATCCAACCCGGTGAACTGGTGCTGGTTGGCAGTAAACCGACTGGCACTCTGATTGTCGACAATCTGATCCCCGGCAAGCATTTGTATCTGCTTAGCACCGGGACCGGCCTGGCGCCATTCATGAGCATCATCAAAGATCCGGAGGTGTATGAGCATTACGAAAAAATCGTGCTCGTCCACAGCGTTCGTCATGTAAACGATCTGGCTTATTCGGATTACATTGAGCGTGAATTGCCACACAACGAATACTTTGGTGAATTGGTTCGCGAGAAGCTGATTTACTATCCCACGGTTACCCGTGAATCGTTCCGATATCAGGGCCGGATCACCGATTTGATCCAGAATGGCAAGCTGGCCAGAGACATTGGTTTGCCGCCATTCAATTCAGCCGATGATCGCGTCATGCTGTGCGGTAGCCCGACCATGCTGAAGGATACCTGCGCCATTCTGAACAACATGGGGTTCGCCGAGACCCGTCACGGCGATTTAGCCCACTACGTTATTGAGCGTGCCTTCGTCGAAAAATAAGTGTTAGTCTTTGGTGCAGTGTAGGGTATGCCGTAGGGTGCACCGTGCGCATCGATAAACCCGGCGGTGCGCACCGCGCACCCTACAAAAAATAGCGGCGATCTGTTTACACAAACGTCATTTGGATCGGGCCCGTTTTCTTGAGCAGGTATCGCTGACATGGCGCTAAAAGCCACTATCTTCAAAGCGGAATTGCAAATTGCCGACATGGATCGGCATTACTACGATAGTCATACTCTGACCATCGCCCAGCACCCTTCCGAAACCGCTGAGCGGATGATGGTGCGATTGCTGGCGTTTGCGCTGTACGCTAATGAGCGGCTGGCATTTACCAAGGGCATCAGTACCGACGACGAGCCCGATCTTTGGCAGAAAAGCCTCAGTGACGAAATTGAGTTGTGGATTGAGTTAGGTCAGCCAGAAGAAAAGCGGTTACGAAAAGCCGCCGGCCGTGCCGAGCAGGTGGTCGTCATTACTTACAACAGTCGCAGCGCTGCGGTCTGGCGCAATCAGATGCGGGACGCGCTGGCCAAGCTCAGTAACGTCACGGTTCGGTCACTCAGCAATGACAGTGTCGAGGCGCTTGGCCGTTTGGCCCAACGCAACATGAACCTGCAATGCACGATACAGGATGGCGAGATCGGGCTGGGCGATGACAGCCAGCATCTGATTATCCGATTTGATGCTATTTGACGCCAGGGTTCAAGTGTTTGGTAGGGTGCACCATCGAAACAACTTTCTTGAAAACAGTTAAGCGGCGTTCGCTGGCAGCATTTGTTGCAATCGCTCGACCATTTTTTCTGACGGTTCAAAAATTTCCAGACAAACGCGGCCTTTCAAGTCTTCATAGAAGTATTCAAAATGGGTGCATGCCAGAATTAGAATTTCGACGCCACTCATGCGCAGGCTGGAGCCGATTTCAACCAGGGCATGGTCGCGAATAATCGCTTTCGGTGAGTAACCCTTCTCAATATCTTCAACAATTTGCAAGTTGCCAACGCCGATGACTTTGGCTTGACTGTCGCCTTCAATGATCAGCCGTTCGATGTTGGCGCAGCTCTGGCAATTGGCGGCCAGCAGACCGAACTTGCGGTACTTTCCGATTAGTTCCTTGTAGACGTCGAGTGGTGACACCAGTGGCATGGCGATTTGGTTGCGCACGCCGTCCAGATCGATGGCACCGCTGAGCGAGTTGCAGTAAATCATGATGGCGTTGGCGCCAGCACGTTGCAGTTCTTTGATAACGGACAGGGTACGGCCGGTCAGTTGTTCGCGGTTCAGGGCTTGCAATTCCGTTTGCTGTTGTGGCGTTTCCGAAATGGAGCGGCCATAGGCTTTTATCTGGTGTGCATCCAGATAGTTGACGCCAAATCGGGTATCGATTGGTGTTCCGGCGATGACGCCGACGACCAGTTTCGAATTTACAATGGAGTTGGTGATTAGGGGCATAGTGTGTTCCAATCAGGCTGCGTTTTTGACAGTATCGCCAGTAGCGGCACTGGCTGCTGCTATGGCTTTCATGCCGACCAATGAGCGGACAAAATCCAGATAGATCCCGTACGGCCGGCCGAGCACGCCAGCGAGCAGACTCGCCGTTCCTGCCGCTTTTAGAATGCCGTCCAGATCAGCGCCACCGAGCGCCATGATGGTCACATATACCGGTAGTTGGAACGACAGAAAAACCAGGGTATCGACCCCGTAACGCTGCATCGCAGAACTGGTCACATTCATGCCGGTTCGGCCGACCACAAATTCGCGCCAGAGTCCGTAAGGCCGACCAATAAATGAGTTGATGACCAGCCCCATCAATCGCACTTTCAGATGCGCCTGCCAGCTCATGTCGGCAATGATCAATTCCAGTGGTGCCGCTACCGCGTAGGAAAATGTGTTCATGACGAACACATCGACCCAGAATTCTTTCATCCGACCGCGAAAGGATCGCGGGGCACTGTTTGATGTTGAGTGGGTGGGCGAAATGGCGTTGCTAGGTGAAGTGGCACTATCGATTTGCACTGTAGACGTCCAGACGTATGGCAACTAAAAATTCAACGACCAACTAAAGGGTGGCCGAAGGCGGCGCATTGTATCGAAAAAAACTGCTTCGTCAGCAAAAGCTTCCGGCTGTGGCGCAGGTTCTTGGCAACTTTTTTGAGCTGACACAGAGCGGAGCAACCGCCAATTTTTCCGCCCTGTGTGGGTCGGGGTCAATGCACACCATCCTTGGTGTACATCGGAGGCGGCAATGTCGTCCAAATTCGCTCCCAGCGGATTTGTCAGCCCGACCGCGAGCCACGCTTGTCGGGCTGAAGCCCGACCCACAGAAATCTAGCCCAGAGATCCAACCGATTGCACCGCAACATGCCTTGCGCTAGCCTTGGGTTCTGCCGGCACTGACCCGGCTCGCCTGGCCTTGCTGGAGCCCGCATGGATCGCTCTTACCGCCCGCTGTTCCGCTGCTTTTTCTTGTCAGTTTGCGCCACTCTGTTCGTTACGCTGACTGTGCCTGTTCTGGCCGCATCTGCGCTCGAAATCGTCAGGATGACGCCGGAAGGTGACGGGCTGGCGCAGCGGCACCAGATCGTATTCACGTTTGATCGTGAGGTGATTCCACTGGGCCGGATGGAACGGCGCGCCGATGAGATCCCGGTCACCATCACCCCGGCGGTCAAATGTCAGTGGCGCTGGTTGGCGCGCGACACCTTGGCTTGTCTGCTGGATTCAGACTCGCAACTGCAACCGGGGACCCGCTATCGGGTGGTGATGGAACCTGGCATTCAGAGCGAAGACGGCGCCACCCTAGCCCAGGCCTTTGTCCGCGAGTTCGGTTCTAGGCCGCAGTCCGAAGCGGTGACGGAACCAATCCCGCAGGTGACTTCAGCTTGGATCAAGCGCTGGCTGGCGGGAGATGTGCCGGAAATCGGCGTGCGCTTCAACGTGCCGGTGACGCGGCGCTCGGTTGCGGCGAGTTTTCGCCTGGCCTCAGGTGTGAGTCTGCGCATCAGTGCTAAAGAGGCGGAACTTACCGACGCTCGACTCCAATCGGTTCTGGCTGCTCCGGCGATGCAGGCGGGTGTCGACGGCGATGAAGCGCAATGGATCTGGTATCTGACACCGACTGCACCCTTGGGCGAAGAGCGCAACGATGCGCTGCATGTCGCGGCGGGCCTTGCCTCGCCTGCTAGCCCGCGACCGAGCAGGCAGGCTATCGAGTTATTGCACTTCACCACTTTTGCCGCGTTCCGTTTTATCGGTCTGCGCTGCGTAACACTGCAAGGAACAACCGTCACTCTTGAGCAGGACACGCCGGCTGCGGAACGCGCGAGCTGCGATCCCATGAAATCGATTTCGTTGCGGTTCTCGGCCCCAGTAAGCCGGCATGATTTGATTCAAGCAATGAGTTTTCTGCCGGATCTGGCCGGTGGTCGCCAAGATTACGATCCGTGGCGGCGCGAGGATGGATATTATCAAGACGGCGACACCGATTTTGATCGTCAGTGCAACAGGAACATGCAGCATCAAAAAGGTTGTCGGTACAGCATTCTCCTGCCGACCCCGCTCAAGGCTTTTCAAACCTATCGTATCGATACCGATAGCTTGAAGGACAGTTTGAACCGGCCGTTGCCGCAGCCTCTCAGTTTCAGCTTCGCGACCGATCACCGGGCGCCAAAACTGGTGCTCGATCACACTATAGCTGTGCTGGAAAAAGGGGTGGCCTCGGAGCTGCCCGTCGTCGTCAATAACCTCAGCAGTATCACCAGTCAGTTTCAGCGTTTGACCGCCAGCGGCGGTGAAAGAAATCTGCAACACACGACACCGGTGCCGGCTCTGGACGATATTGCCTTCACTATGCCACTCGGTTTGCGCGAGCTGTTGAAAGGCGGTAGCGGTGCGATAAATGGCTACCTGTCGAGCTCGTCACCCGCTGAACCGCCGGAATTGTTCGCTCAGGTCACGCCTTGGCAAGTACACGCCAAACTCGGTCATCACAACAGCCTGGTATGGGTGGTCGATCTCGCCACCGGCCAGCCCGTTGCCAACGCCGACGTGACCGTTTATGAGGGCACCTATTCGACGCTTGCCACACCCGGCGCCGCGCTCGGTACTGCGCGCACCGATGCCCGTGGCATCGCCATGCTGGCGGGCACCCGCACGCTTGATCCTCAACTGAACCAACGTCCATACAACAGTGAGCGCGAGCGCTTCTTCGTCCGTGTTGTGAAAGCCGACGATCAGGCTTTGTTGCCGCTGGATTACCATTTTGAAACCGACTATTCGGTCTACGCCGATGGCAATGTCCAGTGGCGCGACTACGATGAGTACGACTATGAAGACGACCGCTTAATCCGGCCGCAGCCGCGCAAAAAGTTTCACCATATCCACAGCTTCGGCAGCACGGCGCAAGGAATATATCGGCTTGGCGATACTGTTCAATACAAGATCTGGGCCCGCGATCAGGACAACAAGCAGTTTGTGGCGCCGCCGACGTGTTGCTGGACCTTGAAGATCACCGATCCCCAAGGTAATCAGGTCAACGAGCGCTCCCATTTAAGTCTGAACGAATTCGGCGCCTTTGACGGTGACTATACGATTCCGGCCAGCGCCCCGGTCGGTTGGTATGAGTTCACACTCGCCGCAAGCTTCACCGACAAAACATGGCAGCCAATGCGGGTCCTGGTCGCCGATTTCACGCCGGCCAGTTTTCGTGTTGGCAGTGAACTCAATGGTGAACGCTTTAGCGAAGGTGAAACGGTCACCGTCAAGAGCGAAGCCCGTTTGCATGCAGGCGGTCCGTACGCCGATGCGAATTTGCGCGTGACCGCCAGTTTGCGGCCAAGTGTGTTGACCATCAATGAACCGGCCTATAAAGATTTTTATTTCAGCTGGCATGAGGGCGAGCGCGATCAGCTCAGCGTGCATCAAAGCGAAGCCACACTCGATGCGGCTGGCGACAGGGAAACCCAGTTTGAACTGCCGCGTTCCGGCTTTTTGGTCAGTCGGCTAACCGTCGAGTCGGCGGTTCAGGATGATCGCGGCAAATCGGTTGCCGGTAGTGCCAGTGCCTTAGTCGTTTCACGTGACCGCTTTGTCGGTTTGCGTTCGCCGCGCTGGACCCACGAACAAGGCAAGCCGACTGCGGTTGAATTCGCGGTGATCAACGAACAGGGCAAGGCCGTCGCCGGCGACAAAGTTCAGATCACGGTACAACGCCTGCAAGTGATCGCCGCTCGGGTCAAAGGTGCCGGCAATGCCTATCTCACTCAGTACCAAGAGGAATGGCTGCCGGTCGCCGATTGCGCAGTCGTCGCCACAGTCAAACCCGGCAGTTGTGGCTTTACCCCGCCCGAACCGGGTGAATATCGTTTCAACGCCACCGTCAGCGATGGCCAAGGCCGGGAACATAGAAGCGAACTTTGGAGCTGGGCCACCGGCAAAGGCGAGGTGGTATGGAAACAACCCGACGACAACAGCCTGTCGGTGATCGCGCAGCAACAGAGTTACAAGATTGGCGACAAGGCCCGCTTTCTGGTCAAGAATTCCTATCCGGGCGCGATGGCCTTGATCACGATCGAGCGCTATGGCGTCATGCGCGCCACGGTGCAACTACTCGAAGGTAGCACGCCGATTGTCTCGATCCCGATCACGGCTGACGATGTACCGGGGTTTTATCTTTCAATCATGTTGATGTCACCGCGTGTGGCCCGGCCACTCGGCGAAGGCGGTGTCGATCTCGGTAAGCCAACATTCAAAATGGCGTATCGCCACATTGAAGTTGATGATCCGGTTAAACGACTGCAAGTGCAGATAAAAAGCGATCGCCCTGTCTACCGACCGCGAGAAAAAGCCAAGGTCGAATTGCAGGTGACCAATTCGGCGAAAGGCGAGCCGGTCGAGCTGGCGGTGGCGGTACTAGACGAGGCGGTATTTGATTTGCTGCACGGCGGTAATCAGCGGTTCGATCCGTACTCCGGTTTTTATCATCTCGATGGTCTCGACCTGCGTAACTACTCGCTGCTGATGCGGCTGGTCGGCAGGCAGAAGTTCGAGAAAAAAGGCGCCAGTCCCGGTGGTGATGGTGGCTTGTCGCTGGACATGCGGACGTTGTTCAAATACGTCAGCTACTGGCAGCCATCGCTGCGCACCGATGCCAATGGTAAAGCCAGTATCAGCGTCGATCTGCCGGACAATCTGACCGGTTGGCGGGTGTTGGCGATGGCGGTCAATAGCAGTGATCGCATGGGCCTTGGTGTCGGCAATTTCAAAGTCAATCAGCCCATCGAACTGCGGCCAGTGATGCCCAATCAGTTGACTGAAGGCGACAAAGTCCAAGCGGGTTTCAGTGTGATGAACCGCAGCGAAAAGGCACAGGAATTCACCATTACACTACGAGCAGAAGGGCCGCTGGAAAAACCGGTTGCAGCGCAACAAAAACTGATGCTGGCACCGTATAAGCGCGAAACTGTCTGGCTGCCGCTGAGCACACGCGGTGCCGGCACACTGCGCTTTACGGCGCGCGCCAGTGCCGGTGCCGAGCGGGATGCGCTCAGCCATGAGCTGAAGGTGCAGCCACTGCGTTCGCTGGTCACAGCGGCCGATTACGGCAGCTTTACCGAAGGCGAAGTGAAGACACCAATTGAGGTACCGGCCGACATTTATACCGATGTCGGGAAATTCTCCATGGTGCTGTCGCCGAGCGTGATTGGTAACGTCGATGGCGCTTTCAGTTACCTCAAAGGTTATCTCTATGGCTGCTGGGAGCAACGGCTGACCAAGGCGCTGATGGCAGCCCATTACCGTTCGTTGCACAGCTATCTGGGCGACACGGTGAGTTGGCCGGAGGCGGCGTCGTTGCCACAGGAACTGCTCGATTCAGCGAGCCAGTTTCAGGCGGCCTCAGGCGGCATGAGTTTCTGGACGCAGCAGGAAGCGTACGTCAACCCGTATCTTTCGGCGTATACCGCGCTCGCGTTTCAATGGCTGAAAAAAGCCGGCTATCAGGTCCCGCAAGTAGTCGATCAAAAACTCAATAGCTATCTCGACCGATTGCTGCGCGAAAATATTTTCCCAGGCTACTGGAACAATAATATGGCCGCCAGCGTACGCTCGGTGGTGCTGGCGGCGCGCGCCGAGTCGGGCCGGCTAAGGCTCACCGATCTGCAACGGTTTAGGCCGCATCTGGCGCAGATGGATATCTTCGGCAAGGCGCATTTTTTACAGGCCGCGCTGAAGACCCAAGGCGGCGAAGGCGAGGTCATGGAAGCCTCGCGGCAACTGCTCGCCAGCGCCAGCCAGAGCGGCGGCAAGTTCCAGCTCAGCGAACAGTGGAATGATGCTTACGCGCACATGCTGGCGACGCCGCTGCGTTCCAACTGTGCCGCCTTGAGTGCGCTGACCCAGATGGCTGCGCTGCCCGCCCACGCTGCCAGTGTCGGCGATATTCCGTTCAAGATGGTGCGCGCCATCACTCAGGCACGCGGCGCCCGCACGCACTGGGAAAACACGCAGGAAAATCTGTTTTGCCTGCAAGCGCTGGTCGATTACAGCAAGGTTTATGAAGCCACCGCACCGGACATGAAACTGAAAGCAACAATTGGCGCGCAACTGATGGGGGAAACCCGATTCACCAGCCTCAAGGACAAGCCGGTCACGCACAGTCTGCCACTTCGCAACGAAGATGCCGGCGCCCGCCGCGAACTGGTGCTGAGCAAAGAGGGTCCGGGCCGCGTGTATTACAGTGCGCGTTTGCAATACGCATCGACGACGCTGAGCCCGGTCGGCATCAATGCCGGCTTCGAGTTGCGCCGCGAATACCAGGTCGAGCGCGAGGGCAAATGGCAGTTGTTAACTTCGCCGATGCAGCTCAGGCGAGGCGAGCTGGTTCGTGTCGATCTGTTCCTGTTTCTGCCGACTGCACGGCATTTTGTGGTGGTCGACGATCCGGTACCCGGCGGCCTCGAACCGGTGAATCGCGATCTGGCGACCAGTTCGACAATTGATGCCGACAAAGGCGAGTTCGAGCGTGACGGCAGCTCTTGGTATTATCAATACAATGACTGGCATAACTACGCTGCCGAGTATTGGAGTTTCTACCATCGTGAACTGCGCTTTGATGCCGCCCGCTTTTACGCCGATTACCTGTCCGCCGGCCGTTATCATCTGAGCTATACCGCGCAGGTGATTGCCGAAGGCGAATTCCGGATCGCACCGACCCATGTCGAGGAAATGTACGATCCGGACGTGTTTGGCAAATCGGCGCCTGGCCTGATGCAAGTCGGTTTGATGCCGATCAGTCTTCAGCCAGACGCCATACTGCCATCGGCAGGGCAGTGAGATGCGGTTAATGCGGCTGCCTCTCACTGGAGTATTGGCCCGGCTCCGGCAGCGCCTTGACCGCTATGGCTGGCGAACACGGCTGACGGTGCTGGCGCTGACGGCGCTCGCGGCGTTTTGGCTTGTGACGCTGCTCAGTCTGCACATGCCGCCGGCACTGGACAGCCTCGCCAACCCGCATGCAACGCTCATCACTGACCGACATGGCGAAGTGCTGCATCAGACTTTCGACGGTAGTTGGAATGAAACTTCCGTGGTGCCGCTTTCACAGGTGCCACCGCTATTGCAGGCGGCGTTCATTGGCGCTGAAGACCGCCGCTTTTATCAGCACGCGGGGCCAGACTGGCAGGCACGCGTCGCCGCGCTGTGGCAGAACCTCAAAGCCGGTCGCAAGGTCCGTGGTGCCAGCACGATCAGCGAACAGGTGGTGCGGCTGCTGACCCCGCGTCCGCGCACACTGTGGTCGCGCTGGCTGGAAGGCTGGGAGGCGCGGTGGCTGGAACAGCGCGAAGGCAAACCGCGCATCTTCGCGTTTTATCTCAATCAAACCCCGTATGCGTCCGGCCGGCGCGGCGTCCAGCAGGCGGCCGCACTTTGGTTCGGCCGTGAACTCGCAACGCTCAACGAAAAAGAACAACTCGCGCTCGCCGTGTTGGTGCGGGCGCCTTCGGCGTTTGATTTGCGCAACGATCCGCTGAAGATTGAACCGGCAATAAATCGATTAGCCGATTGGCTGCATGCAACCGGCGTGATTGACAGCGGCCAGCGTGAGCTTATAACCGCCAGCAAATTAAGTTTGCACAGCGCACCGCCCGCCACCGAGACCAGCCACTTCCTGCGCGCGCTAAAGGCCACTGCACCCGTTTCGACGACGCCAGCCACCATTCAGCCGGACCGCCTCAACGCGCGCCGGGTTACCACGCTCGATGCCAGCTTGCAGCGCGAGGTGCAAGCGCTG
>Ga0247727_10014722_pt1 | contig 12943 bp, 7 predicted proteins | sample WisWelCaveWW1625_FD_202498 | JGI IMG/M metagenome (GOLD analysis project Ga0247727, IMG submission 202498) | Biofilm microbial communities from Wishing Well Cave, Virginia, United States - WW16-25 | ecosystem: Environmental > Aquatic > Deep subsurface > Groundwater > Cave microbial mat | place...
CTTGCCTGATCCAACAAAAAAGAAATGACCAAATTTCGGTCTATTTTTTCAGCGTCCCACCTCCCAAGTGACAACTCAGCAAACGATTTCAAGGCAGTCAATGCACGGGCAACAATCGGTTCAGTCAGTTCAGGATGATGACTTAGTGCGACGACCTGCTTGGCAACAGCGGTTGGATTCATGGCACCGCCCTCATGTCGAGAATCATAGGATAGACTCTCGCGTTCAAAAAAGCAAAGCGGACGCAAAACCAGGTGATTGGCTAATTTCCCTATCAATCGTGGCTCGCCTTCGCTATGACTTCACTCGCACGCTTGAGACCGTTTGGGAGAGTGCCTTTGCCAAACCCAATACGTAATACCATCAAAAACGTTACCCGATTACGGCAAATCTTGACCGTATTCATGCGACACGGCTTTAGTGACTTCATTGCACACCTCGGACTCGATCACGTGATCCCCTTCCACAAATCACAACCCCCAGCCGAACCCGCGCAGCAAGCCCGCAATATCCGCGTTGCCCTCGAGGAGCTCGGACCGACCTTCATCAAGCTGGGTCAAACCTTGGCTGGTCGTCCAGACTTAGTACCACTCGACTATCGGCAGGAGTTCAGAAAACTTCATAGCCAGGTAACCGCTTTTTCGGCCGACGAGGTGGTCGCACAAATTGAAGCAGAATTGTCGTGCAAGGTCGAAACGATTTTCACCACGTTCGATCGAACACCGCTTGCAGCAGCATCGATCGCTCAGGTCCATCAGGCGACCCTTGCCGATGGTACAGACGTCGTGGTGAAGATTCAACGACCGGGTATCGAGCCGGTAATCGAAACGGATCTCGGGATTCTGTATTGGCTTGCAACGCTGGTCGATCGCACCCTGCCTGACTTCCGTGTTTATAATCCGGTCGGCATTGTCGATGAGTTTTTCACCTCGATGAAACTAGAGCTCGATTTTCTCGCAGAAGCCCGCAATACCGATCAAATGCAACATTTCTTCGAGGATGATGACTCGATCGTTATTCCCGACATCTATTGGGATCTTTCAACTAAACGGATCTTAACGATGAAACGAATCACCGGGATCAAACTTGAAGACAAACAGCGGTTGCTAGACGCGGGAATCGATTTAGAATGGATTACCCATCAAACCGTACAGGCTTTTTTTAGTCAGCTTTTCAAGCTGGGCACTTTTCATGCCGACCTGCATGCCGGGAATATTCTTGCGCTCTCTCACAACCGCATCGCGTTGATCGATTTTGGCAACGTTGGCCGTCTTCCCAAACGGTTGACTGAAGACCTAGGTGAAATTTTTTTGGCGTTGGTGGCGCAAGATTTCGAGCGGGTCGCATCGGTCTACGCCTCTCTAGGAGAAACCGATCCAGCCTTTGACCTAACGGCCTTTCAACGTGATGTCGAAAGGATCTTGACGCCGACCTATGGGCTTAATATCGCCGATGTCAAAATTGCAGAGCTCTTCATTGCCTTAAGTGCGGTATCCCAGAAGCATAAGGTTCGATTCCCCCGTGATCTTGTCCTACTGTTTCGTTCGATCATCGCCTTAGAAAGCCTCTGTCGAGAATTAAACCCGGAATTGAATCTTACACAGGAAGCTTCGCAATTTGCACAAGATCTCGTTCGAACGCGATTTTCACCGACAAACCTGGTTCGCGATCTTTCTGGGGTCACCCGGGATGTCAATCGATTGCTAAAATTATTACCCGGTCGAGCGAATGATTTATTTCAACAGCTTTCCCGACGCGAATTTTCAATCGAAACGAGAAACCCACTGTTGATTCGAGGCCTCCTACGCGCGACCCATCGGTTGATGATTGGCCTAATCTTGGCAAGCATGCTCCTCAGTTCGGCGTTGATCACAGCCCACCACGTCGGCCCATCGCTCTTCGGAATTTCATTCCTCGGACTGATGGGGTTTGGGAGTTGCGGATTTCTCGGTGTTTTTTTGCTCTATCTAATCACGCGGCGGGAGTCATAGAAGAATCCGCGCAGCCGGCGCGATTCATTGCGTCCCCGCTAGGCTTTTTTCATCATCACGGACATCCGTTCGTCACCCAATGAAATGTCATGAGCACCGCGGCTTGGCTTCCCCTCGGTTAATTCGACACAAAGTAGTTCATCCATGACGTAATCACGGTGGGATTCGATCGCAGAGCGAATCGTCATCGATTCGCTCTGAAATCGAATGGTAATCCGATCCTCGAGCTCCAGTCCAATCTCCTTGCGCAGCACCTGAAGATGGCGAACCAGATCCCGCATCACCCCCTCGCGCTTCAATTCTGCCGTCAATTGTGTATCCAAACTAATCCAGCAGGCGTCTTCCACGGCAACAGACTGATCCGCGGGGGACTGCTGTTCGACGATTAGATCATCTCCGGAAAGCGCTAATGTCTCCTCATCAAGTTGAATCTCGACTTTTCCCTCGCGAAGAAAGCGTTGCGCGAGCATCTCGGCCTGTTGGGCGACCGTCTGCTGCAACCGTTTCATCTTCGGCCCTAACCGTTTCCCTAGCGTTTTAAAATTTGGCTTCACCAGATAGGTAACAGGGACGTCGGCGTCGCTAGCAGCAAGAACGATCTCTTTAATATTCAAGTCGTTCTTGATCATCTCGGCGAACCGCCCCACCGCATCTCGTCCATCAACGTCGGCGGGCCGGACCACCATTCTGCCAAGCGGCTGGCGAACCCGGACCTTCGCCGTTTCACGCGCACGTAACGCTAATCCGATGATCGATCGAACGGCCGTCATCTGGTTCGATAGTTTCTCGTCAATCTGCGTCCGTTCGGCGTCGGGAAAATCGTTCAAATGCACACTCACCGGCGCATTCGCATCACATCCGCGAACGAGATTTTGATAAATCGTTTCAGTCAAAAACGGCAACATCGGAGCAAGCAATCTGGTCACGGTCGATAAACAGTCATAAAGGGTCTGGAAAGCGGCTGTCTTGTCGTGGTCGTTATCACTCTTCCAAAAACGCCGTCGACAATGCCGCACATACCAGTTGCTTAGGTCTTCAAAGAATTCTTCAATCGCGCGACAGACCATACGCAGCTGATAGGTCTCATACCCCTTTCGTACCGTGGCAATCAGCTGCTGTAGTTCAGATAAGATCCAACGATCAAAATCGGCTCGCTTTTCAAGCGGAATGGCGCCGACAGGTACAAAGCGATCAATCGCCGCATAATTGATATAAAACGCATAGGTATTCCAAAAGGTATTAAAAAATTTTCCCCGAGCCTCTTTCGCGGGTCCATATCCAAAATTGAGGTTTATCGTTGGATCTTGTAGGCAATAAAGCCATCGCATCACATCCGCACCAATCTTTTCGACGGCTTCATCAAACCAGATCGCATTTCCTTTTGACTTATGCATCTCTTCACCATGCTCGTCGCGCACCAAGGCATGGCCGAGAAGTGTTTTAAACGGCGGAATTTTTTCCATCATTGTGCTCATTGCCAACAGGCTATAAAACCAGTTGCGAAACTGCCCCGGGAAACATTCTAAGACCAGATCCGCCGGTATCCATTTTCCCCAATATTCTCGATCAGTCTGATAGGCGACTGTGCTATACGGGACGATACCCGCGTCCAGCCAAGGATTACCGACATCGGCGATTCGACTCGCGGTCGATTGGCAGCGGCCACACCGAACCTTGACGGCATCGATATACGGGCGGTGCGGGGTATGCCCCTGATAGGCATCCCAGCCCGATATCGCTCGTTTTTTTAACTCCTCTTCCGAGCCGATGACTTCAAAATGATCACAGCTCGAGCAGACCCAAATCGGCAAAGCCAATCCCCAATAGCGCTTCTTGGATATCATCCAATCTTGCATATGGGTCAGCCAATCGAGCTCTTGGTCTAGACCGTAACTGGGAATCCACGCGATCTGTTTGGCGACCTCTTTGATATCCTCACGCCATGGATCCATCTTGATGAACCATTCATCGACCAGCCGGAATACCAGTTCTTCTTTGCAACGCCAGCAGTGTGGGTAGCTGTGGACGTAGTCTTCCGCAGCGTAAAGCAAACTGGTTTTTCTCAATGTTTCGATGATATCTGGCGCAATTCCAAAGACCGATCGTCCGCTATAAGGGCCAAACCGATCGAGGTAGATCCCTTCGTCGTTGAGGGGGGCGATCGACGGTAGTCGATGCCGTACTCCCAGCTGATGGTCCTCTTTACCGCACCCGGGTGCGATATGAACAATTCCCGTACCCTCTGTAGCGCTGACCTCCTCCCAAGGAATCACCTGGTGAAGCTCGCGAGCCTCCACCACTGCGGGCAGATCGTCGAACGGCCCGTGATATGTACGCCCAACCAGGGTCGAGCCTTTAAGCTGCTCTAAAACCCGGTACCGCCCGCGCGGTTTGATGACCCGCTCGACACATTCAGCGGCCAGATAATAAGTCCAACCTGCTTGTTCGACCCGGGCATAACTCAAATCCGGATGTACGGCTGCCGCGACGTTGGAGGTGAGCGTCCAAGGTGTTGTCGTCCAGACCAGTAGCGCCTCTTGTGAACGCCCCTTCAAGGGGAATCGGACGAAAACCGATCGATGAGCAATCTCTTTATAACCCTCATGCATTTCATGTTGGCTGATGCCGGTACCGCACCTTGCGCACCATGGCATCACGTCGGTCCCGCGGTAGACCAACCCTCGTTCGTGGCATTTCTTGAGAAATGCCCAAATCATGAAATTATTTTCCGGCGACATGGTGTAGTAGGAATGATCCCAATCCATCCAATACCCGAGGCGGATCGACTGCGCTGTCTGAATCGCCGAATATCGATGCACCCGCTCTTTGCATGCCTCGACAAATCGATCGATCCCATACGCCTCGATATCCCGCTTGCGTTTAAACCCGAGTTCTTTCTCGACCTCAACTTCAACCCACAATCCTTGACAGTCGAAACCGTTTTGGTAACGCAGGTCGCATCCATTCATCGCCCAGTAGCGCTGGTAAGCATCTTTCAGCGTACGGCCCCAGGCATGATGGACGCCCATTGGGTTGTTTGCAGTAATCGGCCCATCGAGAAACGACCACGGTTTTCCATGACGATTTTTTTCGCGAAGGGTCTGAAAAACATGCTCCCGTTGCCAAAAATCGAGGACGCGATGCTCCTCCTGAACGAGATCTACCCAGGTCGAGACACGCTGGTACATGGTCTTGGAATTCATTCGGACTTACCCATATCGAGCGATTGGCGAAGCGCCCTTATAACCAGCTTACGATTCGAGAATCAACCGGCCTTTCGGAATCCGACATCCCGATTGACATCAATTGGCGCACCTACCTAGAATCACCCGATCATCGATCGTTGTTTTCAAGAATCGTTGGTGATCCAATGGCCATAACCATTAGTCAGCTGAAAACCCATATCGGCCAAACCGTGACCCTCAACGGCTGGCTATACAATCAGCGTTCGAGCGGCAAACTCGTCTTTCTACAGCTACGCGATGGAACCGATGTTGTGCAATGTGTCGTCGCAAAAGATACGGTGTCGCCGGAACAGTTCGAACTTGCGAAGAAGATAACCCAAGAATCGTCGCTGTCGGTCTCGGGTGCCGTTCTGGAGGATAAGCGCTCACCGCTCGGCGTCGAAATCCATGTGGCATCGGTCGTTCTGCACCAACTTGCCGAGAACTACCCGATTACCCCAAAGGAACATGGAACCGCATTCCTCTTTGATCATCGTCATCTTTGGCTTAGATCACGACGCCAGCATGCGATCTTACGAATTCGATCACGGGTGATCAAATCGATTCGAGATTTCTTTGATCAACGTGACTTTATCAATCTCGATGCACCTATTTTTACACCCAATGCCTGCGAAGGAACCTCCACGCTCTTCCAGGTCGACTATTTTGGTCAGCCGGCCTACCTCACCCAGAGTGGTCAACTTTATATGGAAGCCGGCGCAATGGCGTTTGGCAAAGTCTACTGCTTTGGGCCGACGTTCCGCGCTGAAAAATCAAAAACAAGACGACATCTTACCGAATTCTGGATGGTTGAACCCGAAGTCGCGTTCCTCGATCTCGACGGAGACATGGCGCTTGCTGAAGAATTTATCCTCGCAATTGTTCAAGATGTCTTAGCCCATTGCCGTCCTGAGCTCGCAACCCTCGAGCGACAGCTTGAACCGCTGGAAAAGATCCAACCGCCGTTTCCGCGGTTGAGTTACGACGATGCCATCACCTTGCTCCATGAGGTTGGGAATCCGATCCAATGGGGAGATGACTTCGGTGCAGATGAGGAGACGATTATTTCAAAACAATTTGATCGTCCCGTGATGATTCATCGCTATCCGGCCGCGGTGAAACCGTTTTATATGAAGCAAGACCCAGCAAACCCCCGCGTTGCCCTGTGTGTCGACATGATCGCTCCTGAAGGCGTGGGTGAAATCATCGGTGGTGGTCAACGCGAGGATAGCCTCGTTTCACTCGAAACCAAGCTGCGCACGCATGGGTTGGACCCGGCGGTCTTTTCCTGGTATCTCGACCTTCGGCGGTATGGTACGGTACCGCATGCGGGGTTTGGACTCGGCATCGAGCGAACGGTTGCATGGATTTGCGGCCTGCATCATGTCCGTGAAACCATCCCCTTTCCACGGCTGATGGAACGATTAACCCCGTAGGCAGTTCCCGATGAAACGACCGGCCCGGCTTTTGCTGTTTTTTTGCTCGTCTTCAATCATCGTCGGCGTTGGTTCCGTTGCAATCGCGTTTGTCATTTTCTCAATCGGAATGCCGAAACTGGAAACCATCGATGACTATCGCCCGCCGATTGTCACAGAGCTTTTCGCGAATGACGGTACAAAAATCGGTGAATTCAGCGTCGAACGGCGTTTTGTTGTCGATCTCGACCAGATCCCAAAGCATGTACAACAGGCCTTCATCGCCGCGGAAGACAAAACGTTCTTCAGCCATCGTGGGATCGACGTCATGGGTGTTGTTCGGGCGGTTTTGAAAAACACGTTCCGCGGGCGGTGGTCTCAAGGTGCGAGCACCATTACACAACAAGTGGCTCGCTCGCTACTGCTAACACGCGAGAAAACCATCACGCGGAAATTACGGGAATGGATCCTGGCCCTTCATATTGAGCAGCAGTTCACCAAGGAGCAGATTTTAACGCTCTACCTCAATCAGATTTATCTTGGACATGGTGCTTATGGTGTGGAAGCGGCTGCTCAAAACTATTTTAAAAAATCGATCGCCGACGTCAATCTCGCCGAAGCCGCCATCTTGGCTGGATTGACACAACGCCCGAGCGACTACTCGCCGCTCTTATGTTTCCCTTGCGCAAAAAAGCGCCAACGCTATGTGTTGTCCCGTATGGTCAAAAATCAGTTGATCGATTCCAAGGACGCAGAACAGGCGGTAGAGGTAGCCCTGCAGGTTTTCCCGCGTATCGACTTAAACCTTGAGCTCGCTCCTCACTTTGTCGAAGAAACTCGACAATTCTTGATGGAACATTTCGGGGAGACTGCCGTTTTTAACGACGGACTAAAAGTTTACACCACGCTCGATGTGGCCCGCCAGCGCGCCGCCAATCGAGCGGTCGTGCGGGGGTTAAAAGAGCTCGATCAGCGACAAGGGTTTCGTGGGGCACTCGCTAATCTCCCAGAAGCAGACTGGCCCACCTATGATCGGCAATCACGGATCGAGTTCATCATGTCCGACGAGTCATTGAACCGCGGCTTCCATCAAGACTTGCCAATCGGTGACTGGCCACTGATTCCATTGGTTCCAGGTAATCGTTATCACGCGATCGTCAGCGAAATCGACAACAACGCCAACGAAGCCCATCTGTTGGTCGTCGGTCGTCCTGCGATCCTGCAAAAGCATGATATGGACTGGGCGCGTCCACGGACCGAAGCACCCCTCAAAGCGGTCAAAGATGTGCTAAAGGTCGGGGATTTGATCTGGGTTACCCCCCGGATTCCTGAAAGCCTCCCCGCGTCCAAGCTCGCTCAGTCGACTATTACCTATGTCACTTTGGACCAAGAGCCGTTGGTCGAAGGTGCCCTCCTCTCGTATCAAGCCGGAACCAACCGTGTGTTAGCAATGGTCGGTGGAAAAGATTTCACGGAAAGCAAATTCAACCGCGCGATTCAGGCACACCGTCAACCTGGCTCCTCGTTTAAGCCGATCATTTATGCCGCCGCGCTCGACAAAGGGTATACGACTGCGACGATGATCCAAGACGCTCCCATCGTCTATGAGCAAAAGAATCGTGATGAGGAGACCTGGAAGCCAAAAAACTATGAAGGCAAATTCCATGGCGACACACTTCTTCGGACTGGGATTGTCCGCTCGATGAATGTCGTCACCATTAAGATACTTCAAGAAATCGGTTTGAATTATGTCGCGGCCTATGCTCGCAAACTAGGTATCCGATCCCCATTGGCACGCAATCTCTCTATGGCACTCGGCGCATCAGACGTAACCCTGCAGGAGCTACTCGGCGCCTATAGTATATTTGCCTCGGGCGGTCGCGTCATTCCACCATTTTTTATCACGAAAGTCGTCGACCGCGACGGTCAGGTCTTGTTTCGACAAGACGTCAGCGACAACGATGTATCACTGCGAGAAGAACTTGACCTGCTGGCACGCCAAAATCTCCACTCCATCGCACCACACCCCCATGTTACCGTTTCGACGCTCATCGATGGTCTGGCACAGGACTTCGCGGAGCACCCCGCCTCCAGGCTTCCCACTGGGGTAGACGAGGATGCGCCGTTCGTTTTATCTGACGACGAGCGACAAATTCTGTTGGGAAAAGAGAGCCCCTTTGAAACCGATCGGGTGACGACCCCTCAAACCGCCTACTTGATGACCTACCTCTTGACGGAAGTTGTCCGTCACGGAACGGGACAACGGGTCGCCGTCTTACCCCGCGCAACCGCGGGGAAAACGGGGACAACGAATGATGAGCTCGACACCTGGTTTTTTGGATTCACTCCTGACCTGCTATGCGGCGTTTGGGTCGGATTTGACACGAAGGCGCCACTCGGCCCAGGCGAGAACGGCGGACGAACGGCGGCTCCCCTTTGGCTCTATTATATGGAAGAAGCGATCAAAGGAACTCCGGAGCGCCCATTTGATACTCCGTCGGGTATCGTCTTCGCCAAGGTTGACAAAAAGACCGGACAGCTGGCGACTGCGGATGACGATAACACGATTTTTCTCCCGTTCATTAAAGGCACTGAACCGGGGAGCGGTGAATCATCGCTGACCGATACCCAACAGGTCGACGATGAAACAACAGACCTGATGAAAAGCCTTTGATGGCCACACCGCTGCCGACTGGCAAACCATTACGACGGGCAATGGCCCGACAAATCGCCGTGACCTATCTGACGACTCTCCCCCAACCCTATCGAAAAGACCTGCTCGATTTCTGTGCCGCCCAAGGGCTTGACCAATGGCTCACCCATTCCGTTCTGGCAACTCACCGGGACGACATCCGGGCACCGATCTCTGCTGCGCTAAAATCTGTTCTCGATCGACGTCGCAAGTTCGAAGCGATCGCCATCGTCCGTCTTAAGCAACTCCGTGACGTCCTCTTGAGTTTAGCTCGGCAAAACATCGAGGTCGTCGTCTTTAAGGGATTCGTCTCTGCTGCTCGGTACTGGGGTGATCTCGCCCTTCGCCCCATGGATGATATCGATCTGCTGGTTCGCCCCACAGATCAGAAGGCTGCAATAGCGGTGCTCGAACAGCTGGGATTCCATCCAGACAGTCGGGCTGATCCTCATCCCAATCATATCCGGTTGGCTGCCCACCACGCGCTACCCGTCGAACTCCATGTTGACCTCGGTTATTCTTACGGTCTCCGGTTTCCAACAGAACTGTTCTGGAAAGATGTTGTGCCCCTTCCACTCGACGATTTCTCCATTCCAGCACCGGGAGACAGCGCGCATATCTTCTACCTATTGTTTCACCTCGCGAAGCATGCGCCGGTTATTCAACTTAAATGGTTACTCGATCTGTTTCTGGCGCAGCAGCTCCTCGCATCGTCACATTGGGGCATTGTTGATGAACTGGCGATCGATTACCGACTGAATGCGGTCGTCGTCTTAAGTCAGCGACTTTGTCACCATTGGTTGGCTCCCTGGCGCTATCCATCGAGAGTAACCATTTCGGCCTGGCGGTCATTTGTGCTCGATCAGGTCGTTGAGCAAAGCGATATGTTTTTTGGAAAATCGATCTCGCGCGGCCTAAGCACGACGGCACTGATTGAACCAACCTCCATGTCCTGTCGCTTTTTTTTGTCAGGCATGCGACGGCGCGTCGTCGAGCGCTTTAAAACGGAATGACCTCGATGCCTTTCCCGAGATGGGGTTTAAATCGTTTTGCCGAAAGCTTGACCACCTGGATCGATCGAAATTGGAGGCGGACCCAATTTCCAAGCGGATTTTGGGTCACTAATTCATCGACCCAACTGTCAGCGTTCAAATGCAATAGGTAAACGGCGTCGGTTTCTTGATCTTCTAGCCTCAACCATGACTTGTCGAAGTCGATGTCGCTCACCACCTGCATCAATTCCGTTCGCTCTGTTGGTAACGGCTCGGCAATCTTGAACACCTTCGTCAATTGAGCCGTACCGGTCAAAAATAAGAATGCCTTCGCCCAGGCACCGTTTTTTGACGAGCCGGCATAGACCTGACGATCCTCCGTCTTTTCAATCCATAGATTGTCACCTTGTGTGATATAAACCTCATTCGGCAATTCCCAACGTAGCATGCCCGGACGCCGATATTCCAACGTGCCAGCCACACGATCGTTCGTCCCAAGATCTGCAAAATAGACCGTCTGTTGCACGACTACCCGAACCGTTTCTGTCTGTTCATATCGCCGCTGCAATCGATCGACGAGCACTGCACTCCATGAACGCTCATCACCATAAGCGCAGCGATCCGCGGCAACAACCGATAACCCAATCAACGTGATAATGGTTCGACCGTTCAATGCAGCTCCCGGTGCGGCAGTTGATCAAGGCTCTGTCGCCCAATACCTTCTTCGGGGGTATTTCTAACCCACTGATTTTATTTCTGCCGAATCTCGAAAAACCGAGTTCGGCGATCGCGCCTTAACGATCCTTACGGAACCAAAACCTCTCGCGGTCTTGCACCCGCAGAACCGCTGACAATGCCATCATCCTCCATCATTTCGATCATTCGTGCGGCGCGGTTATAGCCAACCCGTAAACGCCGCTGCAACAGCGAAATTGAGGCTTGTCGCGTTTGTGTCACGAGTGCAACGGCTTCATCATATTTTTCATCATATTCTGCATCGTTCTGCTCGTCCGGCTCAAGGGTCGGTGGTTCGACGATAGACCGATCATAACGCGGTTTTCCTTGGGACTGCCAAAATTCAACAATTCTTTGCACCTCGTCATCTTCCACCAATGCGCCGTGGACCCGCATCAGAGTCCCAGCGCCTGGACGCATAAACAACATATCGCCTTTCCCAAGCAGGCTTTCCGCGCCAGAACTATCGAGGATCGTCCGGCTGTCGATTTTCGATGTTACCTGGAATGAGATTCGAGCAGGGAAATTTGCCTTGATGAGTCCGGTGATCACGTCGACCGACGGACGCTGCGTCGCCAATAGGAGATGAATCCCTGCTGCGCGGGCCATCTGTGCCAATCGAGCGATCGATTCCTCGACATCGCGCGATGCCACCATCATGAGATCCGCAAGTTCATCGATGATGATGACGATGATCGGTAATTTGCTCGGCAGCGGCGTATCATCCTGCGGCTGCACGCCGTCAATCGATTTTGCTCGTCGTCCGGTACCGAGAATCTTTTCAACCTTTCGATTGTGTCCCGCAATATCTCGAACATTTTGTTCGGCAAGCAGTTGATAGCGATATTCCATTTCCCGCACGGCCCATTTGAGCGCAAGAGCAGCCTCCTTCGGATGCGTAATCACTGGATGTAGAAGATGGGGGATTCCTTCGTAAGGTGAAAGCTCTAACATTTTGGGGTCGATCATCAGAAAGCGAAGCTGATCCGCACCCAATCGATATAGCAGGCTAACAATCATCGCGTTAATCGATACACTCTTCCCAGACCCTGTCGTCCCCGCAACCAGCAGATGGGGCATCTTGGAGAGATCTGCAACAATCGGATCTCCAGCGATATCCTTTCCCAATCCCAGCGGAAGTTTGTGCTCCCCACGCTGGAACTCATCGGATACCAAGATTTCTTTCAGTCGAACGGGATCCTTGTCGGCATTCGGAATCTCGATTCCGACGACTGCTTTACCCGGAATCGGTGCCAAGATGCGCACACCGCCGATCGCTTTCATCGACAACGACAAATCGTTTGCCAAGTTCACAATTTTACTAACTTTGATTCCGGGAGCCGGTTCATATTCGTATTGGGTGATGACAGGCCCAGGATGAATCTCAAGCACCCGGCCTTCCACACCGAAATCCCCAAACTTGCTTTCAAGGATTCTCGCCTTTTCAAGCAATGCCGATTCGCTTACCGCGGCTGAACGTTTTTCAGGCGACGTCAAAAGCGACAGCGGAGGCATCACGAAACGTCCACCCCCTTGAAACAGTTCCATGGTCGCGGGATCTCGTTTCGGTCTCAATTTTCGCTCAAACGGACGAATCTGGGGACCTGTTGATTCTGCCTGTGTTGCGATCGGGCGAACGCCCCCCGTTGTCGTCACAGCGGAATCGGCAAGCGCGGTTTCCAAATCGGTCGGTCGTCTCGCTGGCTCTGCGACATTCGCGACAACTGGGCCTACCACCGGACAGTCGAGCCGGATCGGCCGTTCTTTGGGTTGCTTGATCGGCCGCAGCCGTTCCCTCACGGTCGCCAGCCATCGGTGGCTAGCCTTAACGAGCGATACGACTCTATTCACCATGCGTCGCGCGTCTCGTAATATCCGGCATCCGAGAGCGGTG
>Ga0247727_10014723_pt1 | contig 12942 bp, 13 predicted proteins | sample WisWelCaveWW1625_FD_202498 | JGI IMG/M metagenome (GOLD analysis project Ga0247727, IMG submission 202498) | Biofilm microbial communities from Wishing Well Cave, Virginia, United States - WW16-25 | ecosystem: Environmental > Aquatic > Deep subsurface > Groundwater > Cave microbial mat | place...
AGGGCCAGGCAGCGGTCTTCAGTGCGGCGAGGGCGGCCGCGGCGCGCGCATGGTGCGCCTGCAGGCTTTCACGCCCGGCGCAGGCGCCGGCGCAGCGGCCGATCTGGTGCCGAAAGCACGCGCCCTTGCCGCCGCGCTCGAAGCCTAGCGCGCGCAGGCAGAGCCGGTGCTCGTTGGCGAGCTCGCGCAGCGCGTCCAGGGCGGAACGTTTCGAACGGAACACGCCGCAGAGGAACGGGATGGTTTGCGAATTGATTTCTTCCTTTTGTATCAGGTTCAGTTTTTTCGCATCAAGCAAAAAGCCGCACAGATCGTTCGCACGCCTCAGCTGCCGGTTGAATACGGGCAGCAACTCCTTCACCAGCGCGGCCTCAAGCAGCAGCGCGCCCAGCTCTCCGCTGCTGCGCCGCCATTCGATGCGCCGGATCTCGCGCGCGATCTGCGCCTCGCGCGCCGAATGCACGTCGCCGGAGAAGTGCTGCAGCACGCGGCTGCGCATCGCCACGCTCTTGCCGACGTACAGCGGCGTGTCGTGCTCGCCGTAGAAGAGGTACACGCCTGGCGATTCCGGGATTGCGTCGACTACCTCGCGCGCGATTTGCGCTGGCAGCGCGGGCAGCTGGGCCAGCTGGCGCACCGTATCCTGCAGCAGGTCAAGGCCGCGCTCTTCGGCCGCGACGCGCAGGAATTGCCACACCGCCTGCGCGTCGCCGAGCGCGCGGTGGCGGGCGCCGCCGCGCGGCCCGAATTTCAAGCCGTGCCGTTCGATCAGGCTGTCGAGATTGTGGCGCGCATGGCCAGGGTAGAGCCGGCGCGACAGCTTGACGGTGCACAGGGTCCTCGCCTGGAAGCGCAGGCCGGCGCGCTCGAACTCATGGCGCAGGAAGCCGTAGTCGAAGCGCGCGTTGTGGGCGACGAAGACGCGGCCCTCGAGCCGCTCGTAGAGGCCGGGCGCGAGGTCCTCGAAGGCGGGCGCGTGCGCAACCATGGCGTTGGTGATGCCGGTTAGCGCCTGGATGGCAGGGGGAATCGAGGTTCCCGGATTCACCAGCGTGGACCATTCGGATACCACCTCGCCCTCCTGCACCTCGACCACCGCAATCTCGGTGACGCGGTCCCAGGCCGGGTGCGCGCCGGTCGTCTCCAGGTCGACGATCGCGAGCGGCGCGTCGAACAGCGGCTTCATGGCGGGCACGCCTGGCCCGGCCGGCTACCGGTGGCGCTTCTTGCGCCGCTGCCTGTTGCTGCTATTGCTGCTGTTCTGCTGCGGCTGGCCCTGGGGCCTGGGCGGCGCATTGAGCATCCGCTTCAAGGTTTCCTCGGCGCGCCGGTCGAGTTCCTCGTCGCTCAGGTCGGGATATTGCTTGCGTTCTCGCATGGGTGTTTTTTATCCAGAAGTACCGCAATCTACCGCAAAACGGTGTCCAGTTGCCAGACCGCGAAGCCGAGGATGGTCAGGCCGGAGACGATGTTGATAGCGCGGAACAGCTGCGGGCCAATGCGGCCGCGCAGCCAGCCGGCGCCGGCGCCGGCGGCAAGCAGCACCCACCACGAGGCCGAGCCGAGGAACACCCCCAGCACGACCAGGGCCGCGCTGCCGTAGTCGCTGGCGACCAGGCCCAGGCCGGCAAAGATGGCGGCGAAGGCGAGGATGGTGGGCGGATTGGCGAGGGTCAGGCTCAGGGTGGAGAGAAACCCTTGCGCGAGCCCGGCCGAATCTGCGTTCGAGGAAATCGATTCAGGGCGGGAAAACAAGGTCCTGATCCCCAGGTAGAGCAGGAATGCGCCGCCGACCAGGCCGATCCAGAAGCTGTGCTCCAGCAGGAAACCCGATACCGCAGCGAGTCCGAAAGCCGCGACGGTGCCGTAGATGCCGTCGGCTGCCGCAATGCCCATGCCCGAGACGAAGCCCGCCAGCGCACCCCGCTCGAGGCTGCGGCGAAAGCACAGCAGCCACATCGGTCCCACCGTCGCCGCGAGCAGGAAGCCGAACAGCAGGCCTTTGAGGAAGTAGGTCACGCGGCGGCGATCAGAATTTCGAGCACGCCGCCAATTCCGCCGCCGACAGGTTGTGGATGCGCCCGAATCCGGCGACGAAGCGCGCGTCGCGCGGCAGGATGCGCCAGAAGGAGAAGTCGGGAAGTTCGAAGTTTATTTTTTGTTCAAGGAATCGTTTCAACCACATGGTTCGTAGATCGCGCTGCTCGCCGTGCAGTTGCGCTGCTTCACCCCTGATGGAAACCCTCATCAACGTAAAAGGATCCGCCCGCCCGTCATCGGTCTGCGCGATGGAGAGCGCGACGCGCGCCTCCTGCGCCATGTCCTGCGTATGCCAGGCAAGGCGGCTGACGTGGACATAGAAGGCGGTGAATTCCTCGGCCGGCAGATAGCGGGTCATCGACGCCATCGGCGCGCCCTGCCGAAGCGTGGCGAGGTGCGCGACGCGTTGCCTGCGCAGCAGGGCGGCGAGATCGGCGCGGAATTGCACGGGGGTGATTGTAGTATTCTCGCTTCACCGTGCGCTACGAACTCCTCGTCGGCCTGCGCTATACCCGCGCCAAGCGCCGCAACCATTTCATCAGCTTCATCTCCGCCACTTCGATGGCCGGCATCGCGCTGGGCGTGGCGGCGCTGATCGTGGTGCTCTCGGTCATGAACGGCTTCCAGAAGGAGTTGCGCGCCCGCATCCTCGGCGTCGCCTCGCACGTGCAGGTGAGCGGCGCCAACAACCGGCTCGCCGATTGGCAGGCCGTGGCGAAGGTGGCCGCGCAGGAAGCGCGCGTGGTCGCGTCCGCCCCGTTCATCAACGCGCAGGGCATGCTCTCGGCCGGCCAGGCGGTGCGCGGCAGCGTGGTGCGCGGCATCCTGCCCGAACGCGAGGACAAGGTCGCCGAGATCGGCCAGCACATGCGCGCCGGCAGGCTCGAGTTGCTGCGGCCCGGCGAGTTCGGCATCGTGCTCGGCTCGGAGCTGGCGCGCGCGCTGGGCGTGCTCAACGGCGACAAAGTGGCGCTGATCGCGCCGCAGGGGCTGGTGACGCCGGCGGGGGTGATTCCGCGCTTGAAGCAGTTCACCGTGGTCGGCCTGTTCGAGGTCGGCATGTTCGAGTACGACTCGGGCCTCGCGCTGGTGCACATGGCAGACGCGCAGAAGCTCTACCAGATGGGCGACGCGGTTTCCGGCCTGCGCCTGAGGCTGGACGATCTGTTCGCGGCGCGCGGCGTGGCGCGCGACCTGCTGGTGAAGCTGGGCGGCGACCTCTACGCCACCGACTGGACGCGCAGCCACGCCAACTTCTTCCGTGCCGTGGAAATCGAGAAGCGCGTGATGTTCATCATCCTCACCTTGATCGTGGCGGTGGCGGCCTTCAACATCGTCTCCACCCTGGTGATGCTCGTCACCGACAAGCAGGCCGACATCGCGATCCTGCGCACGCTGGGCGCGGCGCCCGGCTCGATCGTGCAGGTATTCATGATCCAGGGCACGCTGATCGGCGTCATCGGCACGATTTCCGGCGTGATCCTCGGCGTGCTGGTCGGCTTTAACGTCGACACGGTCGTGCCCTTTATCGAGAACCTGCTCGGCTTCAAGTTTCTCGCCAAAGACATCTACTACATCTCCGACCTGCCCTCGGACGTCCAGCTCGGCGACGTGGCGACCATCGCGATCATGTCGCTCGTCCTCTCCTTCATCGCCACGCTGTACCCGAGCTGGCGTGCTTCGCGCGTCAACCCGGCGGAGGCCTTGCGCTATGAGTGAATTGGTTTTGAGCTGTAAAAATCTAAAGAAAACGTATCAAGGGCCTGCCCCGGTCCACGTGCTGCTGGGCGTGGAGCTGGAGGTGCGCGCGGGCGAGCGCCTCGCGATCATGGGGCGCTCGGGTTCCGGGAAATCGACCCTCTTGCATTTGCTGGGAGGTCTTGATTCTCCGAGCGAGGGAGAAATCCGCATAAATAACAAGAGCATCAAGACCCTGACCGAAACCGAACGCGGAACCATGCGAAACCACGCGCTTGGCTTCGTCTACCAGTTCCATCACCTGCTGCCCGAGTTCACCGCGGCGGAGAACGTCGCCATGCCGCTCTGGATCCGGCGCATGGATCACGGCCCTGCGCTGTTAAAAGCCAGGCAAGCGCTTGAAGAAGTCGGCCTGGCGGCCCGTGCCGAGCACCTGCCAGGCGAATTATCGGGCGGCGAGCGACAGCGCTGCGCCTTCGCGCGCGCCATGGTGACCGAGCCGGCCTGCGTGCTGGCGGACGAACCCACCGGCAACCTGGATGCGCAAACCGCGGACGAGGTGTTCGAGGCGATGGTGCGGCTGTCGGATAACCGCGGCACGGCATTCGTGCTGGTGACGCACGATGCCGCGCTCGCCGCGCGCACCGGGCGCGTTCTCGAATTGCGCGACGGTCTGCTGCGCGCGGGCTAGCCGGCGACGATCACGATCCGGCCCTGCGCCGGCGCCGCGCGCGCCAGGCGAGCAACACGTAGGCGCGCCAGCCGAGCTGCACCGCCATGTAGCCCAGCGCGGCCAGCGTCAAGCCGAGCGCCAGCAGGCCGATCGCCAGCGGCTTGCCGAGCGAGAGCGTCCAGTGCGCCAGCGCCTGCGCGGAATCGAGCCAATGCGACCAGTCCCATTCGAACGGCCGGATTTCGGCAGGCTGGCCGCCGGCGCCGAGCAGCAGCCGGCCGTAGCCATAGGCGAGCAGGTAGAGCGGCGCGATCGTAAAAGGATTGGTGTAAAGGGTGGTGACGAGCGCCACGGGCAGGTTTTTTTTCAGCGGGATCGCGAGGAGGGCGGCGCACAGCATTTGCAGCGGTCCGGGCACTAGCCCGGAGAACAACCCTATCGCCACCGCGCCGGCGACCGAATCACGGTTCAGGTGCCAGAGGTTCGGGTGGTTGAGCCAGGGGCCCCACGTAGCGCACCACGCCAGGTACTTGTTGGCGCGTACCGTATCGCCATCTGGCAGGTACCTGCGGAAGAATTTTCTGGGCATGGTCGGCGCGCGGGGCGCTGGTGCGTTCGATTGTAGATGACGTTTGTCATCCTTTCGTTCGCCTGCGGCGTTCTATTCTTTCAGTTGCAGCCCGAACTGCCAGGCGGCGGCTGGTTCGGGCTTGCCGCATGGCTGTTAGTCTTTCCATTGCGGAAAAAATTCCTCTATTTGCCTGCGGCGTTCGCCGTCGGCTTCTGCTGGGCGCTCGGTCTGGCGCATTTCAGGCTCGCTGACCGGCTGGCGCCGGAGCTGGAGGGCAGGGACATCGAGGTCGTCGGCATCGTCGCCAGCCTGCCGGCCGTCGGCGAGCGCAGCCTGCGCTTCGATTTCGAACCCGAATCCGCCGAGGTGAAGCTGCCGGCCAGGATACTTCTTTCCTGGTACCGCAGCCCATGGCAGGGGGAACTGCGCGACGAACAGCCGTCGGTCCTGTCGGCGCCCGTCCATCCGGGCGAGCGGTGGCGCTTCAGCGTGCGCCTGCGCAGGCCGCACGGTCACTTCAACCCGCACGGCTTCGACTATGACGCGTGGTTGCTGGAAAGAGGGGTGGGGGCAACCGGGTATGTCCGTTCCGGAAAGAGATCGTTTCCGGAAAGACTCGGGACGCGGAACAATTTCTCCGATCACATCGAAAGAATTCGAGAAACAGTTCGCGACCGCTTCAAGCGTGTGCTCGGCGAAACGCCGGCCGCTGGCGCCCTGGCCGCGCTCGCGGTCGGCGACCAGCGCTCGATCACGGCCGAGGAGTGGCGCCTGTACAACCGCACCGGCGTAACGCACCTGATGAGCATCTCGGGGCTGCACGTGACGCTGGTGTCGGGCCTGTGCGCCTGGCTCGCGAGCTGGCTGTGGCGCCGCTCGTCATTCCTGATGCTACGCCTGCCCGCGCGCAAGGCGGGCGCGGCCGCGGCCATCGTGGGCGCGCTCGGCTACACGCTGATCGCCGGTTTTGCGGTGCCCGCGCAGCGCACGTTCTGGATGGTGACCATGGTGGCGGTGGCGTTGTGGTCGGGCCGCATCGCTGCGCCGGCGCGCGTGCTCGCGCTCGCGCTGGGCGTGGTGCTCGTCTTCGACCCCTGGGCGGTGCTGTCGGCCGGTTTCTGGCTGTCTTTTGGGGCCGTAGCGCTCATATTTTTTGTTGCAAATGAAAAAGACTCGGCGCTGAAGCAGTGGGGGCGGGTGCAGTACGCAATCACGCTGGGCCTCGCGCCCGCGGCACTGTTCCTGTTCGCGCAGGTTTCCGTCGTCGGTCCGCTCGCCAACGCAGTGGCGATCCCGGTCGTCTCCGCGGTGGTGACGCCGCTCGCGCTGCTGGCCGCGGCGATTCCCTGGGACGGTCTTTTGCTTGCAGCTGCCTGGTTGATGGAATGGCTGCTGCAGTTCCTCGAGTGGTGCGCCTTGCTGCCGGCAGCGGTCTGGCAGCAGCATGCGCCGGCGCAGTGGAGTGCGCTGCTCGCGCTGGCGGGCGTCGCCTGGCTGCTCGCGCCGCGCGGCTTGCCGTGGCGCGCCACTGGCCTCGCGCTGATGCTACCCGCGGTCGCCTTGCCGCCGCCCGCGCCCGCGCCGGGCGAAGCCTGGATCACGACGCTCGACGTCGGTCAGGGCCTCGCCGTGCTGGTGCGCACCGCGAACCGCGCGCTACTCTACGATGCCGGGCCCGCATTCGGCAGCGAGTCCGACAGCGGCGAGCGCATCATCGCGCCCTACCTGCGCGCCACGGGCGTGCGGCGGCTGGACGCGATGATCGTGACGCATAACGACATCGACCACGCGGGCGGCGCGGCCTCGGTGGTGGAGAACTTCGAGGTCGACGCTCTGCTCAACTCGCTGCCTGCCGGACATCCGCTGCTTGGCGCGGTCGCGGGTCCGCAGCGCTGCGCCGCCGGCACAGCCTGGGAGTGGGACGGCGTGCGCTTCGCCATTCTGCATCCGGAATCCGCGCAGTCGCGGGCGAAGAAGAGCAACGACCTGAGCTGCGTGCTGAAGGTAAGCGCGGGCGCTCGCGCGATGCTGCTCACCGGCGACATCGAGAAACCCGCGGAGGCGGAGCTGCTCGCGCGCGACGCCGGCGCGCTGGCGGCGGATATCCTGCTCGTGCCGCACCACGCCAGCCGCACGTCGTCGAGCGCCGATTTCCTCGCGGCCGTAGGGGCACCTGCGGCGGTGGTGCCGGTGGGCTATCGCAACCGCTTCCGCCACCCGAATGCAGATGTTTTGGAAAGATTTCTTCATGCAAAGACGGATATCTTCCGGACCGATCGGGACGGGGCGGTGACAGTGCGCCTCTCTGCCCCGGCAATCCGGGTCGAGAGCGAAAGGCAGAACCGCCGGCGCTACTGGCACGATGGGAGTAGCTGAAGTTGCCGGGGTGGGGGCATAATGACTGCGCGGGGTTCCCCGCACAAAAATCAAGGAGACGAAGATGGCTAAGAAAGGCGGATCTGCGGTCTACAGGGTGGTGGATGTCATCGGCCTCAGTTCGACATCCTGGGAGGACGCCGCGCGCAATGCAGTGCGGACGGCTGCCAAGTCGCTGCGCGATCTGCGGATCGCGGAAGTCGTGAAGCTGGACGTCAAGGTGGACAGCGGCAAGGTCACGGCGTTTCGCACGCGGCTCGCGCTGTCGTTCAAGTACGAGGCCTGATTGGGAGGTAACACAGGGGGTCACACCGCGATCATCCGCGTCACCGGCAGCGCCGGGCTGCACCGCATCGCTTAACCGGCATCGATTTCAAGACTCTGCAGCGCGAGGGACAGACGAATGTTGCTGCTGCTGCGCTTGGTTCGCAAGATTGCCGGCTGGGTGGATTTCATCCTGGTCTGCATCGTGGTGTACCTGCTCGCCTGGCTGCCATGGCCGGGCAAGCACCCGGTGGCCCGCCTGTTTCCCGTCTGGTGCCGGGCATTCGCGCGCGCTCTCGATGTGGAAATCCGCGTGCATCAGAAGCACCGGAAGCACCTGCCGCAACGCTTCATCCTCATCGCCAATCACCCGTCGGCCTTCGAGGACGTCGGCATCCCGGCGGTGTTCGACGTGGTGTCGCTCGCCAAGTTGCAGGTGCAGGACTGGTTCATCGCGGGCCGCATCGCCAAGGCGGCCGGCACGCTGTTCGTCGATCGCGACAATCCTGATTCGCGCAAGCAGGTCATCCACACCATGGTGAATGCCGTCAACGCGGGGCAGAACATCGCGCTCTACCCGGAAGGTGGCTGCAAGGGGCGGCGGCTGTTCAGCGAGTTCAAGACCGGGGCTTTCGAGGTCTCGTTCCGGACCGGCGTCCCGATCCTGCCGGTGTTCCTGCATTACGAAGCGCAGGACGATTTCGAGTGGCAACCTCCCTACACCCTGCCGGACAAGATCCGGCACTTCATGACCACGGTGAACAATCGCGCCAATTACTATGTGTACGACCCGCTGGATCCGAAGGACTACGCCGACCGCTACGCGATGAAGGCGGCGGCGTTTGCACTGTATACGCGCTGGAACGCGCAATACCTGGAATAGGAAGCAATTGAACCGCCAGCCGTCGTTCACGGCGATCGTTCGCGTCACCGGCAGCGCGGGCCGCTTCGAGGAGTTCCGCGAACGCGTCCGCTGGCTGCTGGTGCGCGACCCCGATGCCGAACCGTACACCGAGCATCACACGGACGCGGCGCTCGAATACCGCTTCGAGCTGGCGAAGGGCCTGCCGTTCCCGACCTTCGTCGCCGCCAGCGCGGAATTTCCCGAATTGCGCGTCGAGGCGGAATGGGACAAGGATGGCGCGAAGGGTGGGGCGGCGATTGAGTGCGGCCGGGTGGTCGACAAATGGACCGGCGCGCGGAGTCCGGCCTGAAGGCGGCTTCAAGGCAACGGTTCGTGCGTTGCGCCTCCGCCCGGGGGCTGCACCGCATCGCTTACCTGGAATGGGGCGATCCGAAAAACAAGCGTGTGCTCGTCTGCGTGCACGGCCTTACGCGCTGCGCACTCGCGCAACCTGCGATGCGATGGCGAAACGCGGTGCCAAGGCGCAGATCGTCGAGATACCCGGCGTCGGCCACGCGCCAACGCTGATGCACGAGGACCAGATCAAATTGGTTCGGGACTTCCTGCTTTCGTAGGCTAACCCCTGCGGTTGGCCGCGTCCCAGTTCTTCTCCAGGTTGGCGATCAGCGCCGGGCTGAAATGGCAGTGCGCCTGCTCGCGTGCGTACAGCGCCATGTAGCGGCGGAACGCATCCAGCGGTTCCTCCGCGATGCGCAGCGCGCGCCGGTTGCCCGCGGCGCTGACCATGCCCGAACCCGTGATGTGTCCCACGAGCCGCTCGATCTCGGCGTCCATCGCGCCGGGCGCGACGACGCTGTCGCAGATCAGGCGTCCCTCGGGGCTGGCGCAGTCGAGGCGCCGCTCGGCGAGGATCGCCTGGCGCGCGACGCGGTCGCCGACGTGGCGCGCCAGGCGCAGGTTGGCCGCGCCCGGGATGATGCCTTCCTTGCGCGCCGGCAGCGTAATGTAGGCGTTTTGCTCTGCGATCACCTGGTCGATGGTCAGCAGGATCTGGCAATGGCCGCCGATGGCGAATCCCTCGAGCGCGGCGATCCAGAGCTTCTCGATCGAATCGTCCTCCGGCGGCAGTTCCGGCAGCGCGAGGCCGCGATAGAGTTTGTTGACCAGGCCGAGGTCCCGGATCAGGTACCAGAGGAAGCGGATCCTGCCCTGGTAGAGATGCGTGAGGTTGATGCCGGCACCAAACAGGCGCTGGCCGGCGTAATTCGGGTGCGTGACCTTGTCGCCGCGCAAGACGCAGACTTCGGTCTCCGGGTCGAGCAGAGCGAGGTCGATCGCCGTCTCCAGGCCGGCAAGCGTCGTCTCGTCTTCGGCGTTGAGGAACCTGGGGTTGCTCATCGTGACCACCGACGCTTTGCCGTGGCGTTCGAGGCGCGCCCCGTCGAGCTTTATTCTTCCGGTTGCAAGAAAACCCGGCAGAAGTTGCTGCGACTCCTCTCTTGGCAGCAGCATCGCGTGGCACAGGTGCGCGCCGGCGACAGGGTCGGAGAGCAGCTGCGAGACGAAGATGCCCTGGTCGACCTCCAGCCCGTCCTTGTCGCGCAGCGCCAGCCCGGCATCGTGTTCGAGCGCCTTCGCATCGGGCACCAGGCCGGGATACTCCCTCGCCGCGCGCACACACAGCTCGTCCACGCGCACGAATTTGCTGCGAGCCGAAGTGAGCGTTTCGTAGATGCCGCGCGCATGCGCGCGCATGAAGCGGGTGCGCGAGTCGCGCGCGAGCGCGAGGATTTCGGTAGCCGCGGCCGCTTCCTCGGCGTTTCTCTTCGGCTTCGCCGGCAGCCGCGCCAGCAGCTCGCCCGAACGCTGCCAGAAGTGGCCGAAGCCCGCCTTGTCGGTGGCAAGTTCCGTGGTGCGCGCGGGCGCCGTGCGCGCCCAGCCCTTCACCGCCTGCTCCAGCACGTTATCGGTCATGCGCGATCATAGCCTCGAATGTCGCGTGCGGAGCCAGACTTTCCCGCCGTCGCTGATAAAATCCGGGCCTGTAATGAAATTCTTCATCGTCGACGACGACCCCGACACGCTGGCGCTGGTTTCGCGTCTGTTGACCGACGCGGGGCACGAGGTGGTCGCGCGTGCCTCGAGCGCGGGCGCGCTCAGGGACATTCCCGATGCGCGCCCGGACTGCGTCATCACCGACGTGATGATGCCGGTGATGGACGGTTTCGAGCTGACGCGCGAACTGCGCGGCAAGCCTGCGCTGGAGGGCCTGAAGATCCTGATTCTCTCGGCCAAGGGCTACGACTTCGACCGGCGGCGCGCCAAGGAGATGGGCGCCGACGGCTATATCACCAAGCCGATCAACCGCGAAACTTTCCTGCAGTCGGTCGAGGAAGTCGTCTCCAACCGCATCGTGGTGCATTACTGGGGCGTGCACGGCACGCTGCCGGTGCCGGGCCCGGCCTACATTCGCTACGGCGGCAACACCCCCTGCGTCAGCGTCGAGATCGGCGGCGGCGAGCCGCTCTACATCTTCGACTGCGGCTCCGGCATCAAGAAGCTCTCGGACCGGGTCATGGTCCAGTCGGGCGAGCGCTTCTCCGGACGCGTGTTCATCTCGCACACGCACTGGGACCACATCAACACGGTGCCGTTCTTCGCGCCGCTCTACCTGCGCGGCAACCAGATCGAGATCCACGGCCCCTACCAGGGCGACCTGACCATCGAACGGGCCATCAGCGCGCAGATGGAGAGCGTCTATTTTCCGGTCACCATCCGCGAGTTCGGCGCGCGCCTCGTGTTCCGCGACCTGCGCGAGGAAACCCTCGAGTTCGGCCCGGTGCGGATCGACACCATGCTGCTGCGCCATCCGGGCTACTGCCTCGGCTACAAGCTGCGCTGCCGCGAGCGGACCATCTGCTACATCACCGACAACGAGCTCTACCTGCCGAGCAACCCGCGCCATGAGGCGCGCTACGTAGAGCGGCTGGCCGATTTCGTGCGCGGCGCCGACGTGCTGATCACCGACACCACCTACCGCGACCACGAATACCCCTCCAAGGTGGACTGGGGCCATTCCTGCGTCGGCCAGGTCGCCGACCTCGCGGCGCGCGCCGAGGTGAAGCGGCTGCACCTCTTTCACCACGACCCGGACCAGACCGACACCGATATCGACGCGAAGCTCGACGAGACGCGGCGCGAACTCGTGCGCCTCAGCTCGCGCGTGGTCTGCGAAGCGCCCGCCGAGGGCGACGAGCTGGTGCTCTAGAAAACGCCCAGGGAGATTCCCGCGGCGATCGCCGCGCCCAGTTCCTCGCAGTTGGCGAGAATCTCGGGCGTCAGGTCTTTCAGCCCGATGATCGGATCATGAACTTTCTGGAGGCGTAAACCCGTAACAATTTTCTCTACGGAGTTGACCGCGCCGCTGCCGTCCTGGCCGGCGCCGACGAAGAGCGCCCAGGGCCGGCCGTTGAGCTTGCCCTCGCAGGGGTAGAACACCCGCTCAAGGAAGTCCTTCATCATTCCCGACATGTAGCCGAAGTTTTCGGGTGTGCCGAGGATCAAGCCGTCGGCGGCGAGCACGTCCTCCGGCCCCGCTTCGGCACAGCGCTTAACGATCACGTTGACGCCCGTTTCGCTGCGCGCGCCGCGCTCGACCGCCTCGGCCATCTTCGCGGTCTTCACGCCGCCGGTGTGATAGACGATGAGCAGTGTTTTCATGCCTTCAGCCGCAGCGCAGGGTCCTGCTTGTAGAAGCCCACGAACAGATCGTAGAGCTTCGGGAAGTCCTTGCGCAGCGCGTGCGGCGATTCGAAGAAAGCCTCGCTCGCCACGGCGAAGAATTCCGCCTCGTGCTCGGCGGCGTAGGGGTCGAGGAAGGTCTCCTTGCCGGCGTCCAGGTCGGCGCGCAAGCGCTCGAACTCGGCGTCGAAGACCTCGATCCAGCGCTCGCGCGCCGCGCGCGAGGGCAGCGGCGGCACGCCGTCCGCCTCGCCGCCCATCATGTCCAGTTTGTGGGCGAACTCGTGGATCACCACGTTGGCGCCGCCCTCGGCGACGCTGCCCGAGTCATCGAGCGCCTCCCAGGACAGCACCACCGGGCCGCCGGGCCAGGATTCGCCCGCCAGCTCGTCGTCCCATTCGTGCACCACGCCGTCGTCGCCGGTTTCGGCGCGTTGCACGCGGAAGTCCGAGGGATGCACCACGATGCCGACCCAGCCGTCGTACCAGTCGAGGCCCAGCTCGAGCACCGGCAGGCAGGCCTGCAGCGCAATCTCGACCCGATCGTCCTCGCTGAGCGCCAGCCCCTGCACTGGCGTGAGCTGTTTCTCGGCAAGGAACACGACCGCGAACTCGCGCAGGCGCCGCTCCTCGCCAGCGGAAAGGCCGCGCAGGAAGGGCAGGTGCCGCTGCGCGCGCCGCCACAAGGCGTCGTCGATCCGGTGACGCTCGAGG
>Ga0247727_10014724_pt1 | contig 12941 bp, 13 predicted proteins | sample WisWelCaveWW1625_FD_202498 | JGI IMG/M metagenome (GOLD analysis project Ga0247727, IMG submission 202498) | Biofilm microbial communities from Wishing Well Cave, Virginia, United States - WW16-25 | ecosystem: Environmental > Aquatic > Deep subsurface > Groundwater > Cave microbial mat | place...
CTATTGTTGTACAGATATTGCAGGCCCTCTGGGATCGTGGAGAGATTTATGCCGCAGATTATCAGGGCTGGTATTGCCTGCCGGACGAACGATTTTGGACCGATAAAGAGGTGATCAACGGCAACTGCCCGGACTGCCACCGGCCGGTCACTCCGCTTTCGGAACGCAATTATTTCTTTAGGATGGGGAAATATCAAGAGGATTTGCGTCATCATATTAAGCAACATCCGGATTGGATCCAGCCGGCCACTCGCCGCAACGAAGTGATGGGTTTTCTGAATCAACCGCTTAATGATCTTTGTATCTCGCGTCCGAAGTCGCGTTTGAGTTGGGGGATTCCGCTGCCGTTTGATTCGGACTATGTGACGTATGTCTGGTGGGATGCCCTCGTCAACTACGTTTCGATGGCCGGATATGGCACCGCGCGTTTTTCTGAAATATGGCCAGCCGATTGGCATTTGGTGGGCAAGGACATTCTCACCACCCATGCGGTTTATTGGTCCACGATGCTGATGGCACTTGGGTTGCCTTTACCGCTGGGTATTTTTGCGCATGGGTGGTGGACGGTCAACGAAAAGAAAATGTCCAAAAGTCTCAAAAACGTGGTGGACCCCCATACCATGATCGAGGCCTTTGGGGCAGATGCCTTCCGTTATTTTCTACTCCGAGAGGTGCCGTTTGGAGAGGACGGAGATTTCTCTGATGCGGCGGTGATCCATCGAATCAACGGCGATCTCGCAAACGATTTGGGGAATCTCGTCAGTCGCACGCTGGGGCTTGTAGAACAACTTGCCGATGGGATCGTTCCTCCACCTGTTCCTGCCGGAGGTCATCCCGAAGCCCTGAATCTGATACAAACGGTCAAGTCTGTTGCGGAAGGTATGGGGAGGGCGCTTACGCGTCTCGAATTTCATCGTGCGTTGGGCTCCCTTTGGGAACTCGTCAATCAGACCAATTGCTATATTGAGCAAATGGCCCCGTGGAAACTCGCTAAAAATAAAGAATCCAAAGACCTTTTGCAGACAATGCTTTATACGGCGGCCGAGGCCGTGCGGATCATTGCGTTTCACCTGCGTCCGTTCCTGCCGGAGACGGCGAGTCGGATCGAACGACAGTTGGGTCTGCCAACATCGTATGATGCCCGATGCGACGAAGCGCTCTCTCTATGGGGAGGGGGGGGGCTGGCTCAAACACGCATTATGGGAAAATCTGAAAGAAGCGCGCTCTTCCCGCGTATCGATTCCTCTACGTTGGCCGCTGCGCCGGAGACTGTCGCCGCCGTTCCTGAAACACCCCAGACGGTCGATATCAAAGACTTCGCAGCGATTGATTTGCGTGTGGGTGTCATTCTTTCAGCGGAGAGGATTGCCAAGTCAAAAAAGTTGCTGAAGCTTGTCGTCGATATCGCCTTGGAAAAACGCCAGGTTGTTGCAGGCATTGGAACACACTATGCCCCAGAGACGCTGATCGGCAAGAAAGTTGCGCTCGTGGCTAATCTCAAACCCGCCATGCTCATGGGCACAGCATCTGAGGGGATGTTGTTAGCCGCAGGCAGCGGAGATGTTCTCGAATTGATAACGTTTTCTGAAAACATGCCTCTCGGAAGCCGCATCAAATAGAGACAGGATTCCCAAGTGCAGTGCCATCAGGATACTGCATGTGCGCAGAGAGGAAGGCTTCATCCACGATCTTAGGTCATGGCAGGCGGGCAGCGGTGATGATCTTTCCGGAATTGCTCAAAATCTCAGAGGAAAGGGATGTGGCGTGCATGACGCGGTGATTCAGGCGATATTGGCGCACCACCCCAATACACAGGCGATTTATCTCTTTGGATCTTACGGTACGGAGCAGGAATGGTCGGGGAGTGACGTGGATATTGCCGTGCTGTTGCCGCCGCAAGAATCAAAGGCTACAGGTTTGTTGGCCCTAAGCGATTTACATGTTGCGTTGGAATTCGCGCTTGGGAAGGCGGTGGACCTGGTTAACCTACGGCATGTACCGACTGTGCTTCAGAAAGAGGTCGTTGCCGCAAATCGCCGCATCTATGAAAGAGACAAATACGCTGCGGAAGAATTTGAGATGCTCACATTGTCCCTCTATCAAAAACTCAATGAAGAACGGGCGGGGATTGTGGAAAGCGCTCTCGCGGGCGGGAGGTTTCACAAGGTATGAATGACATCGTGCTCAACAGGAAAGAGAGCATTGAACGGTGTATCAAGCAGATTCGCATGTTTTACGGGCTTCCCTCCGACAGGCCTTTTGCAGAGGATGACTTAAAGCAAGACGCGATCGCATTGAATCTCCAGCGTGCCTGTGAGCAGTGCATTGACTTGGCAAACCACACGATCAGGGCGCGAAAGCTAGGACTTCCCCAGGCAAGCAAGGAGAGTTTCAGGCTGCTTGCGGAAAACCATATTATCTCCCAGGAAATGGCGGCCCGACTTGAGGGAATGGTGGAATTTAGGAATGTGTTGGTCCATGCGTATCAGCAACTGGATGTCCACCTCATGGTGGAGGTAATACAAAATAGACTGGACGATTTGCTGTTGTTTTTGGATTGTATTGTCAAGGAGTTCATCCGTGACGACATGGCATCCTGATTTTCCTGAGGCACGGTCTCCGGCAAACAGAGCGGCCACCTCCAAAAAATTAGCCCTAAAACTAGCCCTTTGGAAACGGGTAAAGCCGCTCACAGAATTCCATTGCCAACGCCGGGGTGAGTTCTGAATTAAGGAACAGGAGGAGAGTGTTTTGGCCATGAGCAAGGAAATGGAGAATACCACCGGAGATCATCTTTCACCCTTCGAGCGGATCAAGTGTACGAACGATGCCGGGGTGGAGTATTGGTCAAGCCGCAACTTTGCCGGCGTGCTGGGCTATGGTGATTACCGCAATTTCGAAGGGGTCATCGAAAAGGCCAAGTTGTCGTGTTTTAACAGTGGACACCGACTCGAAGATCATTTCGTTGACGTCAACGAAATGATCGAGATCGGAAAGGGTGGACAGCGGCCAGTTAAAACTGTTTTCCTATCGCGCTACGCCTGCTATCTGGCGATCCAGAACGCAGACCCCAAGAAGGAAATCGTTGCGCAGGGACAGGCTTATTTTGCCATCCAGACGCGGCGGCAGGAATTAGGGGATGAGCGCATCGAGGGAAAGCTGCGACTTCTTTTGCGTGAGGAAATACGCCACCACAACGTCCAACTGGCCGACGCGGCCAAGGGGGCGGGCATCGTGGAACCGATTGACTATGCTGTTTTTCAGAACCACGGCTATAGGGGACTTTACGGTGGAGAGAAGATGGAGGATATTCACCGGCGCAAAAAATTGAAAAGGAGTCAAAAGATTTTGGATCATATGGGGAGCACGGAGCTGGCGGCGAATCTGTTCCGGGCAACCCAGGCGGAGGAGAAATTGCGCCGGGACCAAGTGCGAGGGAAAGACGCCGCGAACCGAACGCACTACGAAGTGGGCGCAAAGGTACGCCAGACGATTCAGGAATTAGGTGGCACAATGCCGGAGTCTATGCCAGTTGCTGAAAGCATCAAAACAATCGAGGCCAAAGAGCGAAAGAGGATTTCCAAGACCGGCATGCCAGAGAAAACACAAAAACAGTGAAGGTCCATTCAGAAGCGTACCTTTATCGAATGGGCCAAAACACTGAGAGTCCCTGTCTGATGGCATATCTACTGCGATGAATCTGCTTTATTTCGATCTCGAGACGCAAAAGTCTGCGGAAGAGGTGGGGGGATGGAATAACAAACGCCTGATGCGCATGTCCTTTGCCGTGACTTATTCGACGCAAGACGACAGATTTCGCGGTTACGAAGAAGCCGACGTGCCGGCATTGATCGCCGAGCTCTCCTCGGCCGATCGCGTGATTGGATATAACATTATTGATTTCGATTATCAGGTTCTGTCCGGTTATGCCTCGCCCGATTTTTCAAAATGGCCTACGCTGGATTTATTGGCCGATATCTCTCGCACGCTTGGGTTTCGCGTGAAGCTCGACAGTGTGGCCCAGGCGACCCTGCAAACCGGCAAGAGTGCCGATGGGCTCGCTGCGCTGCAATGGTTTAAGGAAGGTCGCATGGCCGAGATTGCGCTTTACTGCCGCGAAGATGTGCGCATCACGCGAGACCTTCATCGCTTCGGCGCGACGCATCAATGCGTCTATTACTTCGATAAGAAGCATCAGAGGCTTCCGATTCCGGTCCAGTGGTAGGGTGCGCCCTTTTCAATGATTCCCTATCCGCGTATCCATCCAATTTTTTTAGAAATCGGTCCCTTCGCGCTGCGCTGGTACGGCTTGATGTATGCCCTCGCTTTTTTGTCGGCCACGTTTTTTATTCGCAAAGTGGCCGTATGGCGGCGCGTGGCGCTCACATCCGAACAAATTTCAGACCTCGTATTTTCTCTGGCTCTTGGGGTCATCCTCGGAGGGCGGCTGGGTTATGTGCTGATTTATAATCCGACGTTTTATCTGAGCCATCCGCTCTCTATCGTTGCGATCTGGGAGGGAGGGATGGCTTTCCATGGTGGCCTGATCGGTGCCATTGTGGCAGGGGCTATTTTCTGCGCATATCGGAAACTTCGCTTTTATGAAATTGCCGATGTGACCATCAGCAGCGTTCCGATCGGATTAGGACTCGGCCGCATGGGGAATTTTATCAACGGGGAGCTCGTGGGGAGGCCCACAACGGTACCGTGGTGCATGGTTTTTCCTGAGGAAGGTCCCCTCTGCCGTCATCCCTCTCAGCTCTATCAGGTCGCTCTGGAAGGTTTTTTATTATGGGTGATCCTCTATCGTGTCTCTCGGCAATCAGAGGCGCCGGGTGTGCCCTTCTGGTCCTTTTTTGTCTTTTACGGATTGTTTCGTTCTTTTGTAGAACACTTCAGGCAACCCGATGTCCATCTCGGATTATTTTGGGAAACCTTTTCGATGGGACAGCTTTTAAGCCTTCCGATGATTCTGGTTGGACTCGTGATGATCCTGCGCTGTAAGACCCAGAGTGTCTAACCCTCATTGATTCAACACAGGTAAAATCTCACGAGCCCGTAAGGATATTTGACCCGTTTTCGACATGCCTTGAATGAGAAAGGGATAGTCCATCGTGCTGACCTTCCGATAATCGGAAAACGTCAGGGTCGATACCCATATTCCATCCGGATCAAAAATTTCTAGCTTTTGAGTTTGAAGATGGGTTCGATCGATATGATAAAGCAGGGATGACCCTCCCGGCAGGCTGCGATCATTGTATACGGCGAGCATCATCTTATCTCCTGAGGTCTCTAAAATCCTAGACGAATTCGGACCGGGGATCGGTATCCCACCCCAGCGAACGCTATCGAGAAACATAAAAAAATCCTGGGCAGATTGTATAAATGGAAGAGATAATATTGGGTGATTCTGATCGGGTGCCCGGCGATCGAAATGCACCGTTTCACCCGTGGCTGAAAGAACAATCTCTAAGGCTGTATCCGTCATCGCCAATGTAAAGAGGGATTGTCCCAGAATATTGACGCCTGACATCTTCAGGCCATTGTCTTGGGTCCGAAGGAGCATATAAAAACTCTTTTTTTCGGAAGACATTCTTGTAATCACATCAAAGCGACCACGAAAAGAAGGCATGGCCACACGTTTTTCTTGATAAATTGTCAGTAGCCCATCTAGAGAGGGGGCTGGAGGGTAGGGGAGGGGCGGAATCGTCTTGGCGGAACAACCCAATAGAAAAGCGATGACGGGAAAGACAACAATCTTTTTTAAATTCTCAGAAAATATCTTCTTTATGAATAGCAAGAATCTAATGTAAAGCATAAATTTATGCGCTATGATTACGGAGAGCGTTAAACTGCACAACGGGGTCACCCTGAGGTGTTGGCCATAGAACGCCCAGTTAGACGCCCCTTTCATGCCACTGCCCATTCCACCCGCGCCTGCGCATCGCGCAACCGCCGGGCCAGCACCACCTCCGAATAACTCTCCCTCTCCCTTTGGGAGAGGGTCGGGGTGAGGGTATCGCCGTCAGGCGATATGTCCGGGCCGTGCGCGACGCGCCAACCGATGGACTCCAGCCAGGCCAGGGCGGCTTTTTCGACGATGGATTCTGTGAAGGCGCTTCCGCTCACGGCGCTTGGTCTCCCAACAACGTGAGTACTAGACGGATCAGCCATTCCTTTTGCGCCGGAGCGCTCTCAGCAATCAGCAGCGCCAGCGCCACCACGGCGTTGTTAGCAAAGCGTGCCGCGCCATCGGGTCTGAACAACAGGCCGTTGCGGCGCAGGTAGTCCAGGAACAGCAAGGTGCCGATACGCTTGTTGCCATCCGAAAACGGGTGATCCTTGATGACGAAATACAGCAGATGAGCGGCGCGGATCTGCGCACTGGGGTAAAGCGGCACCCCACCGAAGGTCTGTTCGATGCTGCCGAGGATGCCCGCCAATCCTGCCCCGCGCTCCTGCCCGAACAAGGACGTGGCCTCTCCCCGGCAGGCGATCTCGGCACGCAGACAAACAATCGCCGCGCGGACGTCACCCAGCCCAAGGGGCTGCGGCACAACGGGCGCGGCCGGTTCCGTCGGCAGCAGGTTCTTATCGTAGGCGAGCAGCCAACCGAAACTCGTCAGATACCGATGCACGACGTCCAGCACGGCGGCACCCTGATCGCTCACCAGGGATTGTTGGGTGAGCGTCTGCGCCATCAAGTGCAGTGCCGCACGTGCTTCGGCAAGACCCTTGTCGGCCAGGCGTTGCGCGTTCAGGGTGTACCCCTGCACCAGATGTTCGCGCAGCGCCCGGGTGGCCCACTGACGGAAGCGCACACCCCGGAGGGAATTGACCCGGTAGCCCACGGAGATGATGGCGTCGAGGTTGTAGTGCTTGAGATTCCGCCGTACCTGACGCTTACCCTCGATCTGAACTACTAAGAAATCCTTAGCAGTTGCCGCCTCTTCCAATTCCCCGTCACCGAAAATATTTTTCATGTGCATGAGCACGTTTTCTGGGGTCGTATCGAATAAATCCGCCATCTGCCGCTGCGTCAGCCAGACCGTCTCCTGCTCCAGCCGCACGTCCACCCGCGCCGAACCATCCGCCGCTTCGTAGACCAGCATCTCCCCACCGGGGGTATTGTTCTTTGTACTCATCCTTGATTCCCCCAGCATGAAGACACCACGTCTGGTCGGCGCGTGTGCTGTCCCTCGGCCACTGTGAACGGATTGACGGCCAGCCAATCGTTGTGGTCGGGCGCGTCGAAGTCGTTCAACCGCGCCTGCGCATCGTGCAATCGCCGGACCAGGACCACCTCCGAATAACTCTCCCTCTCCCTTTGGGAGAGGGTCGGGGTGAGGGTATCGCCGTTAGGCGATATGTCTGGGCCGTGCGCGACGTGCCAGCCAGCGTTTTCCAGCCAGGCCAGGGCGGCGATTTCAACGGTGGATTCGGTCAGATGCGCCACGGTTCCTCGTTCTGTGAGGGCGATTTGCCGTTCTGTAGGGGCGATTCATGAATCGCCCCTACGGGATTTTCACGGTCCAAGTCCCATTGTATGGGGTTATTCACGATGTATTCACGGATGCGGTTGAGCGATTCCTCGTTGCGGATGATGTGTTCGTAGTAATTGCGCTGCCACAAATGGCGCAGAAATGGCGGCCAACGGTACGTTTTGATGCCACGTGTGTAATGGACTGTCGTCAATGATTTGAACGCCCCCACAATATCGCCAACGGTAGGGGCAACCCTTGTGGTTGCCCCGGTTGCCTCGGTTGCCCCTATGATTGTCATGTCATGGGCAGGCACAAGGCCTGCCCCTACATCGTTGGTATTTTCGTTTGTCGCGATGACGACGATACCGTGGACATGATTGGGCAGGATGGCGAATGCGTCTAATGCAACGATCGGGAACCTGTTCGACAATGCATCCCATGCGGCGGCCACCATCTGGCCAACATCGTTCAATCGCATTTCCCCGTCCACCACATCACCGAACAGACACGCCCGATCCCACGTCACGACAGTAACAAAATATGCGCCCGCCTGGGAATAATCGTAACCCTGTAACCGGATTGACCGGCGGTGATGCTTATCGGAATGGAACACCATCAGACCATCCTTCCTATGAATCCCTCCGCATCTTTAACCCGCAGCTCGCCGGAGATGAGCTTGGGTAGCAGCGTGTCGCGCAGGGCGGCGCGGGTGCGGGATTCTTCCTCGGCCTGGTCGATGCGTTTGTAGGCGCTGCTGACGATACGAGACCATCGGTGATGAGTGTGAGTCGGGGGTATCTAACATAAATATATCCGTACGACGATGCTGCGCTGTGTCCAGAATGACAAATATGCAAATGTGTGTGTAAGTCCAATGAAAACGATTAATTCTAGCAAATAATCTCATTATCTTTGTTAATTTAATAAAGTCTGATAAGATATATTATGTAAACTATTATAAAATTAAAGTAAAAGGTTAAATTCAAAGGCATTCGAGTTGAGATGCTCGTGCCCGTCTCATTCCTGTTCAGACCGACATCGTCATTCCTGGCGCGCTCGCCTAGGGCTCTCCTAGGGCCTCGGCAGATCAGATCGAACATGCCGTGGCCTTGGGGCTCTCCCCTCGTTCAATCATGACAAACACGCAAAAACATGGCTTGTTGGACAGGTTTTACATAGGGATGATTATGGATCAGAGATTTTGATGTCCTGATTCAAAGACTCTAGCCTCATTCTTTCTGTAGCCAGACGTATCTCGTCTTTTCGTTTTAAGTCCGTCAGGGTTTGCTTTCCATCTGTGATTAGGTTTTGTAGAGCGTGCCTTGCAGTTTTTATCGAAAATAAGCATGTGACAAAGACCCAAAGCGCCGTCCCAAAAACAACCCCATGAATCACTAAGCGCATGATTGAAGCTTTTTTGAATTCAAAAAATTCTATTCCTCTTTTTGTAACCACCCCACCCTGCCGAACAACCGCTTCTTGATTCTTCCCCTCTGTCACAATGAAGCTGTCTCGTTTATCAAATAACGTACTATGTTTGCCTGATACCCGGATCTTATCCCCATCAATATTCTGCTTTCTTTCAAAAGAAGTATCTTTATCATGAATCTTATCTTTTGGTTTAATTATTTCATCTTTAAAGATATCAGTCTGTTGATCTTGTTGACTTACCGAGTCCTTTTCAAAATAAATCTCATCTTTTGCTTTAATAACTTTATGCTTAAGAAGATCGTCTAATCCAGAATAGACTGAAAATGCTGAAAAAGCATAAACTTCAGCCTCCCGAATAATCTCTTGAACGCTTCGATGCCCATCAATGAGGGAGATCAGCCATTCCCATGTTTTTTGTGCCTTCACCCATTCCCCTGTCTCCTCTCTTTCGAGTCGTTGCAGTGTCTCTTCCATCAGCACTTGCGTGGCTTCATAGCTTAAGTTTGCCATGCGTTCTGGGTCATTTAGCCTCTGCGCAGGTATTCCCGTCAGTTCATAAACGGCTTGCAAAGAGGGAACAGCCTCTAAGAGATGCGGCCATATTTCTGCCCGATGCAAGCCCTCTTGAATGATCACATCAATCGGGAAAGGTTCCATCATCTCGGGATCATAGGTGACGGGTTTGGCCTCAAAAGAAAAACTGCCTGCAGGCCAGTCAAAAATCGGATAAATGGCCTCTTCAGAAATAATCCGAATCAAGGGTTTAATCTGTTGCTGAGTGACATAACCCATTTCAATCAAGGTACGCATAAAAGATTGCCGGATGTTTTTTTGAATACGCAAGCCATTTTCAAGTTGTTCTTGGGTGATTTTCCCGGACCGCACCAGTATAGCGCCAAGCAGGGCGTCTTCTTCCCCTTCCCATGCGTGCAGGATTTCTCCTTGCTTGCACGAGACAAACACTCTCTTGCCTTGCCATGAAAGGACGAGCAAGCCATCCTGCCCTGATGTTGCAACTTGTTTCAGAACCGTCGAAAGCGGGTTTTCTGCTAGGGAACCTTCCATGAGGCCTTTCTCTTAGGATCAAGTAAGGTCAACCCAGCCGTGATATATAAGGCCACAAAATAGATCTGCGCCCATGGGCCTCCGGCCTTCAAATGCCATTGTGTGGTAGAAAAAAAATATTCTCCGATACCAATATAAACGATTGCCCAATAAAATAACGTCAAAAATATAAATCCCCGTCGAATATATCCCCGATCAAGGTGGGCAAGACCGGGGACAAGCATCAGAACGATATCCTTGCGCGTGAGGGCGATGCCCTTCTTTAAGCCTGTTTCATGGGTTTGGATGAAGGTTGGGGGTTTTGCTGCACAATCCATACAAAGGGCATTCTCCAGAACATGCATCCAGCAATGCTCGCAGATCGGGCGCTGGCATCCCTCACACCGCTTTGCCGTAAATTGCTTTTTCAAGAATATGCTTCCCCCCCAAAAAGCCGCTGCAGCAACACCCATCATCCAAAGCGCTCCATTGAGGTGTTCAAACCCCGTCCACATCTGCCACACCGTAAGATCAATGCTTTTTACAGCAACATGACGCAAGGCTTCTTCGATCAGATCGGCGCTCGCAAATCGTCCCTCACGCAACATATGCGCAGGATAGAGAATCGCCTCTTTCGCGTACTGCTCGGCCTTTTTGCGATCCCCCTCGAGGGCCTCTTTGTATTTTTGCTCCCCTTCTTCAAAAAGCAGCATCTCGCGATATGTGAGGCTCATATTGTAGTAAAGTGGCGTCGGATCTTCGGTCTGTGCAACGGCACGCTGATAATAGGAAAGGGCATCTGCATACTCATGCGTATAAAAAGCAAGATTGCCAAGATTCATAGCGAGCATGCCTGTAGAAGGGGCATGAGGTTCTGCGCGCTCGTAAAGCCCTTTTGCAACATCAAAACGCCCTTGTTGCATTTCATAAGAGGCCATCAGCGCCATACCCCTCCAGTCGCCCAGGTTCTCCTTCCGCAGCGGAGGAATTAAAAAGGACTCCCTCTGGGCGTTACGGACCATCTGCCGTAACAGCGGAGACTCCCGAAGCAAGAAGGAGGAGGTGATATACGGCAGTGTTCCTGCCATCACCCCACAAATGACAAAAAATCCGACCACGATATATTTTTCTATGCTGCGATACAATTTCCAAAACAGTAAAAAAAAGAAAAGGAATATCCAGAAAGGAGGCAAAGAGACTGCAAAAGGCAATCCAAACAGGACCACAAGAGATAACCCTGCAATGGAGCGACCGATGATGGGTTTTGTCCATTCCAAAATCTGGTGAACCCAGAGAGGAGAAAGGGTGCCCATAGAATATATGACCCATGTGATAAAACTCAGCAGGAGGGCAAGGAGTAAGGTAACCGCGGCAATGCCAAACCCTGAGATCAAGAACCAAAAATCATGGAGGGCGTTCCAAAAACCATGAAGGTAATATTGGCCGGCGAGAATCGGATGGCCCTGGCGCATGACTGCATGCGATAAAAAAAAGTAGCCAAGCGGTGTATCCGGAGAAAAAGCGACCGCATTTTCTGCGATTTTGATGGCTTCTGCGGACAAGCCCGCGTCCCACTTCTTCTCTGCATGGCGCAGCATGGCATAGACAAGAAGGTCTGACCTTTCAATACGATAGCGACGTTTGTAGGCGGTGAGACTGCTCTCCTCGAAGGTCTGTTGAGACGGAGGGATAACCTCCTGTGGCGCAGCCTGAGTCGATGCGGCCATCCAGAGCAGACCGATCGCGAGCCATAATTTGGGGTTCATGACGAAATTTTTTTTTCTTTGCCTTGTATCAATCGCCGTATATTTTCCTTATGGCGCAGGATAACAAACAAAGAGACGATACAAGAAAAAATAAGGATGGGGCAATCTGCGATGAAGAACGCCACAATGGGGAGTCCCCCAAAAGCCATCAGCGCACCCACAGAGGAGACCCCCCCCCCATAAGCCCCGATCATCCACAGTACAACGCCAATTCCTGCCACGCTCGGCGCTACGATCGAAAACACCCCAAGACTCGTTGCAACGCCTTTCCCCCCCCTCCATTGCAAGAATACGGGATAGAGATGCCCTAAAATTGTGGCGAAGCCTACGACCAGCAAAACCCCTTCACGGAAGGAAAGGTGTCGTGCCATGGCCACAGGGACTGCGCCTTTGAGAAAATCGCCAGCGAATGTCAGCACGGCCGCCTTTTTCCCAAGCACCCTTAAAACATTCGTTGCTCCGATATTACCGCTGCCCTGCTGCCGAAGGTCGCCTCGATTCATGGCCTTGGCGACACTCGGCCCTACGGGAATGGATCCGAATAAATATCCCCCGATCATGAGGAGTGCCTCAGGATAAGAAAGGGTCAACATCACAACAACCTATTTTTACGATAGACGCGCTTGATGTCCAAATGCGATGAAGTACCGCCATGCAGAAATCAGGGCGAGGACCATGGCCCAGATGAGAAAAAATCGTCCGATTTGAAGAAAGAAAGGATAGGGCAATAAAAGCAAAAAAATAGAGAGCACTTGTAAGAGCATCTTATATTTCCCACCGATTTCTGCCGCAAATACCGTTCCCTCTGAAGCAACGATTGCGCGAAGGCCAGTGACAACCATTTCCCTGCCAATGATCACAACTGCGATCCATGCCGCAATCGCACCACTCTCGACTAAGAGCACCAATGCAGCGATCACAAGTAGTTTATCTGCGAGCGGATCGAGAATTTTCCCGATTTTTGTGACTTCAGATCGTCGCCGTGCAAGGTAGCCGTCGATGAGGTCCGTCGCAGCAGTGATCAGAAAGAGTAAGGCCGGAATGATTGTACCCATCGCTCCGTAATATGTGCCGATAAATAGCGGAACCAGCGCGATTCTGAGCAGGGTCAAGGCATTGGGCACATTAAGGGCCTTCTGGAGAGACATGATTTGAGAAGGCCCCATATGCCTCAGAGAGATAAGGATTAAGACGCCCCTTCCGCCATACGAACCGG
>Ga0247727_10014725_pt1 | contig 12941 bp, 29 predicted proteins | sample WisWelCaveWW1625_FD_202498 | JGI IMG/M metagenome (GOLD analysis project Ga0247727, IMG submission 202498) | Biofilm microbial communities from Wishing Well Cave, Virginia, United States - WW16-25 | ecosystem: Environmental > Aquatic > Deep subsurface > Groundwater > Cave microbial mat | place...
CGCGGCGCGCCAAGCCAGATGCAGGGGGGTGGGGGGGAAGGGAAACCACCGAACAGGCCCCGCCCCAGAACGGTGGACAGGGGGGGGCGAAACCTGTGGATAGAGGGGGTGCCTAGAAGGGCAGCTGCCCGGAGCGCAGCGCGCCGGCGATCAGGGTGGCAACCGCGCGGCCGGCGGCCTCGGGATCCCGAGCCAACCGGGAGCGGCTGAGCACCGCCGCCGCGGCCAGGGCGAGGGCTGCCAACTGGTCAGGCACGGTGAGCTCCGTGGCCTGGGCGGCCTCCAGGACCGGCTGCAGGGCCCGGGCGAGGGCGGTGGCACGGTCCTGATCCCATCGGAAGCCGGGGAAGTCGATAGCCATCAGGGGGGGCTTCCCCTACCCTCTCAGCGGAGAGCCCAACCCGTCGATGGGGACCGTGTCACGCCATCCCGGGGAGGGCTCCGGGAGGCCCGCCCGGACGAGCTCCTGGAGCGCGGCGCGCAGGATGGCCTGGCGGCGAATTCTTTGGAAGTATTCCGTCCTGGGGCGAATTCTTTGGAAGTATTCCGTCCTCGGCCGAATTCTTTGGAAGTATTCCGCCCTCGGCATGGTCACACGTCTCCGCATGGCCTCGTCCAGGGCCTCCCGGCCGCCGGCCCCGGCCACCCAGGCGTCGTAGCTGCTCATGGCCATCACTCCTCCGGACGGACGATGAACACCTGGATCCCGCGGAGCTCGGCCACCTCGAGGAAGTCGGGCCGGATCTCCCCCACGACCAGGACCAGCTGCACGCGCCCCTCATAGTTGAACGTCTGGCGGTACAGGTCGCGGTAGAGCTCGATGGCCCCAAAGGCGGCGCGGGATCCGCGGGGGGAGATCTCATAGAGCGTGGGCACCCCGTCGCGCACCTCGAGGGCGTCGATGCGTTGCTGGGTGAGCAGGGTCCAATCCCGGGCGATGTTCTCCGGCGTCCCCGCGGGCACGGGCCGGCCGCGGCCCACGCGCACGTCGTAGCGAAACTCCTCGGCGCGCCGGCCCTGCTGGGCCAGCCAGGCCGCCCAGAGGATCGCCTCCGCCGGCAGGAGGTGGGCGAAGGGGCGCGGGCTCATCGCTCCCGTCGCCACCCATAGAGGGCGGCGAGGGCGGGCAGCTCGACGGCAGCAATCCCATGGGCAGCGACGTAGATGCGGGGCACCTGCCAGCTGCCCTCAGCGGTCGAGACGCAGACGGTGGGCCCGCGGACGAGGAGGAGGCCCCGGAGGTAGTCGGCCCCCGGGCCGACGAAGAAGGGATGCCGCTCGCCGCAGGGGCAGGGCGGGAGGGTCTGGCCGATGGGGTCGGGATCCATCAGTCCTGCGGCGTAGTGATCACTAGGTCTGCTGGTCTGACCAGTGTTGGGGATCCCCAGCGGTTGGAGCCATTCTCACGTGCGAATGGCCGAGCGCCGCCCGAGGGGGGTACCGCCGGATGAGGACGTACACATCCCACTCCACGCGCATCGTCCCATCCTCGCCCGGGCAGCAGACGGCGCTGGCGGCAATCCCCAGGGCCTGGGCCCCGGAACCCGCCACGAGGATCTTCGCCGCCGCCACCGCCGCGGCCGCGGCGGTGGAAGAACGGTCCACGAGGATGCTCTAGCTGGGGACGGAGAGCCACGCGCGTCGTGCTCACTGCCGGCCGGGGATGCGGACGATGGGGGCCCCGATGGTCAGCGCCCGGCAGCTGGGGCAGCGCAGCGGGTGGATGAAGGCGACCACCGGCCCCCCCGGTCCCTTCGCGATGATGACATCGACGTCGTCGGAGTAGTCGTGGCCGCAGCCCTCCGCCGGGCAGACCCAGCGCAGGATCTGCTCCGCCGCCGACGGCGCGGCCGGGTTATGGGCCACCGGGTCTCCCGCGGTCCTCGCCGGCGGTGAGCTCGAGCTGCGCGTTAGCCAGCAGGGAGCGGGCTTCCTCGGTCCGTTCTCGAGACCAGACCTCCAGCTGCATGGCGATCGCGGCGAAGCTTTCCGCCAGGTCGCGCAGGCGGTTGAGCTGCTCGATCAGCGCGGCGGTAGCATCGACGCGCACGCCGGCATCGAGGCCATCCAGGATGCGCAGCGCGTTGGCGATGTGGGCGCGCGCCGCGGCGAGCTGCCGGGTGAGCTCAGCGGCCGAGGGCGCGGTTACGGTGGGCATAGAAGGCCGCGAGGGCGAGGACCCGCTGGGCGTAGCGGGTGGCCAGGGTGCGCCGTTTCCCCCGACGCCAGGCGCGGGCCGCTTTGGGGCCGCCGTTGTAGTGGGCCAGCGCCGCGCCGGGCTCAGCGTAGCGGGCCAGCAGGTCATGGAAGAAGCGGGTGCCATAGGCGATGTTCCTGCGCGGGTCGAGGAGCTGCGCGCAGGGTCCAGAGAATCCCAGCCCCCGCGCGGTGCGGCAGAGTACCTGCATCAGCCCGTAGCTGGCATCCCGCAGGCGGGGTTCGTCTCGGGTCGCCACGGGATTCCCCCCGCTCTCCTCGTGGATGATGGCCTGGATCCAGGACTGCGCCACCTTGTGACCCTGGCCAAGCTCATTGATGAATGGCCAGTAGCGGTCCACCCGTGCGGCGACCCGAGCCCGTGGGTCCGTGCCCATCGCTCAGATCTTCTCCCCAGGGAGTGAGGGCCGCCGCAGCATCGGCACCCGGCCGGATCCACGGCAGCGGGGGCAGGGCCGGTGGCGTCTCACCGTGCCAGGAACGGTCACCCTGCCGGTGCCGCGACACCACCAGCAGGATTCCGTGAACGCCGGCGCTCGCGCGGCCCGGCCCCTAGGCGTCAGGGGGTTGTCCCTCCGCCGGCGGGTAGATGATCCGCTGCAGCTCATCGAGGATCTCCATCACCCGCGCGCGCTGCGCACGTGGGAGGGCGGTCAGCCAGCGCATCCCGCCCATCTCGAGCTCATAGCCTCCCCGCTCATCGAATCGGATCCAGAGTGGCTGCGACATCTAGCCACCCACCCGCCGCCCTACGGGTAGGTTTCCCCGGGTTGGGGGACCAGCTCGATGGCCCGCTCGAGCTCCTGAATCAGCTCGCGCACCCGCTGCGACTGCTCCTCTGTGCGCTCGGCGGGATCGTGCGCCAGCATAGCGAGATAGTGCTCCGCGTCTGCGCCGGTGCGGATCACCGCGCGGGCCTTGTCGCTGGCCTGAAGGTTGATCGCCCTCAGCCAGTTCTCCACCCACAGGATCTCGAGCCGGGACACCTCTCGGGCGTGGGTCAGAATCAGGTCTTCGCCGTTCATGTCTCACCTCCACGATGGGCGGGGTTCCCCGCCGCCTTCTCGAGCTCTTGCCGCGTGCGGGCCACTATGGTGCCGTCGGGCAGCTGCACCAGGATGATCTCCACGTCCTCACGTTCTGGGAGCCGTACGGATGAGCGGCGCTCTTCCATAGGCGATTACCACCCCCTCCTCTCCGGTGACGGGATCCCGGATGCGCGCTCCCGGCTGCATCCCCGGGGGAGCGCCGATGCCCCGCAGGACCTCAGCACTCGGGTTCGCTGGCCGGTCCAGCGAGAGCTGCGCCAGGGCGGCCCGCATCCGGTCCAGCTCGGGCAACAGGTTGGCCACGACGGATCACCTCCACGAAGTCTGTCCACCGCAGGATCACCAGTGGGGAGAGGTGCGGTGCTGGCCCGCGGAAGATGACCAGAGGTTTCAACCTCCGCGGTCGCGCCTCCCCCCACACCTCGCGCATCCACCGCAGCGGCCGCGCCCGGTTGCGGCTGCGGATCTCCGTGTAGAAGTCTTCCAGGCCGGGGATGCGCCCATCGGGATCCCCCTCCCGCCGGCCGGACACCGGGATCCGCTCCCCGCCGGCGGGGGCCAGCACGTCCCGCTCGTACCGCTTCCACCCGCTGCGGGTCCGGGGCATCTAGGCGCCCCGCGTGCTCGCCAGGAAGGCGATGAGTTCCTGGGCGGCAAGCTCGGAGCACTGTCGGCAGTCACACATCATGCGCGCCGCGTCGGCGCGGTGGCCGCAGCGCCAGCAGAAGGTCTTCTCCGCGCGCAGCTCGTTCAACTCATGGCACCAAGAGCAGGACTGGCTGATCATCGCTCACCTCCTAACCCCCGGCAGGCGTGGCCGCCGGCGAGGCCGGGGCGGGAAGCTCCGGTCCTTTGGCCCGCTCCTGCCGGGAGATCTCACCGCGCAGATCGAGCAGGTAGCTGTAGCAGTCGGCGCAGACGAGGAGCTTGAGGGTGCGGTCGATGGGCACCTTCCCGCGGTGCCATTCACAGATCGCCATCAGCTGCGGGGGCTCCTCGGTGTAGATCACCGGCGTGGCGGTCTCAGGGTGCGCGGCCGCGGTGGCGCGGCGCTGGTTCACCTCCACCACCCACTGGCGCACCACCTCCGCGGTGGCCCCGCCGGAGATGGCGTGGTGCAGGAGCCAGGCGCGGTCCTCATCCACGGCCACCTTGCCCAGCTCGAGCGCCACGGTGAGCCCGAGCTGGCCAGCGCGCAGCGCGTCCTGCACGTCCGGGGGCAGACGCAGCGCGCGCACCCGGGTGGCGACGTAGCTGACGCTCTTGTGGATCAGAGCGGCGATCTCGTCAACGGCCAGGCCGTGGTCATCCTGGAGGCGGGCGAAGGCGCGCGCGGCGTCGAGCGGCGGCGGGTCCTCGCGCTGGAGGTTTTCCCGGATGGTGGTGGTGAGCTTGCGCAGCGCGTTCAGGTCTTTGACGAGACAGGGGATGGTGAGCAGTCCCGCGTCGATGGCGGCGCGCCGGCGGCGCTCGCCGGCCACGGTGCGATAGTGCTGGCCCTCTGGGGTGACGACGATGGGCTGGATCAGCCCGGTGGCTTTGATGTCCGCCACCAGCTCGGCGAAGAGCTGCGGATCCATGTCCTCGCGCATGGGCATCTCCGGGGGGAGCAACAGGTCCACCGGCAGCTCAGCGAACCGGTCGGCCATCGAGCTCCTCCTCTTCGGGGCGCGGGTAGTGCAGCAGCTCCTCCGTGGAGAGTGGCCTCACCCGGAGCTCATCCACCAGGTCGTCGATGATCACATACAGAGTGTGCGCCTGCCGCCAGCGGCGGATGACCTGGCTGGGCACGGTCATCACGTAGGAGGTGCCCATCCGGTGGAGTTTGCGGATCTGCACGGTCCTGCTGGCTCCTAGCGGCGGGTGCGCCGGCTGCCGGCCGCGGCGGGCACCAGGAGCTGGGCCGGTGGGTGGAGGGTGAGGAAGATCCCGGCAAGATGGTCGGTTTCGAGGTGGTCCCCGGTGATGCTGAAGGCCAGGGAGACCTGAGCGCCCAGGGCCTCGGCATCCCGCAGGAACCGGAGAACCCCCTCGAGCTGTGTGATCGGGAGCTGGATCTCCAAGCGGGTGGTGACCCGGGCCTCGGCCATCGGTCCGAGTGTGCCAGGTTCGCCGCCGGCGTAGACCTTCCTGCACCCATTGGTCACTTCTCCTGATAATCAGGAGAATCCTGAGAGGGGCGGCAGGGGTGTCCCTCGAACGGGCAGCCACCATCTATCGAAAGGGGGATGCGAATGTGACCAGGCTGCAGTGGGTCCATGCATACGCCATCTGGTACTGGTTCCTCCTCACCCGCTGGGTGCGGTGGTTCCGGACCGACCTCAAGGCCAGGATCCTCCTGGGCCACGGCCTCCCGATGGTCAGCGGGGCCATTGATGTGCCCAGCGAGCAGCAGATCGCGGAGAAATACGTCCGCGTCACCCAGGGCCGCGCCCAGGACTACACCGCCGGCATCACGGCGACCGCCCCGCAGGAGTTCGAGGCCGCCGCGTTAGCCGCGGCGGATACGTGGGCGGCCGGCGTCACCCAGGCGGTGGGAGAACAGCGCTTCGCCATGGGTCTTCAGGGATCCGGGGCCCGCTGGCGGCGGAAAGCCGAGCAGCTGGGCTCGCAGCGGTTCCCCTCGGGGGTGGCGGGGGCCCGGGACGACATGGCCTCCGGGGTCGCGCCCTATGTGCAGGAGCTGCGGAGCATTACCCTGGATCCTCGACGGCCGCGGGGGGATCCCGCCAACCTCCAGCGAGTGGCGGTCATCGCGCAGCGCCTCAACGCGCGCCGGCGCGCCGGCGTCCGGTAGGTCGTAGGAGGGGGGAGAGGGTCTTCTCATGGGTGCAGCTCTCGAGGTACTGACGGGGTTCGCCACCGCGCCGGGGGCGACGTTCACGGCGCTCACGATGGCGTCTGGGAACAGCGCCACCATTCGCAACGCCCGCCTGGAGGCTGATATTCGGCTCCTCCAGCTGTGGGCCGACAATCAGGTCGCGGGGGCCTTCCGCGTCCGGTCCCCCAAGCTGCACGACAACGTGCAGGGCCTGCGGTTCGACGTCACGGTCGGAGACGTCGTGCCCCTCTGGCCCTGGGCGGCGGGCCAGCGGCTGATTGCCCAGGACGCGCTGGTCCTGGAGATCACCGGCAGCGCCGTCGCCGGCGACATCGAGACCGCGGGGCTCCTGATGTACTACGAGGATCTGCCGGGCACCGCGGCGCGCTTCCTGGGGCTCGAGGAGCTGGGGCGGCGCTACGTCAACGTGGTCACCGTGGAGAACACCCTGGCCCTCGGCACCGCCGGCGGGTACTCCGGCGAGGAGGCGATCAATGCGGAGTTCGATCTCCTGAAAGCCAACACCGACTATGCCCTCATGGGCTACACGGTGGACGCGGAGTGCGCCGTGGTCGGATGGCGGGGTGCGGACACCGGGAACCTGCGCGTCGGAGGACCAGGGAATGAGACCCTCCGGCACGTCACCTCGGAGTGGTTCTTGAGGCTGACGCGGGCTCACGGGATCCCCCTCATCCCGGTCTTCAACAGCGCCAACCGCGCCGGGGTCCTCATCGACGGCGCGCAGGATGAGAACGGGACAGATGTGACGCTCACGAGCATCCTGGCGGAGCTGGGGCCCGCAACGGCTGGGGCCGCGCGCTAAGGTCTGGTAGTTCGAGGGGAGCAGCGTGGGGCTAGAGACTGAGGTCCTCACCTGGCCGCCCCGTGTCTCGTTCGAGCGGATGCGGGTGCCGCCTGCCGCGCCGCTCTACATCTCCCCCAACGAGGTCATCGTGGTGGATTCCTGGGGGGCGGTGAGCGGGCTCTCGCTGCTCATCATGGGGCGGTTCATGCTCCCCGACGGGTCGATGACCACCCTCAGCTACAGCCACGTCCCGAACACGGACCGCTCCATCAAGATCGACACCTTCCCCCTCGGTGAGGGGTTTCTCTATGCGCTGCGCGTGGATCCGCAGCTCGCCGGCACCCGCCGGGGGCAGTGCTACGTCCGGGTGTCCATCAGCCGGAGCACCTTCACGTCCGACGCGATCATGGCGCACCTCATCTCCGACTACGTCACCGACACCTTCATGCCGTCGTGGCCCAGCGGGATCCTGCAGGATAGCCTGGCCGGGGCGGGGATCCTTCGCTCCGTGTTAGGAACAAACCCCGCTGCGGGTGCTGAGATCTCCGAGACGGTCCCCACGAACGCTCGTTGGGCACTCAGGGGGCTTGCGGCACAGCTCGTCACCGACGCCACGGCGGGGACCCGGACCGTGACCCTGACCATCGACGATGGCGCTACAGTTTTGCTCCAGGTGATTTCGGGTACTACCCAGGCTGTCTCCCTGACGCGCAACTATCGATTTGTGCCCAACTACCCCTCAGTAGGCAACACTGTGGGGACCTTTATCGCCCTGCCACTCCCTGACCCCCTGTATCTCCTTCAAGGGTGGCGCATCATCACGGTGACGAACGCCTTGTCCGCTGGGGACAACTGGGGTGCCCCGCAGATGCTCGTGGAGGAGTGGCTCGAAGAGTAGCCAGGGAGTGCACCGAGAGGAAGGGGCCGAGGGATCGCTATGGCCGATGTGCGGGAAGTCGAGCTGACCACCCAGACCGCCAATGTCACTCTGACCACCACCTCCGAAACGGCGATCGTCAACACCCCGGAAGTGGTGGTGCCGGCGCAGACCACGCGGGCGCTGGTCCTCGCGTGGGGGCAGCTGACCACGGGGGCGGGCACGACCACGGTGTTCCCGCGGATCCGCCGGGGCACGACCACCGCCGGGGCCCTCGTCGGGGAGGCCAATGCCGAAGCCGTCAAGGCCGCCGCCGGCTCGACGGAGCCGTTCTTCATCATGGCCAGCGAGGAGCGGGCCGATGTGGACCGGGTGCAGTACGTCCTCACGCTGGCCCAGGCCGGGGCCACCGCGGACGGCACCGCGCTGCAGGCCGGGATCATCGTGCTGGTCCTCTAGCACCGCCAAGACAGGAGGGGAAAATGCCACGCTTCATCCACCCGACCGACGACTACATGGTGAACCTGGACCTGGTCGAGTACGCGGAGCTGGTGAAGGTGGGCGACCAGGTGGAGTGGATCGCCACCATGAATTCCGGGCGCAAGTACTCCCTGGGGAGGTTCCGCAGCCGGGACGAGGCGGCCCGCGAAAAGCGCCGCGCCGGCGAGGGTGGCGAGATGAGGCGTGCATGAGCGCCGCGCCGGGCGGGGATCGGTGACGGAGCTGGCGAAGAAGGTCCCCGCGGTGGTGGCCATCGCCGCGCTGGCCTATGTGGGCGTGGAGGCGCTGTCGGCCGGCATCGACCGCGCCGTCCTGGTGGTCGTGATCACGGCGATCGCCGGGCTGGGGGGGTTCTACATCCAGGAGCTCATCAAGAAGGGAGTGGGTCGCTGATGCGCTGCCCGACCTGTGGAGGGAGTGGACAGATCAAGAACCCGGCCCCCCCTGGGCAGGGGCAGGTCCCCTGCCCCACCTGTCAGGGCAGCGGGGCGATCAAGCCTCCGGCCGTGCAGGTGCCGGCCCCCGCGGAGGAGCCCTGAGCCGTGGCCTGGCGGGTCCGGCGCATCACCGGGGGGCGGCGGCTGACCGAGGATCTGGCGCTCGAGTCCACGCGCATCATCGAGTACGAGGTGGACAACCCCAATAACGCGGACCGGCCCTTCGGGCCCTTCATCGTCGAGGTCCCACACACCCTCAGCGAGCAGCAGATGCGCGAACGGGTCGAGGAGGACGCCCGGAAGATGACCGGCCTGGCCGTCGGCGGCTAGGCCGTGCCGATCGAGATTCTGCGCGTCTTCGACATCCCCGACAGTCGCAGCCCGGGCCCGATCAAGCTGGTCCGGGTGGTGCAGTTCAACGTGGATGGGATGGGCCCCATGCACGTGGAGGTCCCCCTGGAAGACTTCCAGAGCGCGGCGGTCCGCCGCGCCATCGAGCAGGAAGCCGAAACGGTCCGCGCCCTGCTGCGCGGGGGCTAGATGAGCACCGCTCCCCTGAGCAAACTCCCGGAGTGGGCGGAGTTCGTCGCTGACGTCATCAGCTACGTGGCCCTGGCCTTTCTCTTCGCCCAGGCCGCCGCCTGGCTGGGAAAAGATAACTGGATCGTGGCGATCGCCCTGGGGATCGCCGCGGCCTACCTGGTCAACACGATCGCTCCGCAGTTCCGCCTGTTCCTCCGGGCCATCATCATCACCATCTTTCAGACCATCGTCGAGCTCATCGAGTTCATCGCCACCTGGCTGCGCGAGGCGGCGGAGCGCGGCTTCGCGTCCATCATCCAGGCCATCGTCCGGGTCCTGGTCCTCGCCGCCTTCATGTGGGTCTGGAACCTCGCGCAGACCATCCCGGCCATCAAGAGCATCATCGACCTGATCGTCCAATCGGTGGGGTCGGCGATCAAGTGGGTCAATCAGCTCTTCGATCAGGCGCTGGGCTTCATCGACCAGCTGCGGCTCCAGGCCCGGGGCTGGATCGACAACATCCTGACCAACCTGGGGGACATCGGGAAGGCCCTCCGCTCGGACATCCTCGGGATCGTGGACCGCCTCTTTGGCGGGATCCGCTCGCAGCTTCAGGAGCTGCGCTTCGAGCTCCTCGGCCGCATCGACATTGTGCGCCAGGTCCTGCGCGTCGAGATCGAGGTCCTCGGGGTGAAGGTGCGGCTCATCCCCGACGAGGTCCGCACCTACCTGCTGCAGCGGTACTTCGCGGCCACCGCGGAGCACTACGCGGAGGTGGACCGGAGCATCGCCGCCAGCGCCCCGCCGCTGGTGCCCGCGGTGGCGCAGAGCGCCGCTCCCTGGGACGTGGCCGAGACCGCGATCGCGGAGATCGCCCTGGCCGAGGCGGGCTTGGCCCCGGTCTCCGGCGGGCAGCTGGAAGACATCGAGGCGGATCTCCGCCAGAGCCTCGCGCGGATCCCCTTCCTGATCCGCGGGCCCTACGAGCGGATGCTCGAGGACGTGCTGGCCGACTGGCGCAAACTGCCGCCCACAACCATGCGGTACGTGCTGGACGCGGAGGCGGATCTGCGCGCGGTCCTCGCCGGCCGGCCCCCCGTGGTCCCCGACTGGCCGGCGGAGTTCCGTAGCCCCCCACCCGCGAGCGACTAGCCGCCGTGCCGGTCGCCCTCTGGTTCATCGTCATCCTCATCGCCGGCGGGCTCCTGGGGACCCTGCTCAGCAAGGTCCAGACGCGCATCGTCCTGGCCGGGCTCGTCGTCCATGCCGGCGTCTGGGTCGCCTACACCGCGGTGCGCATCGCCCCCGAGGTGGCCGGCTTCCTCGCCAAGCAGTTCCTCCGCGCCAGTGAAAGCTTCGGCCCGACGATGGCCGCGGTGATCGTCCAGCTCATGCAGGAGGTCAGCGGGGTGGAGATCTCTCCCCAGGACGCCGCGCGCCTGGGCCGCAGCGGATCGCTCCTGGCGATGGGCCGCTCCCTGGCCCGTGGGCCCGGGCAGACCATCTTCAATGCCGTCACCCCCCCCTCCACGCTCACCCCCGACCGGGCGAAGGAGCACCTGGAGGACCTCATCGGCATCTCCGCCGCCTTCGCCCTCGACGACTGGTGGGACAAGAGCTTCCTCGAGCTGGTGTCCCTGGGCCAGCTGCAGTGGCTGGCGGACCTCTCCAACGCGGTGGCGCAGGGCTTCGGGCTGCAGACCATCGGCCGCACGGCGATGCGCGACCTGTGGCGACGGTCCCTGGGCCCCTTCCTCGAGGTCTATTTCAACCGGACCTACACGCCGGCGCGCCTCTCCACCACCCAGGTCATCGAGGCGTGGCAGCAGCAGCTGGTCACCGACGGCGCCGCGCTGGAGATGCTCCGCGATGAGGGCATCGACCAGCGCCACGCGGAGCTGCTGATGAACCTGCGGCAGCGGGACTTCTCCACCGGCGACGTCGAGCTGCTGTGGCGGGCGGGGCGGGTGGGGGACGATGTGCTCCAGCGGTGGGCCCGGCGGCAGGGCTACGGCGAGGCGCGCGGCGCGCTGGTGGTGGAGGCGGTGAAGCTGCGGCGGATCTTCACCCGCCTCGACGAGGTGGGGGACCAGGCGCGCCGGCTCTACCGGACGGGGGAGATCGATGAAGGAACACTGCGGACCTTCTTGCGCCAGGCCAAGTTCACCGATGCGGAGATCGAGCTCATGGTGCTGGCCGACGACCTGGCGCTGCGCGAGGAGCGCAAGCTCACCAAGACGGAGATCCTGGCGGCCTACCGCGAGGGGGCGCTCGATGAGCCAGAGACGCGCGAGGCCCTGCGGGAGCTGCGCTATGAGGACCGGGCCATCGACCTGCTGCTGCGGGCGGAGCGGAAGGCGCTGACCCCTGCCCAGATCATCGACGCGCTGGCCCGCGGGATCCTGGACCGCGGGGTGGCGCTGCGCCGCCTGGTGGATCAGGGCTACGCCGAGGATGACGCGCAGGTCCTGGTGGACCTGCGCCAGCTGCGCCTGACCAGCGGCCAGATCCTGGATGCCTTCAGCCGGGCCCTCCTCACGCTACAGCGCGCGCGCGAGCTGCTCGTCGAGCTGGGCTTCCCCACGGAGATGGCCGACCTGCTGCTGAGCTTCCAGCGGCGGGTGCTCTCGCCGGCCGACGTGACCGCGGCCCTGCTGCGTGGGATCCTGACGGAGGCGGCGGCGCGCGCCCGGCTCCTCGCCCTGGGGTACAGCGAGCAGGACACCACCCTCCTGCTGGCCCTGCGCTTCCAGCTCCTCTCCGCGGGCCAGGTCCTGGATGCCTACGACGCCGGCCTGGTCACCCGACGGGACGCGCTGATCAGGCTCCAGCAGCTAGGGTTCACTGAGGGGGACGCGGAGATTCTGCTGGTCCGGTTCGAGCTGAAGCAGGAGGGATGAGGTCACCGCTGCCCTGGGGCCGGAAAAGGGCCACCCCGCTCCCATCTCCCCTGGAGAGGCCAGCGAGGCGCGCGCCAATGGCCCGAGGAGGCGTTTCTCGAGGGGGGGCCGATGTCTGATACCCCCCCGAGGACACCGCGGCTGGCCAGGAGGTGAATCGTGGCGATCGACCCCGAGGAGCTCGACGAAGAGGACCGCGAGGAGGACGACCTCGAGGACCAGCAGCGCGCCGGCCGCCGGCGGCTGCTGCCGGAGAACCCCATCCGCTGGATCAAGCGTCGGCTGGAGCTCCCGATCGTGAGCTGGCTTCCGCTGCGGTTCCGCCGGCGAGGGGCCCGACGCTAAGATCTCCGCCCCGTGGTCCTCCGCGTCCGCCGCCTGTGGTCGCCGGACCCCTGCGCCGCCGCACCGCGCGGCCCCCGGAGGCGGGCGGCTTCCTTGCGCGCTCCCACCAAGGTTGCTGCTCCGATGCGGCCCGCCGCATAGGCGGCCTCCATCCCCTTCAGCCACCGTGCCACCCAGCCCGGCGGGCGCATCGCCTGCTTGTCGGTCCTACGCTTCCTGGCCATGGTCGCCCCCCCTCCCGCTCCCCCCCCATTACTACCCCCCCCTAACTACAATACCGTAGTAATAGGGCCTGTGGACAGTGTGAGCATCTGTTCGGTACCAGGTGTGGAATACTTCCAAAGAATTCGGCCGAGGACGGAATACTTCCAAAGAATTCGCCCCAGGACGGAATACTTCCAAAGTATTGGTTTGAACAGCCCCCTCTCCCCCCCATCCAAGGTAGCCCTCTGGCTTGACGCGACGCG
>Ga0247727_10014726_pt1 | contig 12941 bp, 11 predicted proteins | sample WisWelCaveWW1625_FD_202498 | JGI IMG/M metagenome (GOLD analysis project Ga0247727, IMG submission 202498) | Biofilm microbial communities from Wishing Well Cave, Virginia, United States - WW16-25 | ecosystem: Environmental > Aquatic > Deep subsurface > Groundwater > Cave microbial mat | place...
GAATTCGATTATCTTGTCAATTGGCTTGGTGGCTTCAACATTGATTGCGAAACGAAAATGTGGCGAATCAATATGTTGTTCGCTTTCAAACACATCTTTAAAAATGGGATGGCTGAAGTCGATTTTGCCGAACGAGAGAAATTGATCGTCTGCGGCACGGGTGAGCGATTGCGTCAGCAAAGGCAAGTTGAGTTTTCGATGAAGATGCTCATTATAACTGCGCAGATCGACGTCCGCACCCAAAAACACCATCAAGCCGCCGCCGCGGCCGACAAAAGTTTGAATCTTCTGCACCGCGATATTATCTAATTCCGGCAGATTCGAAAAAATCACTACCGCATAGTCATCAAGGTTTTGCGCGGCAAAATCATGTGGTTGAATTTCTTTTATTTTTATAGACGCCGCGTCTTTCTCCGGGCGCAGCGCCAGCGTTAAAAAATAGATGTCGCGGCTCTGGCGGCCAACCATCAAAACGGGAATTTCATCCGGTATGTAAAAGGTAAGGTAGCGGCGATTGTCTCCTAACAGATCGTCGTCTTCCAAAAGCACCATGCCGGTTTGGAGGCCAGAGCGATCGGGAACCATGCGCAGCGCCACATTGGTAGAAGAATGTGGGGCCAAATCCACCGTGGTCTGCGCAACCCGTTTGCCATTCATAAAAAGATGCACGAGTTTATTTTGAACCGCACTCGCCGAGTTGTTCTTGATGACCGCTTCCACTTCGATGACCTTCCCCCGTTCTAAAATTTGATTGGCAAGTCGCGCGTCCGCTACGGCAAGATTTTGTGCTTTCGGATTTGATACGGGCAGCACGAGGAGTCGCGTCCCATCGGATAACCATTTCGCGGCGTGGCCGTTTTCGGTCAACTCGAAGCCATTTTTTTGCAAGTCGCCAATCAAGTAGACCTCTTTGTTGATGTTGGTGGAACGAGCCATAATGGTTTCTGCCAAACTCAGCGCAGCGAGATAATTGGTCTGGCCATACGATAATTCGGTGTCTTCAATTAATTCGCGCATCGATTCCAAATTATATCGTGCTCCCGAATGTGGACTAACCGGCGGGTCCTGTGGATAAAGTAAATGAATCTCGTCGCCGGGACGCATCAAATTTAAGACATTGATCGCACGCTGCTTAGCTGCGTCAAGCACGGTTTGGCCTTCCAGCTCGCGGCCCATGCTGAGAGTGTTATCTAAAATAATGACCGCTGTAATGTGGGCTCCGGATTCCAAAGCCGAAGAGCTCGTGCTCCGCAACGCGGGGCGAGAAAAAGCCAGTACTAGAAAAAGAATTAACAGGGCCCGCAGAATCAGCAGCAAAATCTGGCGGATTTTCAATCGGCGGATTTGCTGGTTCTGAAGCTCCTTAAGAAAACGCAGGGTGCTGAAATCGACCAGCTTGGTTTTTTGGCGGGTGAAGAGATGAATCAAAATTGGGATCGCGACCGCTGCCAATCCGACCAGAACCGCGGTGTTCAAAAACGTCAACATCTTCTAACCAAAAATTTTCCTGATTGCCTCAACCGAACCGAACAACCTTTTTTTCTTTAAGGGTTGAATCGGCATGGGCTCCGGCGCTTTGATTTCCTCGCCGACCAAGGCTTTCCGCGGATTTTCCACGAACAGTCGCCGGGCGCGTTCTTCTCCCCACTCCTCAGCCACTGCATTATAGGCACCGCGAAGCTTGAGCGGACGGCTGGTGGTATTGTGGCCGTCGCTGCCGCAAAAATGGATGAGGTTGCTGTTGAGCAAAATCCTCGCCGTATCACGCACAGGCGGGCCGTGTCGACCCAGAATGCTGCCCGCGTTCATTTGCAGCAGCGCGCCCTGCTGCACAAATTCAAACGCCTGTTCCGGGTGGCGAATAATTCCAAGATTGCGCTCCGGGTGAGCAATGATCGGGATCATCCCATCCAGGACTAATTTAAAAAACCGGTCCGAGACAAAGCGCGGAACGCCCTGCATGGGAAATTCCACGAGGAAATATTTTTTGTTGTTATTATAGGTGGAGATGGTATGAAACAGTTCCATGTCCGGCTGCGCGTAAATTTCCGATCCCAGATGCAGCTTGATGTTCAGCTTTTCGCTGGCAATCCGTTCTTTCAGCTCGTTAAATTTTTCAATGATCTCGTTTTCCCGTTGATAGGCCAGATTACTCAAAACGTGATGAGTAATGGCAACCTCTGCAACCCCATCTTCCCGAGCCTGGCGGATCATGTCCATCGTTTCTTGCCAACTGCTCGGTCCATCGTCAATTGTTGGCAGCACGTGCGAATGGATGTCAATCAAGGTACCTCCCTATACGTTGGTAATGTTGCAGTGGTGGCACGACATGCCGTACCCTTACATTATTTCCAATGAATGGCTTCCGCAAATTCTTTAATCAGGTCACTATTATTTTTTCTTTCCAGTACGTTACCGGTAACCACAAATGACGCGCCCCCTATTACTTTTTTCCGCGCTTCCTCCGGCAAGCGAATTCCGCCGCCCACGATGATCGGAATCGAAATATAGTCTCGCACCGCCGCGATCATTTCCTCGGGAACGGATTGATTGGCGCCGCTGCCGGCTTCCAGATATACCATCTTCATCCCCAAAAATTGCGCCGCCAGCGCCGTGGCTTTGGCGATGTCTAGCTTGTCGCGGGGAATCGGACGGGTGTCGCTCATAAATTCCGCCGAGGTGATGCGCCCGGATTCGATCAGCATGTACCCGACCGAAATCGCCTCGACGCCCAGCGCTTTGATGACCGGCGCGGCCTTCACCTGCTCGCCAATCAGATAGGTGGGATTGCGGCCGCTGATGAGCGAGAGAAAAAAAATCGCGTCGGCATAGCGCGACACCTGGGTTGGACTGCCGGGAAAAATAATCAGCGGAATGTCGATCTGCTTTTTGATCAATCTCACCAGGTTATCAAAGGACGACGAGAGAAGTAGGCTGCCCCCAATCAACAAACCATCGGCACCGCCCTCGGCGACTTTCTGGGCGATCTCGACGATGCGATTTTCTGGCCATTTATCCGGATCGATGAGAATGAAATATCCCGCTCCTTTGGTATCGCGGATTTGCAATAGTCGTTCAAAAGTGGTCAATTAAGCATCCCATCATTTCTTCACCCAGAGCAAAGTCGAGGGAGTGAAATATAATATTAAACTTCAGACGGAGTTGACGTCGATTGGTTCGTAGACCGTCTGAGCATTCAGGACACAGGTAGCCGAATGAATCCATACTGTCCAAAGTGTTTATCGAAGGAAAAAGCATTATTTATTTTAAGCATTTCCATAATTGCAAAACTTGTGCAGTCAGTAAATGAAAAATCCTTATCAGAATATTTCTCAAAAATTTCCCATGCCTTGTCAAGTACAACCTGGTTTATAGGAAAAACATGTATTTTCCTATTCTTCTGCAAATCTTTGATTTCATATCCAAATTCAACCGCTCTTTTGTGACCAACATCAAAACGAAGAAGAGTGTAAGTCTCATTCAATATAAAATCGCTCGTCACGTAGAAAAACCCACTATCCAAAAAATCTCTATTGGCTTTTACAGCATCTTTATAATGTTTGTCCTTTTTATTGTTTAAAGCAACCCATCCGCCGGTATCGATAAACAACTTTTCCATTATTCTTTTCCTTGAGAGTAGAGATAATGGTCGTGCTTCTCAGAAGCATCCCTAAATTTACCTTCTAAAGCTCGGTCACCCATGGTGTAAAGAAGATCATCCGCGGAGGAGATTGAATCCTCGGATACTTTTTCTTCTTGAAGAAATGTGATGAAAATTTCTACCTCGTCCTCGTCAAAATTAACATGCTCCATGGGAATGATTTTGCCCTTTTTGTAAACGCCTTTTATGGTTTTATACATAATTAGCCTCCTTGGTATGACACTTGACACTATCTTAGCACGGTAAGTTTTTTAACCTTAACAAATTCCGTAGTTTTCAAGCGATATAGATAAATTCCGGTGGCTACCTTATTTCCAGACTCGTCTGTTCCATGCCATTTTACGGAATAGTAGCCTGCTGGCTGCTGCTCGTCCACCAGCACCGCCACACGCTGACCTAAGATATTATAGATTTCTAACCTGACCTCCGATGTCTTGGGTAGCTGATATTTTAAAATGGTTTCTGGATTAAAGGGATTCGGATAATTCTGGGCTAAATCAAACTGCTTTGGGAATAGAGTTTCTTCTTCAACAGAGGTGATCTGTCCGAGAACCGTCTTCGGAAATAAATCCGACTCTGCGCTTGTAAGCGTGCCTTCAACTGAAGCGGTCTTGCCTGTAGCTGTGTTGGTGAATTCAACACGCAGAGTATTGCCTGGTTGCCATTGATTCACAAAAGATGCGCATTGTACAAACCAATTCCCGTTTTTGTAACCGCAACCAACCGTATTTTGCGTTACTGTATCCTCAGGATTGGATCGAAGATAAGCTCTGAAGCTCACGTCTTTGTCCAGAGGAATCGTGTCATCTGAGTTTGCCAGGTAGCCGTACGTGATATGGCCTGTGTTAGAATTGCTCTTGAAGGAAATAAGGTAAACGTCAAAATCGAAATCACTTTTGATGTTGTTCGAACGATTCGAGCGAACAATATGAATATTGTTTCCTTCCGTTATCGCAATTCCACCTCCACGAGTTGTATAATCGTCCTGAAATCCTTTTATGACCTGAACTCGAGTGAAATTATCATTTTCTATATAACCGTATTCACTCCCACGTGCCAATGACAAATGTATCTTGTTTGCTTCATCAATAACTGTTCCTGAAATTATCCCCGCACCAAATCCAATCGAACTTGATAACGAATCCCCTATTAAACGTCGATATTGCCCATTGCTAAACCCGTCCTTATAAATAAAATGTGGTGTATCCGATTTGTCTACTAAAACAAAAAAATCGTCCACAGGTATGTTTGTGTTTGATACATTAATTAATCCTGAAAAGTCTCCATTTTTATTATTGGAATAATAAAGATCACCCCATACATTTTGCGACTCACCTGGATAAAAGAGATGGATATTATCATTTGAATCAATTTGTATGCGCGGGAGGGTATTTTCATTTTCGCCATAAGTAAAACGATGTCGAGGAAGATTGGTAAGCTCTACTGTTTTGAACTGTCCTGTTTCGTTGTTTGAGTAAAACAGGTAACGAGAAGAATTTGCTCTTCCAATGATGTGAGCATATCCATCTTTGTCAGCTTTTAAATCTCCTGCTAAAGCATCTTCGCTAGCAAAAACATGTATACTGAATTCACCAGACTGGTTGTTCACATAATATGTTTTTGATTCAACTATATCTCCGACTGACAATAATAAATGCACAAAGCCATCTCTATCCGCATCAACTTCAAAATTGCGCCATGCAAATGATTCTAAAGGAGTAGGAATTGTGAATACTTGTTCTGTTCCTTCTGATATTCTCTGGTAGTACGTATCATTCACCAACTCACTTTTAGTCGGAGAAAAATGTATTCCCTTCCAAAAGATGTGAATTGCATTATCCTCACTGCTGACTATGCGAGGGTTGTGATCAAGTTGATAGGGATTTTTGGTAAGATTCCTAACGCCAAAACTTGTGGGCAAACTATTGTTTCTAGGTTTCCATTCGATTTGCGGAGTGTCTGAGATGAAAACACCGTCATGAGTTCCGACGACAAGCACATGATCATTCTCAAAATTTGGCGACATGACAAAAGCTTCGATATTTAGATCGGTTAACCCATTATTTTGTGATGACCATGTCCTCCCATCATCGGTAGATTTAAAAACGCCAGCGGCAGTTGAAACGAAAATGGTCTGGTCGTTTTCATAATTAGGCGAGAAGATTATTTCAGACACACTTTCTGGAAGTATGACCCTTTCTGGGTTTGAGACCTGCCAAACCGTATCTTCGTGTGCAATTTGGTAAAGGCCAAGATTTGTTCCCGCTAATGCTAAGTACGCTGATTTTTTGGTTGGAAAAAAATTGATACGATCGACTGGCGATGGAGCAAATAAAGAGTTGCTACCCCAGAGTTGGTTCCATGATCTGGCACCATTTGTTGATTTAAAGTACCCGAGTTCAGTAGAAAGAAATACCGTTGAGTCCGAATCAAAAAATGGTGAGAGGTTGATGTCATACATATAATTATCAGAATGACCTTCGGTATGCGTTGGTGGTTTGGGGAACCCTTTCCAAGTTTTTCCACCATCATGTGATATGGCATACCCCATCCGGAAGCTGCTATAGACTGTAGAATCTTGTAAGTAGTTTGGGGAAAAATCTATAGAGGTTGTTGAACCAAAAATTCGCCATGTATCCCCATCAGCATCAAATATCGAAGAAGTTGAAAAATCAGCTCCGACAAAAATAGTTTTGTCGTGCTCGTAATTTGGTGAATAGACAATGCAATTTATCTCGTCATTTGTTAAGATTAGCTTCCAAGATTTTCCTCGATCCGTCGAACGATATATTCCCTCGGTTGTAACGCCTGCCAAAATAATATTATCCTGTGCAAAGTTTGGAGAAATAGCCAGCGCAGAAACATACCTGTAAACTATTTGTTCATCACTGACTAAGATTTTATCAATACCACCTACTTCAGGTCGAGTTGAGACACCCAATTGCTCAACAACAGCCTTTCGATTAATGGAGAGTAATTGTCGATATTTGACTGCTTCAAAAATTTCGTTCTTCTTTCTGAGTTGTGAATAGCTAAAGTAAGCATTAAAAATAATTGTTGTTGAGCAAAGGAGGAAAACAACCAATAATCTCCTTTTCATGATTCCCTCCAATTTATAGAGTATAAGGACTACGTTCTATTTACTTTTTACAAGCTCGCTAATAATCTCCGGCACCTTCGCCAGCGCTTGATCCAGTTTGCTGATATTTTTACCGCCAGCCAGCGCCATGTGCGGTCGACCGCCGCCGCTGCCTTCAGCAATCGCCGCAACTTTTTTGACGATTTCACCGGCGTGAAGTTTTTGGCTGGCGATCAGATCGTCGGTCACCACGCAAACGAAGGAAACTTTGCCGTTGATTACCGAACCCAGCACGCCCACACCCGAACCGAGTTTGGCGCGCAACACGTCGCTCACCTGCTTCAACTCTTCCACGTCCTCGATTTGAATTTTGGAGCTCACCACTTTGAAGCCGTTCAATAGCTGGGCGTTTTCGATGAGTTTTATAAGACTCTGGTTAGCGGCTTGCAGACGCAATTGCCGAAGTTCCTTTTCAATGTGGTGCTTTTCGTTCAATAGCAGTTCTAACTTTTCAATGACCTCTTCGCCAGTGCAATTCAACGTTTCTTGAATCTGGAGAGTCAATTTCTTTTCCTGTCGTAAGAGCTGGTCGGCCCGTTCGCCGCTCACTGCCTCGAGTCGGCGAATGCCGGCCGCTGCGCTCGCTTCCGAAAGAATGCGGAAGTAGCCAATTTCACCGGTGTGATTCAAGTGAGTGCCGCCACAGAGTTCCAGACTGTAATCGCCGATTTTCACCACCCGTACCCGCTCGCCGTACTTCTCCTCGAAGATCGCCATCGCGCCCATCTCGCGCGCTTTCACGTAAGAAGTCTGAATCGTCTCCACCGCCAGATCGCTGCGGACTTTTTCGTTGATGCCCGCTTCAATCTCATCCAACTGCCCGGACTCGATTTTTTGAAAATGGGTGACGTCAAAGCGCAAATAGTCGGGCGCCACCAGCGAGCCGGCCTGAGTAACGTGCGTGCCCAATGCTTCTCGGAGAGCTTTGTGAAGAAGGTGGGTGGCGGTATGATTGCGCGCCGTGGATTTACGGACTATCGCATTCACGCGCGCCAGCACTTTGGGATTTTCGATCTTGCCGTCCTTTTCCAATTTGCCGATGTGAACAAAGGCATTTCCAACCCGCACGGTGTCCTGCACCAAAATTTTAAATCCTTCTCCCACGATTTCGCCGACGTCGCCGACCTGTCCGCCAGCCTCCCCGTAGAACGGGGTGCGATCGAGCGTTAAAAACACTTGCTCGCCCTCTTGATGCACTTTGCGGATCAGCGACTCGTTTTCCAATTCGGAATATCCTAAAAATTGGGAATCCTCGCCTTTCGTGAGCTGCCGCCAGTTTTCGAGAGCAAAATCTGCGGAGTAGCCCCACTTGCCAGCTTTGCGCGCGCGTTCTCGTTGCTGGGTCATGGCCGCATCGAACCCTTTTTCCTCTACCGCCAGATTCTGTTGCCGCGCCATGAGCTGCGTCAAGTCCAGTGGGAAGCCATAGGTGTCGTACAGCCGAAATGCCTCGGAGCCGGCAATGATCTTTTTGCCAGTTTTGTGCAAGTCGTCCACGATTTTATCAAAGATTTCAATGCCTCGATCCAGCGTGCTGTTGAAACTTTCCTCCTCGGATTTGATCACCAGGGCAGCGAATTGATGTTTCTCTTTCAGCTCCGGAAACGCTTCGCTCATGATGTCCACCAACACCGGCACGAGCTTGTAAATGAATGGTTCGTGGATGTTTAAAGACCGTCCGAAGCGCGCGGCGCGGCGAAGAATGCGGCGCAGCACGTAGCCCCGCCCTTCGTTGGAGGGCATAGCGCCGTCAGTGATGGCGATCGTTAACGTGCGAATGTGATCCGCAATAACGCGATGCGCCACGCCGTTATCTTTACCGGGGTATTTCACTCCAGTAAAGTCGTTAATCGCAGTGATGAGAGGCGTGAACAAATCGCTATCGTAATTGGAATCAATCTGGTTGATGACGGCCACCACCCGCTCGAACCCCATGCCGGTGTCGACGTGTTTTGCTGGCAGCGGATTCAGCGAGCCGTTTTTTTCGCGATTGAACTGAATAAACACCAGGTTCCACAATTCAATAAACCGCGCGCAGCCGGAGTTGACGCCGCAGACGTGGCCGGGCTGGCCTCTCTTATCGCATTTGGCCTCGCCGAGATCATAATGAATTTCTGAGCACGGGCCGCAAGGGCCGATGTCTCCCATCTCCCAAAAATTATCTTTTTTCCCGAAACGCAAAATGCGCTGCGGCGGAATCGGGGTCACGTCTTTCCAGAGCTTCGCTGCTTCATCGTCGGGCGGCACGTTCTCCTTTTCGTCGCCGGCAAACACGGTGGCCCACAAGCGATTTTTATCCAGTCCCCAAACCTTGGTCAGGAGCTCCCACGCCCATTCGATCGCCTCCTTTTTGAAGTAATCGCCAAACGACCAGTTGCCGAGCATCTCGAAAAAGGTGTGGTGATAGGTGTCGAATCCCACATCTTCCAGGTCGTTGTGTTTGCCGCTCACGCGAATGCATTTCTGCGAATTGGCGGCCCGCTGGTAGTTGCGCGTCTCCAACCCGAGAAAAATATTTTTGAATTGATTCATGCCGGCGTTGGTGAACAGCAAAGTCGGGTCGTCAAAGGGCACCACCGGCGAGCTGGGAACAAATTCGTGACCCTTGCTTTTAAAAAAATCTATGAAGGATTGACGGATGTCTTTGGATTTCATCGCTACTTTCTAAGTTCCTTCTTTTCCTGACGGCTGGTTAGAATAATCATGACTAAAGCTGCTATAACAACCCCAGCTAACAAAACCATGTATAGAATCAAATTCGTTGCCATAGGACAACTCCAAGTTTATTTCTTTAATGACCACAACTTCCAACTTAAAAACACAATCATAAACAGTAAAATCAGGCCAAATACGCTCAAGATGCCAATTATAACGATCGTCAAATGTATTTGCCCAACTAAGCTCGGGATGAAAGCCGAAGCGAGCAATATTAAGAATGTCTTCTCAAGAAACCCCAGCCAAAATTTATAAAACTCAGGTTTGTTATCCAACTCCCCTCCGCAGAGTTAGCTCTCATCTTTTAACGTTTCTTCGATGACCTCCTTCACTAAATCCCAATCAAACCCACGCCGCACTAAAAAATCCGCCAAGCGTTTTTTCTTTTTTAAATTCTCCAAACCCTGATACCGCGGTAGCCGCCTATCGACCAGTTCTCTGGCGTGCCCTATTTGATCTTTTTCAGAATAGGCTTCGGACACCGCCGCGTTGATGCGCTCCTCGCTAATCCCCTTTTGTTGCAATTCTCGCCGCAGGAGTCGTTCCCCCACTGGTTTGTTAACTAAACGGGTGCGTGCGTAGGACTGCGCAAAAGCTGCGTCATCAATTAATTTTTGCGTTTTGAGTTCGGAGATAACTTCCTCAACCATTTCTTCTGCAAAGCCTTTGTGGATTAACTTCGTTCTCAACTCTTTTTCGCTATGCGCTCTCAGTGCCAGCAATCGAAAGGCCTTTTCCTTTACACGCTTTTTTTCTTCCTTCCCCAGAACATTCGTGATCTGCTCGCGCGATAATCGGTCCCCTTCTTTTAAACCATGGCTAATGGCGCTGATTCCGTCGAGTCCAAAGGCAAATTCGTCGTCCAGAAAGATGGAAACGCGGCCCTTATTTTTCTTTTGAACTTCTATCTTGGTGATGGTTGCCGGGTAATCCATGTCTCATCAAATCAGGTGCTCACCGGCTGGCGACCGGCCGCCTTCTGCGCCTTTTGCTGCGGGTCGGGTTTTTCCGGTGGCGGCTGCGGTTTTTTTATCATCCCTAACGCTTCTCGTAATTGAACGACAATCTTTTTCAACAATTCCGGGTTTTGCATGAGATACTGCTTGACATTTTCGCGCCCCTGCCCCAGTCGCTCTTCACCGTATGAAAACCAGGTGCCGCTTTTCTGGATAATGTTAAAATTAACCGCGGTGTCGATGATGTCACCCTCGCGCGAAATGCCGGTGCCGTACATAATGTCAAACTCCGCTTCCCTGAACGGCGGCGCCACTTTGTTTTTCACCACTTTTACTTTCGTGCGGCTGCCAACGATATTTTCTCCGTCTTTAATGGAGGCGGTCTTGCGAATGTCGACGCGAATGGACGAGTAAAATTTCAACGCCCGTCCGCCGGTGGTGGTTTCGGGGTTGCCAAACATCACGCCAATCTTTTCGCGAATCTGGTTGATGAACACCACGCAGGTTTTGGATTTGCTGATGGCGCCGGCCAATTTGCGCATGGCCTGCGACATCAGCCGCGCCTGCAAACCCATCTGCGCATCGCCCATTTCGCCTTCGATTTCGGCTTTCGGAACCAGCGCTGCCACCGAGTCGATAACCACGATATCGAGTGCGCCGCTGCGCACCAAAGTTTCGGTGATTTCCAGGGCTTGCTCGCCGGTGTCCGGTTGTGAGATTAGCATATTGTCGGTATCCACGCCGAGGTTTTTGGCGTAGCGCGCATCCACCGCATGTTCGGCGTCCACGAACGCTGCCATCCCCCCGCGCTTCTGGGCTTCGGCAATCACATGCAACGCCAGCGTGGTTTTTCCGGAAGACTCCGGCCCGAAAATCTCGATGATTCGCCCGCGCGGAAAGCCGCCGACTCCCAGCGCCGCATCCAGTGAAATGGAACCGGTGGGAATGACCTCAATATCGGCCTGCGCTTTCTCATCCCCCAAACGCATGACCGAGCCTTTTCCGAACTGGCGATCGATTTGCGCTATCGCCAGTTCCAGGGCTTTCAGCTTCTCGTTTTTTTCCTCACTCATACAGCACCCTCCGTTTTAAATTAGTTCTTTCTTTATATATATATTTCCAGTTTCTCACTTTTCCTTCCGCGAGCCATTCCAGTTATGCTGGCTGATCATTCGCGTTCGTTGGCGGTTAATAAGCCCAAATTTCCTCAGCCGCGTATAAATCGCGCCCGCCGGATGCAGATCGCTTTTCATCAGGATGATTTCTTCAACTTTGAACTCCCCGCCTTCAAAGGCATAGCTCTGAAATTTTTCCACAAAGCGATTGCTTAGCGCCGATTTCACTCGGCCAATGGTCAAATGCGGAGAGAATTTTCTCTCCTCTTTGGGAAAGCCCAGTTGGCTCAATCCGGTTTCAATCCCCTCCGCAATTTGAGTTAACTCAGCCGAAACATTTTCCAATCCCATCCAGAGAACCCGCGCTCGGCGCAGATTGGGAAAGGCGCCCAGGGTTTTCACCTTAACGGTGAACGATTGGATATTTTCCGTTACCTTTTGAATCACTCCGGCAATGCTGTCGATTTTGCTTTCCTCGACATCCCCCAGAAATTTCAGAGTCACATGGATATTCTCCGGCTTCGTCCAACTGATGCGCGCGTTTTCTCTTTTGAGTTCCGCTTGCACATCCGCGATCTTTTGCCGGACCGCGTCGGAGATTCCAATGGCGATGAAGGTGCGAAATTTGGACAAAATAAATCCACACTTAACTATTAAAAATCAGGTAAAATCATATTAATCGCTATCAAGGCGCAATGCCTACGATTACTAATGGCACGGCTGGTACGCCCCGACCTTGACGAACGACGTTGTAGAACTCGCCTTCGTAATAAGAAACGCCGGAACTCATCTGGCTTTGCAGGCTTTTCATAGGCAATATTTCAATTCCAACATCAATATGGTCACCAACATAAAAAGCGAGGTGTTTTACAAATAAATCGTAAGCAACAAAAGAGTACTTTCCGAACTGAACTTCGATGGCAACTCGATCTTTAACAAAGTCGGTCTGATTATAGCTATAAATCGGCTTTTCGCCTGCAGCTTCGATTTCCTTCTTCTGCTCGTCCGGGACCATCGTCAAGGTTTTTCGAATAAGCTTTTCACTTTTGGTTACCCAGTAACTCACGCGGCTTTCTTTCCAATCTTTCTCCTTGAGAAGCCTTCTAAAACTCGAATTCATCGCCCTAGGACTGTAAAGAAGCTTGCCCTTCATTCTCTTTTCTTTCGAAACTTTGGTTTTGCAAGCTTCGGCATCAACAACCTTGATGACTTCCTTGATTTCCTTCCAGAGGGTCGGTTGATGAACCATGAGAAACTCAAGACCATTCAAATGGGAATAGGTTTCAGTAATTTTCACGTGGTGCAGTACTTTCTTGCTATTCAAGCAATGTCAACTGTGATGTTTCCTTGTGCAA
>Ga0247727_10014727_pt1 | contig 12941 bp, 17 predicted proteins | sample WisWelCaveWW1625_FD_202498 | JGI IMG/M metagenome (GOLD analysis project Ga0247727, IMG submission 202498) | Biofilm microbial communities from Wishing Well Cave, Virginia, United States - WW16-25 | ecosystem: Environmental > Aquatic > Deep subsurface > Groundwater > Cave microbial mat | place...
AAAAGACTTCACCCAACCGGCTGAACAGAAGTCCGTTGATTTCCCCCAGAAGACATCAAGGCAGCCATGACTTCATCCATACTTCCCTGAGAAGATCCAGGTACGCTCTTACGGGTATAATTACGTGAAGTTACAGGGGGTTTTCCCATACTATCTGCCTGTGGCATAACAGGTTGTATCGTTCTGAGTATGGATCCCAAGTCGTCTTCCTGATTGGTATACTTACCTATCAGCTTCATGAACTGTGGCAGGTCAACACCCAAACCCTGCTGCTGGAACATAGGCAGCAGGGGGAGGATAACTTCCCTGAAAATATTCATCAGAGTCTGCAATCTCTGTTGAGGGGTTTGGTTTCCTACTGCGTAGGGTCTAATCGAAATGTTGTATTGTAGAAAGTCCCCTTCTCTGGATTCGGGAGTGAATTTAGCAGGTACCTCTATACCAGAGACAGATAGCCGCTTGACTACATCCTGGTTGATCAGTGGATCATACCAGTTGTAGTAGGCTATATCCTTGAAAGCTTCCTCTATGTACTCCGAAGTACGTAAGGCCAGATTAGTAATCCTCTTGGAAGCGTTTCGGTTAAGTAACAGATCCTGTGTCGCAGTTTCCGAGGGAGCAGAGAGTCCTGCAGTAACATCCAGATTACCTGCTAGATAATTAAACAACTCCCTGCATACCTGTACAAAACCTACTGATGTCGGATTAACTCCTCCAGCAGAGATGCTGTTGAGCACTCCCTGTCCCTGGAAGGGTATGATTTCCTGGTCTGATGCAGTAGCAATTCTATCAGTATCATCCGCCATTGAGGGATCTGCTGTGTAGACTACCTTCTCCCCCACAGCACGACCCGCCTGCTTGGTGAAGACCTCATTCATGAGTTCGTGCAAGTCGTAGAGAGGCATTACTGGAGCAAGAGGCACAGCCAGATCAGGAACTTCACTGAAGGCCAGTATGTGATAAGGCCCCTCTTCAGGACCATCCCATTCCACAGTACGCAGGGGTTTATCAATCAGGGGATCACCACTAGGTTGAGCAGGGAAAGTAACCATCAAGTTATCTGCTGGCAGCCACAGATCATAGACTTCGATACGAGCCAGATATTCATCATCCCCTCCTCCCCCAAGAGCAGAAGTCATTTCCTGCCCACGGGCATCCTGTTCTTTACGAGATCTGGGTTTGAGGTTGGCCTTAACTTCACTATCAAACTGGTCTGACTTCATTAGTGCGTCATAGGCCAGGTTGTACCTATTCCCTATGAACTGCACCGTATCAAAAGAATGTGCAGTCATGTCATAGACCAGATCATCCGGTGAAACACGGTCATTGAAATACTGTCCATAATCGTGGAAGCGATTTCCTTCTTGTTCCTCCAAGGAAGAAATCTCAGAGTTCCTACCTTTTACAGTTATCCCTACAGAACAGATACCACTCTTGGTTACCCCCATGAGCAGAACCGCATCAGCCACTACATTACGGAGAGTCTTAACCAGACGTATCTCCTTAGCTGTGTTATTAATGCTAGCTTCCAGAGTTGCAGCAGCGGGCATGAGAGAAAGCTCTTTAACGGAAACTAGAGCTTGAGGCGTACCGGAGATGAGGTTGGAGACCAGGGTATTAAACAACAGTTCCAGCATATTTATTGGAACTCTATCACCCCCTGTGTAGTAATGAGCACCCAGAAGCTGTTGGATTACTTCTCGTCTATGTTTACGGAAGGACTCAAAATTCTGCCGAGCCTGAGTCACTGCCTTACGCAGTGATTCAATCCTCCGAGAAGTTAACTTTGCCATTGTGCTTCCTCGCCAGTTGTTCAGCTAATTCCCTTGCGGAAGACCACTCCTGATGAGTGTCAAGTCCCAGGAGAGATACATCAGGCTGGAGTATGACTCGGACACCTGCTGGAACGATCAACCAGCGTTTACCAAAGACCAAAGGACATTCTTCCTCATTCCCTATTTGAAGATCATCCTGTTCCAGGATGCAGGGGTGAACCAGCATACCACGGTATTTAAAGCCTTCTGCTTCGCTCAAACCAACTCTCCCTTCTCTTAGCCGCTGCCCTGAGCCCCCTGCGGTAGTGCAAAGTATATCCAATATCCTCGGGCCCGGTATTAACAATCATTCCCAGAACCATTTCCCTCTTCTTAATCCTCTGTCTACCAAAGCCCAGAGTACCTGCGCCTAACCAAGCTAGAGCATCAGCAATAACCCTGTCTCCATGATTTACCCTGGCGGTATTGGGATCATCTGTGTCTTCACCCGGGTGGGTAGGAAGTCCTGTAGCAGCATGTAATATATACTCTTTCGCTTCCTGGAGAGCAGAACGGGAGGGATTGGTAAACTCTCTTTCCTGCAAGGCTCTCCGGTATTCACTGAGCAGCTCCAGCTTGGACTCAGAGCTGCTATGCCAGCCAGGCACTAAAGTCCGTGCATTCTTCAAGTTGGATGTCCGGCTCCGCATATACATGCGGCCATAATTCCAGCTTTGAACTTCTCGACCAAACTCTATCCCCGGTCCGGGTTCTTCCCAAATCAGAAGAGGAAGATTCCTGTTACTAGACAACCACCGGCAGATAGCTACTGCATCTCTGGCAAATTGAGTAGGGGAACAATGTGCATTTACATATTCACCAATCTTAGTCCCCGTAATAGCACTGAATAGACACAAACAAGAAGGGGAGGATCCCGTACCTGTAGATACATCTGCTGCAACTACATATTGATCCGGAGGAGGATTCCCTGTAGCAGGAAGACTAATCCATAAAGATAAGGGAGCAGTACGTGGATCCCTATCCGGGTTCTCCAGATAGATCTCGGGTTCCAGAGTTAGAGAATCATACTCCAATCTACCCATGGAGAGAGGTTCACTCACATTCAACAACAACTTATCCAAGACTTCAGGACTGAAGAACGTATACCCCGCTTCGATCCAACGGCATTTGATCTCCCGGGCAATGGAGGTCTTACTATAAAGTAACCTGCTCTCCTCTGTGTCATACCAAGGGGATCTGATTTCTCCATCCAGATGAAACTTATAGTCTTCAGGGAAGACATAAGAAGTATCCAGGAGCCTGAGTCTACCCTTGTCAGAAGTATACAACCCCTCTACCTTACGAGGGTGTTCCGTCCATTCCAGTTTCAGTTTCTTAAACATAGGGGAGATCACCATCTGATACATGGGATGGGAAGAACCGGAAGGTGTTCCATTAAAGATACGGCAACGAGTTACACCTGCAGTAGAAGCAATGATCTTCATCGCCTGATTCATAGTAGTGAACTCATCAGGCAGTAAAGCTGTTCTACGACCTCCTCTAGCCAGATTCTGCGTAGTCGCTCTCCCATCAATACAGCTACGAGTATCCCTGAAGTAGATATGCCCGAAGGACCTGTTCACAGAGGGCTTCAAATATCCAGGTAAGCAATCCAGAAAGAAATCTATCTTGGGAAGAAGTGCATCCAGATCCTCCGTACCATCCACCAACTCTTCCTTGGTAGAAGCCACCAGGAAGGTTTGTCTCTGTCTAAACATACTCCGCCACAGGAAGACCAGTAGGATAATCCAACTGAGACCCATATCTCTGCACTTCTCAATCACCAGATCATGCTTACCGATCGCATTCTCTATGATCAGAAAAGCTCTATCCTGAAAGGGATAGGTAACAAAAGGTAACGCAGGATGATCCTCTACTCTAGGATCAAAGGTCCATCCGAAAGTGTTGACAAAATAAAGTATATCCCTACTGCAGTAGTTCCATAGAACTTGAGCATTCTTAAAAGACTTAGCTCCCCAGGAGATGATCTCAGTACGATAGTTGAGATTCTCTTCCCTCTGTTTGGGTACTAAAGGATAGAAAGGGTAGAGAGAGAGAGGAACAGATACAGCCTTCCGGTCCAGAGCAGGAGAACAAGGATCAGGGTGATAGACATCATTCTCAATCAAGGTAAAATACTTTCTCCTCTTGAGGATGAATTATTCTACCTCTTAGGGTAGAATACCAGCACTTCTCAATTTCCCTGCATCTCTATGACCCGGGAACTGACGTATCAACTCAAACACAGATTCACCTGTATCTCTGAATCTATTAATCTCCTCCTTAGCATGTGCTCTCTTAATCAGATCCTTGAAGATGGTCTTGAAGAATTCCCTCTTAGTATCGTCTGTCTTATTATAAGACTGATACATATTCCAAGCAGAAGGACTAGGCGCATCCGTCTTCCTAATCTTAGTTCCTAGACTATCAGCTACCCAGAGAACATCTTCTACCAGAGTAGGCTGAATTACTACCTCTTTTGGAGGATCAGGGACTGTAGGATCAGGAGACTCCTCTTCTTCCTTTTCCCACTCCAAAGGCATTACTTCCCTGGAGGCTACCCGGTAAGCTAGCTCCTCAGAGCATCCTTTCTCCACTAACTCCTTCCTTTTGACATTGAATTCTCCTAATCGACCCTCTTCCTTAAGCCTCTTCAACCTCTGCTCCGGGGTCTCTCCATATAACTCATCCATTTACAAAACCCCCCCAAATTAACCCAATAAGTTTTGTCTGCGAAACAACAAGACCCTGTAAACACAGTAGTTATGGAAAAAAAGAGTGTCCCCATATTGACAAATCCAAGGTGAGTTGATATCGTGCGGGGGAAACCCCCCTTAAGAGAAACCCCCCAGACAGGAGAGAGGAGATCAGAAGGCTTAAGTTCCTTAAGCTCTATGGGCTTATATTCCAGGAGGAGTAGTTCCATGAGTGAGCAGAGAAGTCTCCAAGAGCGCTTTCACCTACTGAGTATTCTAGCTCCTGTTGCACACGTGCTCAATAAGTTTCTCGCCTCTTGCTTCTTGTGTGAGTGTGTAGTTCCTAAGGGAGAAGGGTTTGTGGAGAAACACAGAGGTATTTGGTATGCACTCTGTAGTGAGTGTTATCATAAGCTCAGACCAAACTCAAGAGAAGTCCCCCCAGGGTATAAAAGAGAGGAATCCCAAGAAGACTTCCTCAGGAGAATGGGGGATAAGAACCAGGATCGAGAAAAGGCATTGAGAGAGCACTGTAAACTACAGGAAGAGAATAAAAAGGAGATAGAGAGAAGAAGAGAGAACGCAATCCAAAAACACAAGGATCGGGTGCGAGCAGATCAGAGGGCTCAGCGGAATCTAGCAGAACACTATCTTAATGTTGAGTCCAGACAACAAGGAAGAGAGATAGGAGTGCCTCGGAAAGAGAAATCAGGTGTCTCAGGGAGAGGGATATCGGTGTCTTAGGAAGAGAGGAATCAGGTGTCTTAGGGAGAGAGGATTCAGGTGTCTTAGGGGGAGGGATATGATGTACCCCGTATGGGGCGCAAACCCTCTCCCCGCTGGTAAAGAAAAAAGGCTTTGGGGTCCCCCCCACTAGGTGAAGTAGATAGAATAGAGTAGATAGATTGGTATAGATCTAAGTAAGTAGCTAGATGGAGGTAGATAGACTAGAGTAGATAGATTGGCATAGATCTAGGTGAGTAGCCGGATTGACTACTACGAAGAGTGTAGATAGAGTGGACTAGGTAGGAAGAACTACTATAAGTGTAGTAGTAGCAAAGGATTAGGAGTAATTAACTATCCCCCTCTTCCCCCGTATCCTCCTCCTTCCCCCACTAAAAAGTTACTCACAGTAGCTGTGAAAAGATTAGTAAAGTATCCTTGTATCTGTCCACCGGGACAGATGAATTAACAACATCTCTCTCCGCTCTCCTGAGTGAGGTACTATTTGTTCAACAAATAATCCGCGCTACGACTAATCTTTTCTCTTGCACCTTCTATCCAGAAGGATACACTCCCAATATCGCTAATCGTTCTTTGACAAGTGCATAGCCTCTAGTGATCGGGCAATCTGATTCACCAATCCTAATCACTGATTAGGTAGAACTAATCAAGTATTAGTTTCCTAATCTTTTTGAACTAGATCAAATCTAGTAGAGGAGAAAAAAATGTCTATTGTCCGATCGTCAAAGAAATCCCCTACCATCCCGGTAGGCAAACCCGAAGAGCATACCCATGCTGTCCGAGCTGAAACAGTCCAGAGACTACACACAGTAGGCCAATCTATGAGAATGGGCTTGTGTGAAAAATGGATTGAATTTGCCCAGATTGTGAGTGATGAAGCCGAGTACACCAAGCTTACCCAGCGACCACTAGCTGCAGGGCTTGGGTATTCCCAGTCATGGGTATCGTTTCGACTTCAAGCTCAAGTCTACGTGCACGAGGTTAACAAGCCGCTAAGCGGCTGGACCGAAGATGAACGGGCCTTGTTTCTTGCAATGCAAGATCGCCCTCGGGACAAAGCTCAGGAGCACGTTGACATTAGCAAGGGCTTAAAGGCTAAGGGTAAGAGAATGCCTACCCCGTGGGCAGAAAAGCTTGTCGCAGCTATTAGAGCCGCATTGAATCAAAAGATTGCCTCTGAAACTTTGCTTGCTCTAATTCCGTGGGTAATTTCACAACCTGATATCAAGGTTAAAGCCGTAGCTAAACAAGGTATGATCTTGCAAAGGGAAGTGAAAGCGCGAGCATTGAGCAAGCCTAAGAAGCAAAGTACGGAAGCTGCATGAATGCTGTCCGATCACTAGGTGCAAAAGACATAGGTAATTTTACCTATGTCTTTTTTTGTACTCCAATTGTTCTACGCAATTTGGCGTAGTCACTCCCCAATCCTCCTCCAATACTACGTTAACTAGCCTAGTTCAATTGGAGTACTTCTTTTGTCTACTCCAAAAGTAGTAGTTGTGGATTAGAAAACTAATCACCGAGGTAAGGAATTACCTCAGGGACAGCCCAGGAGAAAAAAAGATGGGTACGGAAGAACGGCACACTCGTATCGAGACCATATGTGAATGTGGGGATTATGGGATTGTGATTACCGCGTATTGTATACGTTGTAAGAAGCAAACCCGCAGAGCAGTAGGAAGAAGGAACTCTCCAGGGATTGCTAGAACTATGGCAATTCGGGAGTTGAGGAGACGAAGCTGCTCTATCCCTATGGAGAAGCATCATGTCTTGGTCCCTGCAGGCTCTGAGGACTCTCTCTCCATCAGAGAACAACTTGAACAGGAGTTTGAACACAAGTACAACAATTGGACTTGAGGAGAAACACATGTCTATGGAGATCACAGAAAAGTTTCAAGACTTATTCAAGATCCTGGACTCAATTCTCCAGTACAACCATGCTGTGAGGAGAGAAGTCAAAGAAGTCAAACATAAACTGGAAAACTTCCATGCTCTGCTACTAGTAAATGAAGCTCTTAACCTCCAACAAACTATTAAGGAGAAAGAGCTTGAGGAACACAAACCATGACTATCGAATGCACATCTGACAAGTTCTTCTTCGCCCATTGGTTTGCTGAAGGAGAAGGGGAAAACATGTTAGGTTGTGCTTGGAGAGAAGACTATGGGACTGGGATAATCAAAGCAAAGTACCGATTCAGGTATTTCAAGGATGACAAAGCTTTTGACTCGAAAGACAAAAAGATCTGGTTTGAGATCCAGGGGACTAAAGCAAGCACGGAGGAGCTTCTAATTCCCACTATCAGGGCACTACTGGAAGAAGGAAAAGCTCTAGGGCTTTTTTCCCATTACTCACTAAACCTCCTTAACCCTCCTCTATCCGGGGAGCAAATGGGGGAGTTTCTTGTAAACAGGCCGGAGAACCAAGTCAAGAAGTTAGGAGAAAAAATATGATTGAGCCTCTACACCGGGATGACCTGCCTATGGATGAACCGGGGAGAAAAACATGCTGACATTCGATTATCTGGGTGATGGCATCTGGGGAGTTCTTCAAGAGGAAGGACATGAAATACGGGTATGGCGGAACTCCTCTTACACCACACTTACAGGAATCCTTTTAGATGCTCGTATGAGAGCAAACATAGGAGATTTCTCAGGCTCTTCTGAGAAGCTCCAAATCTCTCCTGCTGCCCTCTTGATCGCACAGATGGAGAAGGACTACCAGAAGCAGATATAGAGAAGCGTTGTGCTTCTCCCAGAGAATGTGTTCTGTCTCATTAAGGAGAAAAACAAATGAAGACTAAAAACAAAGAAGGATATTCCTGCAGAGTAGAGAACATTACTCCACAGGTTGCTGCCAAGATGTTGGAAAAGAACAAACATCATAACCGTACATTGGGTTCCAGATTAGTTGAGAAAATCAAATCCGACATAGAGAACAAGCTCTACATTCTTAACGGACAACCCATCGTCATCTCTAACCAAGGGAACATCCTAGATGGTCAGCATAGGCTTACTGCTTGTGTTGAAGCCGGACTCCCCATTACCTCCCTTATAGTAAACGGAGTAAGTGAGAGAGCATTCGTCAGTATGGATTGCGGAAGGACCCGATCCTCTTCTGATGTGCTCTCCTGTCAAGGAGTGAGTTCCGCAGTCCAAACTTCTGCTATAACCAGGCTTGTAGCTCTGATATTCAAAGGAAACTTGGGATACAATTACCCCTCTGAAGTGTTGAGTACTACAGAGATTACAAATACATATACAGCACACCCGGGAATCTCAACTAGTGCTCTCTGGGCTACCTCTGCCCGAAAGATAGTCTCTACCACTCATCTGGGATTCCTGCACTTCTGGGTTATGCATCATAAACCCTCTCTCCTAAGTCAAATGCAACAGCTCGGTGATGGACTAAGTACGGGCATAGGATTAAATAAGGGTTCCCCCATTCTTTTACTTAGAGAAAGATCTCTAGCTGAAAGAGCCCAGAGTGGGCGTAGAGCGAAAGTCAGAACCCATCCCGGTGTCCAGCTCGCTCTAATGATCAAGGCATGGAACCTCAGTTGTAAGGGGAGCACTTCTCAACAATTGAGGTTGTCCCCTGAAGAAGCCTTCCCCAGTATCTACATTGGTTAGAGGTTAACCAATAGTTTTTATCTCAGAAGAAAAAGGAGTATTAGAAATGGAAGCTGTTGTTTCCAATGGGCTGCAGTTGCAGATTGCACTCAATGCCATCACCTCCATGTTAAAGGTGATCGAACTACTAAGGACAGAAATTCTACCTAAGAACCAGGAGCACTACTTAAGTATGGCTCAAGCTCCGCTAGAGATAGCGGAAGCTCAAACAGTAGCCATACTGGAGTACTTGACCAAGTTGTGTCAGAACCAAGCTACATGAAGAGAAAGGAGAAAAAGATGAGTGAGGAACAGATGACCTTGGATGAGTGTATCCATGAGAATAAGGTCAATGGGAAGTCTCGTACCCTACCTGCGGGGTTCAAGGTACCAAGGAAAATACCCTACTTCATCAAACAACCTTGGGCTAGGGTTACTCTGGATATCTGGCTTAAACCAAACAAACTCATAGGAGTTCTACTCTCCGGAGATCCCTGTACAGGTAAAAACTCCACAGTAGAACATGCCTGTGCTCTACACAAGTACGACGGCATCTGCTACATCAACTGTGATCCTGAATTCGGAAGAGAAGACTTTAAGGGACATCCCAGACTCAAGGTCCAGGAGGGGTGTCCAATAGATTACTTATGTGCGGGTGCTTTGGTCTTGGGTGCTCAAGCAACAGAACTGGGGTATAAAGTAGTCCTCTTCTTTGATGAGTTCAATGACACCCACACAGGGGTCCAGATGAGCTTGAATGGTGTGTTGAATGGAGACGGGGGCTTCTTCAATAACTATGAGAGTAAATGGGTTTCTTACTCTGCCCCTAAGATTGCACTAGCCTGCAATGATGGGTTCGCGGGTACTAGAGAGATAGCACACTCTACTCGTGATAGGTGTGTACCCCAATTCTCCACCCCTCTGTCCCAATCCCAGGAAACCCAGTTACTGATCAAACACACCAGGATTTCGACCAGCACCGCTACACTAATGGCCAATGCGGCCCACGCTATCCGTATTGCAGCTAAGGGAGGTAATCCCAGTAAGCCTCAACCCTTCCAATACTTCATGACTACGAGAGCACTATTGGAGTGTGCAACACTAATACAGAACGGACTATCTCTATCTGAAGCCTGGAAAATCTCCGTTATCGGGAGAGCAGGAAATAACCTGAAGAGCCAGGGAATTCAGAACATTCTTTTGGAGTTGAGCAAAGCAGCTAAGGTCTTAGAGGAGAAGTAGTTATGTGGTTTTCAGGAAAACAACTAGTCCGACACTTTGCCTCCGGGATAGGAGAATTACTAAGTATCCCTGTATCTGTAGAAGAAGATGAAAGGGGAGATTCAATTAAGTTTGGTGATACCACGATTGACCTCTCCCAAGTTTGGGGGGACAGATCAAGCTCCACAGTATGTGGGCTAGTATTAACTCACGCCCTCTTCCATGGGGTTAAGCAACGAGCACAAAAGAGAGCAGCAGAACTAAACCCTAATGGACATTCTCCTGCTCTAGTCCAATTGATTGGTCTTATCTCCGAAGCGGTAAACGCAACACCCCAGTTTATTACAAAGTTACCTAATGCCGAGCGTCTATTAAGAGCCTATAGACAAAGCCTACCACCCACCTCAGACCTACCCAAAAATCTGACTACTGTACAGCTAATAACTAAAATCCTTTACCTAGACCCTTACCCCAACGACACAGTTGTCCTTATCTGGGATCTTAGAGAAAGCTTCCCCATTCGAGACTTCGACCTCTTCCGCAGAGCCCTAGAGAGTCCTCTTAACAGAGAGCAGGACCTCCTGGACTCCCTAGACCCGGAGAAAGAACCTGGGAAAGGGGACCAGGAAAAACAAGAAGGAGGAGATAGTAAAAAGTCCAAACCAAGCTTACAGGATCTATTAGATAATCTGGATGCTGGTCTTGATCCCTTTGCTACCCCTAAATCACCCCCTGAATTCGATGAAGTCTTGTGGGCACAGATGAAGATGTTATTTACCAATGCCCTTAGTGTCATCCTCTCCTGTGAAGAAGCAACTGTATACTCGTTACCAGATACCATAGGTAAACGCCTCTCCGGGTCTTGGACTAGGCTACTTACAGATGGGAAGGTTTTCCACTCCAGAACATTAGGAGAAGGAGAAGACGCGGCTGTATTCCTGGCACTAGATAACTCCGGGAGCATGCAACAGATATTGTCCCCGGTTCAAGCTATCACTTATGCCTTTATCACTGCATTGGTGGAGAACGGTACTCCGGTAGCGTGCGGCTACTTTAGCGATTCCTACAGAGAAATAAGTCCAAGAGATGATAAGGCTTGGAGACTAGTGCCCCAGGGGGGATGCACTAAATTCTACTTCCCATTAGTAGCAGCAATAAGGTTCTTTTCTACACAAAGAGCCAAGAAAAAACTATGTTTCTTGGTAACAGATGGAGATCTGGGAGATCCGATGTCCATTCCCCCAATCATACAAAAGCTTAATGATCTCGGGGTGAAGGTATTTTTTCTAGGTATAGGACAGGTTTCTCCCTTCCCTGGAGTAACCTGTGTTGAGGTGCCTCCCTTACAGATGACCCTGCTGACTGATCTTCTAATCTCAAGTATGGAAACTCAAGTTGTGTAGGTATTAAGGAGAAAACTTGAAGACCATTCTACTGTTGCAACCCTGTCCCTTCTGCAAGTCCAAAGAGACAGAGGTTCATAAGATTAACTCCGGGTCCAGAATATTTTTTATAGGGTGCAACGAGTGTAACGCTTGCGGGCCGGAAGGCAAGACCCTTACTCAGGCACAGCAAGCATGGAATCAACGAAGCAAAAAGAAGGAGAAAAATAATGGATGACTTCACACTCCTGGTAGGGATTCCGGAAGAAATAAGAAAGGAGCTGGGCTCTATTTTCCTAACCCACGAGCTCCGGGATATACCGTCTTCCCAAGAGGTGACTAATCTCATTAACGATGCTGTTCAAGCACACGAAGCTGTGGTACGAGAAGCAAACAAGAAGAACTCACCCGTGCTTATGTTTGCATTCCACATGAAGGAGAAAAAAGGGCTCGTTTTCTGCATACGAGAATCAACTTTTCTCCTCCCAGGAGAAAGTTTGGAGTTGGCTAAAGCACAGGTCTTAGCGTGTCTATTAGATACAGAATGTGTTGAATCCTCTCTACCTAAGGAGTAAGAACTATGGAACGCTATCTCATTATCGCGGCAGAAGTTAGAGTTCAAGCAGTGGGAGGAAAGTTAGAAATTGAGATCGTAGATCCTATCTGCACTCCCTTTGGAAATTACCAAACACCGATTAGATCAGATTACTTGATCAGACCAGCACAGAAGGAGGAAATAAGTCCCCCCTAACAACCCCCCTTAGGTCCTATACATATAGGGTCCTATATATCGGGCTCTATATATAGAGGTGTATAAGGCTATGGTTCCCGTAGTACGTAAGTACGAAGGGAACCTAGCCTATACCTAAGGTAAGCAGGGAGATATACATCTAGATAGGTTAGATATATGGATAGAGAAAAAGGTTCTATCTTTACCTCTCTCTTATTCAGTATTGAGCATCATGCAATACTGATAACCAGATGTAGTAGTCTTTTTATCTTTTTCTCCTACTACATCTGGGTAATTTTTAGAAAGGAATAATGAATGAATCTACCTATGTATCTTAAGAGTATCCCTATAGCAGGAGAAGACTATGAATTAAACTTACCTAAGGACCATCTTTCTTTTAGTCAGATCTCTTCCTACTTAAGATGTCCATCCTATTACTATCATGATCATGTTCTAGGAATAGAAAGAAAGAAGAGTTTAGCATTAGTAGAAGGACTAGTTCATTCCCAAGTAATAGAGGAATCTAACCTAAGGAGATGGAAAGGGAAATCTTCTTTATCTTCTAAGGATGCTATTAGGAAATATAGGGCTTTCTTCCAGGAAGAAATTGTAGGTATAGATTGGGCATCAGAAGATGAAACAGAAGAAGATATCTTAGATAGAATGGAGAGGTTTTATTTAAAGATGTTCTCTTCTGACTCCAAATTCAGTACCTCTCCTGAAACTATTAATAACAAACCTGGAG
>Ga0247727_10014728_pt1 | contig 12940 bp, 9 predicted proteins | sample WisWelCaveWW1625_FD_202498 | JGI IMG/M metagenome (GOLD analysis project Ga0247727, IMG submission 202498) | Biofilm microbial communities from Wishing Well Cave, Virginia, United States - WW16-25 | ecosystem: Environmental > Aquatic > Deep subsurface > Groundwater > Cave microbial mat | place...
CCGCGCGCCGCGCGAGACTTACGAGGACGGCTACATCGTCAACACGATCCTCGACGCGGGCTACCAGTCGATGCGCGGGCGACGCTGGGTGCGTGTGAAGTATTGAGCATGCCCGGCCGGCTCGAGGACAAAGTTCTGCTGATCACCGGCGCGACCGGCATCGCGGCGGCGACAGCCGAGCTGGCGGCGGCCGAAGGCGCCCGTCTGTTTGTCGCCAGCATCGACGAGGGGGAGTGCCGGGCTCTCGCCGCCAGGATCGAGGGCGCTTGCGGCTATCACGCCGGCGATCTCCGCGCGGCTTCGACCGCCGAGGCGGCGGTCGCAAAATGCGTCGAACGCTACGGCCGGTTGGACGCGCTCTACAACGTCGCCGGCATCAGCGGGCGGCAATACGGCGACGGCCCCCTCGACGAATGCACCGAGGAGGGCTGGGACGTCACGCTCGCCTCGAACGTCCGCACGATGTTCCTGGTGTGCCGGGCGGCCCTGCGCCGGATGCTCGGCCAGCCGGCCGCCGCCAGCGGGGTCCGAGGTACGATCCTGAACATGGCCAGCGTGCTCGCGTTCTCGCCCGAGCCGGACCATTTCGCCGCGCACGCCTATGCCGCCAGCAAAGGAGCGATCCTCGCGCTGAGCCGTTCGATGGCGTCCTACTATGCGCCTCGCGGGATCCGGGTGAATGCGATCGCGCCCGGGCTGGTGCGGACGCCGATGAGCGCGCGGGCGCAATCCGACGGGGAGATTCTCGAACGGATGAAGACCAGGCAGCCGCTGTGCCAGGGCCTGATCGAGCCGGAGGAGATCGCGCGGGCGTCGGTGTTTCTATTGAGCGAGGAATCGCGATCCATCACCGGCGACGTGCTGGTGGTTGACGCCGGCTGGTCGGTGTCATGAGAAATCATCCCTTGCGAACCACGGTCGTCGGCAGCTACCCGATCCCGGGCTGGCTCGAGTTCGCCTCGGTGCGCCTCGAGGAATTCGGACCCGAAGATGTGCGCGAGTTGCAGGAGGACGCGGTGATCGCGGCGATTCACGACCAGGTGGCGGCGGGCCTGGACGTAATCACCGACGGCGAACAGACGCGCCTCGATTTCAACCTCTCCTTCTACGGCTTCCTCGAGGGCATCGAGCGCGAGGCGTCGCCCGAGCGGCGGTTCGGTCCGCCGGCGCACGACCAGCGCGGCCGGCACCGGGTGGCCGGCCCGATCCGCGCGCCGCACGGTCTTGGCGTTGTCGCCGAGTTCGAGCGGCTGAAGCGCCTGGCGCCGAACGGTCCCGCCCTGAAGGCGAGCGTCCCTGGACCCTACACGCTGAGCGGCCGGCTGGTTCCGGGCGGAGCCTATCCGGACCGCTGGGCGCTGACCGAGGCGCTGCTGCCGATCGTGCGGGCCGAACTCGAGGCGTTGCGGGAGGCGGGCTGCGGCGAGATGTGCGTGGACGAGCCTTCGATGAGTTGCTACGCGCACCGCGAGGATCCGGCGCGGTTCGTCGACATTTTCAACCGCACCGTCGCCGGCGTGGCCGGCCGCGTCCGCGTCGGCACGCACCTGTGCTTTGGCAACTACAAAGGCCGCGCGGTAGGCCCGCGCCGCTACGCGCGCATGTTCCCGGCGTTTCTCGAGCTCGACGCCGACGAGATCCACGTCGAGATGGCGAGCCGCGAGTTCGCCGAGATCGAGCTGATCGGCGAGATCGCCCGCGTCAAGGACGTGGCCGTCGGGATCATCGACGTCAAGAGCTATTACATCGAGACGCCGGAGGACGTGGCCGCTCGCGTGCGCATGTGTCTCGAATACGCGCCGCCGGAACGACTGGCGTTCGCGCCCGACTGCGGTCTGAGCCAGACGGCCCGCTGGGCGGCGCGTCAGAAGCTCGGCAACATGGTGGACGGCGTGGGGCTCGTAAGGAAACAGATCCGATGACCGCGCTGGGGATCGATATCGGCGGCACGCGGATCAAGGCCGGGCTGGTCGATGAGTCGGGCACGATCCTGGAGCGGCACAGCGAGCCGACGCCGGCCGCGCTCGAGGAGTTCCGTGAAGTGCTGGGCGGTCTGGTGGCGCGGCTGTCACCGGCGGGACCGGCCGGAATCGGAATCGGCTGCAAAGGCGTCATCGATCCGGGGACGACGCGCATCGAGACTCTGCCCGGGGAACTGAGATACCTCGAGGGTCACCGGCTTTCGGAGCTGATTGCTTTCGACGGGCCGGTCCACGCCGACAACGATGCGCGCGTGGCGATGGCTGGCGAAATGCTGTGGGGCGCGGCGCGGGGCCGGCGGAACGCCCTGATGCTGACGCTCGGCACCGGCGTCGGCGGCGCGGTCGTGGCGGAAGGGAAGCTGTTGCGCGGCGCCGGCGGCGTGGCCGGCCACGTGGGTCACCTGACGGTGGTTCCGGACGGACCGCCGTGCATCTGCGGCAACCACGGGTGCCTGGAGACCTACTTCTCGGCGCGGGCGATCGAGGCGGAGGCGTGGCGGATCGTGCACGCCGGGTGCGACTCGCTGCTGACACGCCGTTTCGGAAGCGGCCAGGAGGAGATCGCCTGCGAGGCGGTGTTCGCCGCCGCCGTCGCCGGGGACGCGATCGCCGGCGAGATCCTCGACCGCGCCATCCACGCACTGGGGGCGGCGATCGCCGGACTGGTGCTCGTGCTCGATCCGGAGGTCATCATCGTCGGCGGCAGGATCTCCGAGGCGGGTGCGGCGCTGTTCGATCCGCTCGAACGCGAGATCGCCCGGCGTACTGGCGGCTTGCTGCGCCGCCGGGTTCCGCTGGTCCCGCCGCAAATGGCCGGCCGCACAGGCGTAGCTGGCGCGGCCGCGCTGGTGCTGTCAGAGGCGCGCTGAGAACCCGACCCGACTTTACGCGGCCCGCAAATCGCGCAGCGTCACGCTCCAACCCGGCAGCCCGCGGCTGGCGCCAAAGCGATCCTCTTCGATCGAGAGCGCGGCGTCGACCCGGCTGCCGGCCGCAAATTCGCCTGCCAGCTCCGCGAGATTCCAGGCCTTCACGACGAGCGTGCGACCGTGCTGGCGCAAACGCGCCATCAGGTGCTTCTCCTTCCACACCACCGGGGCGTCGGGCAGCTCGACGCCCAAAGCGGCAAACAGCGGCGGCGCGTTGCCGTGGCCGAATGGGGCCAGCCGGAGAAGGTCGGCGATCGCCCGCTCGTTGATCTCCGCGAGCTCGATTGCGGCGTCGATCTCGAGCCGCGGCCGGAAGTCCTCCGGGCCGAGGCGCGCCCGCGCGTAGTCGTTGAAGCGCTGCCGGAATTCCTCCAACCGATCGACGGGGAGGCTGACGCCGGCGGCCTGCCGATGGCCGCCGAAGCGTGTAAACAGGCCCGCCATCGACTCGAGCGCCTCGAGCAGGTGAAATCCGGCGATACTCCGCCCGGAGCCTTGCGCTTCGCCCTGGTCCCGATCGATGCCGAGGACGAAGGCCGGGCGGCAGAACCGGTCGACGACGCGGCTGGCGACGATGCCGACCACGCCGCGGTGCCAATCCTCGCCGGCGAAAACCAGACCGGCCTGCCCGTCGGTGACCGGTGTCTGGAGACATTGCTCGAGGACGGAATCGAGCGTGCCGGCTTCGGCCTGCTGGCGGTCCTGATTCAGGTTGTGCAACTGGCCGGCAATCGCGCGCGCGCGCTCCGGGTCGTCGGTGAGGAAGAGATGAATCACGTCGTCGGCGCTGGCCATCCGGCCGGCGGCATTGATGCGCGGGGCGACGCGGAAGGCCACCTGGTTGGAGCTCGGCCGCTCGCCGGGGGCGAACCCGGCGACTTCGAGCAGCGCCCGCAGGCCCGGGTTGCGCACCGTGTCGAGACCCGCCAGGCCGTGTTTGACGATGACACGGTTCTCGCCGGTTAGTGGAACGACATCGGCGACCGTCGCCACCGCGACCATCTTCAGAAAGGATTCGGCCAGCCGGCGGCGCTTCGCCTCCGGCCAGTCGAGCGTCTCGAGCAAGCCTTGCACCAGCTTGAAAGCGACGCCGGCGCCGCAGAGGTTCTTATTGGGGTAGTCGCAGCCGGGCTGGTTCGGGTTGAGGACGGCGACGGCGGCGGGCAACTCGTTCTCGGGCAGATGATGGTCGGTGACAATGACGTCGAGGGCCAGCTCGCGCGCCCGGCGCACGACCTCGAGGGCGCGAATGCCGGTATCCACGCTGATGATCAGCGAGACTCCATCGAGGGACGCGCGCTCGATCACTTCGGTACGCATTCCGTATCCATCCCTCAGCCGGTGCGGCACGTGGAAATCCGCGACCCCCCCGGCCAGCTCGATGGCTTTTTTCAGGATGACAATGCTGGTGGTGCCGTCCACGTCGTAATCCCCGTAGAGCAGGATTTTTTCGTGGCCGCCGATGGCGGCGCGCAGGCGGTCGACGGCGGCGCGCATCCCACGCATCCGCCAGGGCTCGGGCAGGTCGTCGAGCGAAGGCTGGAGGTAGCGGCGAACAGCTTCCGGATCCTGGTAGCCGCGGTGCCAGAGCACGCGGGCGGCCGGGAGCGTGAGTCCGGAGGCGCCGGCGAGCGCGGCGATGCCGGCCTCGTCGGGGGATGGGAGGATCCAGCGCTTAGGAGGCGGCAAGGAGCCCAGTGTACACCCGCGAGACAACTATCCGATCGGCAGCGTTACCGTGTTCGACGTCGCGGTACCGACGCGGATCTGGACGTTCGCGTTGCCGCGCGCCAGTCCCGGCGGCGCCGGAAACGCCACCAGGTAGGCGCCGACAAAGCCTGGCACGGCAAAGGAAGCGAGCGCCGGCACCTGGCGGCCGCCGATGGTCACCGTGACGGCGTCGGTGTTGTGCAGCGGCTGGGCGGGGACGACCTGGCCGGAGCGCAGGCCGGGACTGGTCTGGCCGAGGCCGGTGACCAGCAGCGCGATCAGATCGCCGGCCTGGATCGCGTTGTCCGGGCGCACCAGCGACACGCCAGCGAGACTGGTGCCGGTGACCTTCAAAGCAATGCCGGCGACGGCGTCAAAATAGATCGCCGGCGATACAGCCGAAATGGATGTCCTGAAGACCTGGGCGGGCCCGTTGGAATTCCTCACGAGGACCGGTTGAGTCCCGCCGGCCGACTCAAAGGGGACCTGCACGACCAGGAAGTCTGGCGGGCTGCCGTTCGGATCGCGGCCCATGGCGACGATCGAGGCCGGTGTCCCGCCGATGGAGACTTCGGTGCCGTTCAGCGAGGTGGGCGCGGAGACGCCGGGAAGGCCATCGATATCGGTCGGGACTTTGAAAAGATTACGACCGAACACCGTTACCAGGCCTCCCAGCGCGCCGGTGCGAAGGCTGGGATCGCTGACCGCGCTGATGATATCGACGACAGTGGGATTCGCCGTGTTCTCCGCGGCGAGCTGGGAGCGAACGGCGCCGTTGGGGTGAACCGTGGTTTGCAGGTTCAGGTAGTGGTTCTCCGGGTTCCGCACCAGAGAATTCAGGCTCGCGATGGCCGGATTCTCGGTAAAGGTGCGCGACAGGAGAATGTTGCCGAAACCGGTGTCGCTGATGACCGGCTCGCTGATGCCGCTGTCCACCGTGATCCCGCCATTGGCGCCCGCCCTCGCATCACCGACGTGCAGACCTGTAATGGTGACGGCCGCGGGGAAGCGATAGTTGATGTTGAATGTGGCCACGGCGGCGACAATATTGCCGTCATTTCCCCGCAAGGTGTTCACCTGAAGCGAGGAGACCGCGCCGGCGTTCAGGTCCGGGATCGCCGGAACTTCGTTGGCGGGCAGCATCGTGACCAGAAAGTTCATCGTATCGGTCGGACGAAGCTGGGCGCGGATGGCACCGCCGGTGAATACCGTCGTGTGGAGGTTGATGTAGAAGTTCGTCGGCTGCAACAGCAGGCCTTCCAGCGTCTCGCGCTGGACCTGCGTCGGGGGCATCATTTCGACCCTGTAGGACAGGCTGCCGACGCCGTTTTCCGGCGAGGTCACCGAACGTGCTCCGGCCGCGAGCGAAGTGCCGATGATCACCCCGGCGTTCACGCCCGCCGGACCGTTGTGGATGTGGAGGCCCTGCATTGTCGTTTGCGAGGGGAACCGGTAGTCGACATCAAAGACAGCGGTGGCGTTGTTGATGGTCTGCGAAGCGTCGCGAGTGGCGAGGATCAGGACGCGCCCGAAGCCGGAGGCGTTGATATTGGTGGGCGGCACTTCGTTGGCTGAATTCATCATCCCCAGCAGCACGGCGACCTCGGCGCGCTGGAGCTGGCCCCGAATGACCCCGTTGGGAAACTGGGTCGTATGGATGTTGAAGTAAAACTGGCTCGGATCCCGGAACATCCCCTCCAGCGTGTCGAGCGCGACCCGGCCCTCGGGCCGGACGTGGGCCTCGCGGCGGATGCCGGTATTACCCGTCTCGTCGTTTAGCTGGCCGCTGAGGCCGGAGCTAAGGGTGACTCCGGCGTTGACGCCCGCGGGGCCGTTATGAATGTGCATGCCGGTGAAGGTGGTGGCGCCGGGCATGGTGTAGGCGGCGATGAACTCGACGGTACCGCTCACGATCCGGCCGGCGTCGTTGCGGACCACGTTGACACGCACCGTGCCCGAGCCGCTGGCGGTGATGTTCGCCGGCGGCACCTCGTTGAGCGGCGACAGGACGGCCTTGAAGTAGGCGACCTCGGTGGTATCGGCCAGCAGCGCGGCGGCAGTCAGCAACAGCAGACAGAAAGCTCGTTTCATATAACTCCCCCCTATCCCACAGAGTAATCGAGGCGCGCCCGGCGGACAAGTGTGCCCTATCAGAATTAACAAGCAGCCCGGCATCGCGCGACGGCGGCGCGCCAGCCTTGGTACAGATCTTCCCGGGCCGCAGGCGCCATCTCCGGCTCGAACACGCGCTCGATGCGCCAGAAGCCTTCGAGCGTATCGAGACCTTCCCAGAATCCGATGGCCAGGCCGGCCAGGTAGGCGGCGCCGAGGGCGGTGGTCTCGATATCGGCGGGTCGAACGATGCGGCGGTCCAGGATATCGGCCTGGAACTGCATGAGGAAGTTGTTGGCGCTGGCGCCGCCGTCGACGCGGAGCTCACGAAGGGACTCGCCGCTGTCCGCCTCCATGGCTTCGACCAGCTCGCGCGTCTGGTAGGCGATGCTCTCGAGCGCGGCGCGCGCCAGGTGAGCCCGAGTCGAGGCCTGCGTCAGCCCGGTGATCAGGCCGCGCGCGGACGGGTCCCAGTGCGGCGCCCCGAGCCCCACGAACGCCGGCACGAAACAAACGCCGGCGTTATCGGACACCGAGGCGGCCAACGCCTCCGACTCGGCGGCGGTCGAGAGGATGCCCAATTGATCGCGGAGCCACTGGATGGCGGCGCCGGCGATGAACACGCTGCCCTCGACGGCGAACTGCGCGCCGGCGTCCAGAGAAGCCGCGCGCGTGGCCAGCAGCCGGTTCTTCGACGCCGGCGCCCTGGCGCCGGTGTGCAGCAGGGCGAAGCAGCCCGTGCCGTAGGTGTTCTTCGACAGGCCGGGGCGGAAGCACGCCTGGCCGAACAGCGCCGCCTGCTGATCGCCGGCGATTCCGGCGATCGGGATCTCCGCGCCCAGGTGCCCGGCGGCGGCGCTGCCCACGACAGAGCTGGAGGGCGCGATCGATGGCAGCATGGCGCGCGGGACCCCGAACCAGTCGAGCAGATCCGGATCCCAGTCGCCGGCGGCGAGGTTCATCAGCATTGTCCTGGAGGCGTTCGAGGGATCGGTGACGTGCACGGCCCCGTTGGTCAGCCGCCAGACCAGCCAGGTATCGACATTGCCAAACAACAGGTCGCCGCCCTCGGCGCGGGCGCGAGCGCCGGGAACGTTCTCGAGAATCCAGCGGATCTTGCTCGCGGAAAAATACGCATCCACGACGAGGCCGCTCTTGCGAGTGATGGTCCCGGCTCGCGGCGAGGCCGCCAGATCCTGGCAGAAGGGCGCCGTGCGGCGGCACTGCCAGACGATCGCCGGTCCCACCGGCTCGCCGGTGCGGCGGTCCCAGACCACGGTCGTCTCCCTTTGGTTGGTGATGCCCAGGGCGGCGATAGCCGGGGCGGCAACCCCGGCGCGATAGAGAACGTCGCCGGCGGCTCCGAGCTGCGCTTGCCAGATCTGCCGCGGATCCTGTTCCACCCACCCGTCCCGCGGGTAGCGGCACTCGATCGGCCGCGACTCCATCGCCAGCCGGCGCCCCTGTTGGTCGTAGAGCGCGGCGCGCGCGCTGGTGGTGCCTTCGTCGAGAGCGAGAATGTAGGCCACTGAGAGATTCTATAATGAAAGCGGATGTTTTTTCGCCGTCGTAAGGACCGCGTCCCGGGCTTCGAGGAGCGGATCGAGCAGTTGAAGCGAGCCGGCTTTTCCGTCGTCTCCGAGGCGGGTGGAACTACGCTAGTGGCGCGCGGCGATTGCGTGGCGCGGGTGACGCCGGGCAGCCCGGCGCGGATCGTCGAGAGCGGCCTGTGGACCGGCCAGGAGATCGCCACTCTGACCGATCTCGGCTTTCAAAAAGTCTTCCGCACTCCGGCCGGCCGCGAGGCTCCGGCGCTGGCGGCCGAGCTCCAGGCGCTGCACGCGTTGCTCGAAGACGTGCGGGAGGGTCTCGGACTGGCGAGCCTGTACAACCTGTCGCTCGGGACGGTCAACGCCAGCCACGCCTACGACTGCGCCACCGGCCGCGATCAAGGCCGGCTGCGGCGAGTCCCAGACTGAAACTTGCGCTACACTGCTTGATAGAAAAGGGGGTCGTATGATCCGCAGCATCGCTGTTTTGTTTCTCACCGCAACGTTCTCGCTGTTTGCGCAGACCGGAACCAGCCGCATCCGCGGCGCGGTCACCGATTCTTCGAAAGCCGTCGTGCCCGGCGCCAACGTGACCGCGCTGCAGGAAGGCACCGGCCAGTCGCGCGCGGCGACCACCAACGCCTTCGGGCAGTTCAGCTTCGACGGCATGCAGCTTGGCGCCTACACGATCACGGTCGCAGTGAGCGGCTTCAAACAGTTCGCCAGCAGGGGCAACGTTTTGAGCGTCGGCAACGTGCTCACGATCGACGTCGAGCTCGAGACGGGCGCGGTCGCCGAGGTCGTCAACGTCTCCGAGCATAGCGTCCAGGTCCAGACCTCGGAGGCCTCGCTCGGCAACGTGCTCGACACCAAGCCGATCGAGCAATTGCCGCTCAACGGCCGCAACCCGCTCCACCTGATGGCGCTCCAGCCGGGCGTCGCCGGGCACGCCTCGCAGGCGACCAGCCGCTCGGGCACGGTCACTTTCTACGTGAACGGCGACCGCGGGCGCGGCGTGTTCACCACGCTCGACGGCGTCGATGTCAGCGATCCGGTGATCCCGCGCGGCGAGCTGTCGCACGTGCTGCTGAATCCGGATTCGGTCAGCGAGTACCGCGTCATCACCAGCGTCGCCAAGGCCGAATACGGCCGTAACAGCGGAGCGCAGGTGCAGATCGTCACGCGCTCGGGCAGCAACGATTTCCATGGCAACGTCTTCGAGTTCCACCGCAACACCGCGTTCAACGCCAACGACTGGTTTAATAACCGCGACGGCTTGGGGCGGGAGGTGCTCCTCCGTCACCAGTTCGGCGGCTCGATCGGCGGCCCGATCCGGCGCAACACCGGATTCTTCTTCTTCAACTGGCAGTCGCAAAAGCTGAGCCAGAGCATTTCCGAGGTCCGCACCGTGCTCACGCCGGAAGCCCGCGCCGGCCAGTTCCGGTACTTCGTCGGCGGCTCGCGCAACCTGCCGACTCATGTCGACACCCAGGGGCGGCCGCTGGTCGCCGCCTGCGGCGCCGGCGTGAACACCAACTGCTACCGGAGCTACAACATGATCGCCGGCGATCCGCTGAACCGCGGCCTCGATCCGTTGACTCTGGCCCAGACCAAGCTCACCAACGCGCCCAACGATTTCAGCGCCGGGGACGGCTTCAACATCGCGCGATTCCGCTTCAACGCGCCGGCCCGCTATCCGGTCGATACCATGCTGGCGCGGGTGGACTGGAATTTCGGCCCGCGCCACCGCGCTTTCGGGCGATACGGCAACGGGTACAACAACCTGTACGGGGATTACATCAACAGCGGGCTGCCGCGCTATCCCGCCAACCCCGATTCGTTCCCCGGGCGCGTGCGCGAATCGCACAGCCAGGGCGCGGCCGCCGGGCTGACTTCGGTGTTCGGCGCCAACAAGGTGAACGAGTTCTCGCTCGGCTTCACGCGCAACACGATTTTCTTCCTCGACCCCACCCATCCCAAGCTCGAAGTCGTTGCGAACGTGCAATCGGATCCATTCATCTTCTGGGGCGGCACCGGGCGCATCCCTGAAAACAGCCAGTTGCTGGACAACTTCTCGTTCGTCAGGCAGAATCACACGTTCAAGGTGGGCGCCAACATTCGTTACTACCGGATCAACCAGTTCCGCCGCGCCACCAATTTTTTCCCCCGCTTCACGTTCGGCACCGCCGACGCTCCGGTATTCCTGCGCAGCGGCTCGGGCGAACTGGACCTGACGGGCATTAACACGAATGACCGCGCCAATCTCAACTCGCTGTTCAACGACCTGATGGGCGTCGTCGGAACCGTGCGGAAAGTGTTCTACTCGAATGGCCGGGAGTTCCCGAGCGCCGATCAGGAGCTTCGTTTCGCCCAGCGCGCCAGCGAGTACAACTTCTACTTCCAGGACGACTGGCGGGTCTCCTCGCGGCTCACGCTGAATCTCGGCGTTCGCTACGAACTCAACACCGTGCCGCTGGACAAGTCCGGCATGCAGGTGGTCGCCGATAAACCGCTCGGCAGCCGCACCGGGGATGTCTCGCTGCTGCCCGCCGGCCCCGGCACCGATCGCAAATGGTACAACACCGACCGGAACAATTTCGCGCCGAACGTGGGCTTCGCCTGGAGCCCCACCGGCGACCAGAAGACCTCCGTTCGAGGCGGTTTCCGCGTCGCCTACAACCGGCTGGTCAACTGGGCGCTGAACGTCGTCGAGCAGAACCAGCCCGGCACGACCAAGGTCTCGATCATCCGGCCGAACTCGGCCGCCTCGTCGACGAATCCTCCCGCCGTGCGCGCCAGCGATTCGGCCGCGCGCGCGTTGATCAACCAGTTGCCGGACGGCATTGTGGGGCAGCCGGTGCAGCGTACGCCCGCTCCGGACCGCAGCTCGACGCCGCTGCTGTTCGATGCCAACCTCCGCACCCCGTACGTGTCGCAGTGGAACTTCAGCATCCAGCGCCAGGTCCTGCGCGACACGATCGTCGAGATCGCTTACGTCGGCACCAAGGGAACCCACATGTTCCGCATGCTGAACGAGAACCAGGCCACCGTCTCGCCGGAGTTCCTCGCCAGCTTCCGCGCCGCCCAGCAGGGGACCCGCACTGGTCCGGTCGGCGCCCTCCTGAATACCTATGGCGCGTCGCCGCCGGCCTCGGTGACCAACGACATCGCCAACAACAACGTCGCCGCCTTCATCACCACCGTCGATACCGGGACGTTCAACAATGTGGTCGGCGGACGCCTGGTCGCCGCTGGTCTGGGCCAGGGCTATTTCCGCAACCCGCAGTTCACCACCGCCGCCCGCGGCTGCTCCTGCACCAATACCAAGTACAACGCGCTCCAAATCTCGCTGAACCGGCGCTTCTCGAGCGGCCTGATGTTTCTCAGCAACTACACCTGGGCCAAGAGCCTCGACGATATCTCCGACGACACCGACGGGGCCGGCCAGGGCCTGCTCATCCCCACCGACAACCGCAACCGGCGGCTCGACTGGGCGCGCAGCGATTTCGACATCCGCCACCAGTTCCGCGCCGCCGTGATCTATGACCTGCCCTTCGGCCACGGCCGCCGCTTCCTCAATCGCGGCGGCGTGCTGAACGCCGTCATCGGCGGCTGGGCCACGAACACGATTATCGACTGGTCGTCGGGCTTCCCGTTCGGCGTCAGCTCCGGCCGGACGACGCTGTGGCCCGGCGTGACGACCCGCGCCATCTTCAGCGGCGATCCGACCAGCGTCGGCCAACTGGTCAAGACCGGCAGCGCGGTGACCTACATCGCCGACGCCGATAAGGCGAAATTCACCGTTCCCGATCCGGGCGAGTTCGGCTCGGGCCGGAACATCTTTACCGGGCCGGGCTTTTTCCAGGCCGATTTCGGCCTGCACAAGAATTTCACCCTCACCGAGAGGATCCGCCTCGAGATGCGCGGGGAAGCGTTCAACGTCTTCAACAACGCCAACTTCAGCCAGCCGAACGCGACTTCGACCGCCGGCGCTTTCGGCGTGATCTCGACGCTGCGCGTGCCGCCGCGGATTCTCCAGTTGGCGGCGAAGATTTACTTCTAAACCTGGGCCAGCACCCGGCGCGCCGTCTCGGCTCCGCGCACGGGAAGCGAAGGATCGCCGAGCAGCCCGATCTGCCGCAGCACCGACGCCTGGTCCCAATAAATGTGTTCGTGAGCGAGCTTGCCGTCGCGAAAGCGGACGATGACCACCAGCGGCACCTCGACGCGGCGGCCGGTGGGCGCAATGCCCGGCAGCATCCACGGCATCTCGGCGGTGTGGGTGAACGAGAACACGATCTCGTCGACAAGCTGGTCGGCGCCGATCGTGCGCGAGACCGGCGTCAGAGTCGTATCGGGGGGCATGGTCGGGATGAAGTCGGTCGAGTAGAACGCCCGCAGCGCATCCTTGCCTCGGCCCCCGGTCATCACCGGGACGTGGTTGACATAGGCGTCGTCGACCATCGTGGCCAGCGTCGCCTCCGTGTCGCGGGTGGTGAATTCGTGCGCGGTGTGCTCTTCCCAGAGTTTCGCCAGATCCTCGGTTGCCACGGGCAGCCCTCCTCGGATTGATTCCGATGTGTAGCACAGGCAGCGGGGCATCGCTTTGGCAATATCTTTGGTCTTGACAAATATTATGGTCAACAGCTAGAATGGA
>Ga0247727_10014729_pt1 | contig 12940 bp, 12 predicted proteins | sample WisWelCaveWW1625_FD_202498 | JGI IMG/M metagenome (GOLD analysis project Ga0247727, IMG submission 202498) | Biofilm microbial communities from Wishing Well Cave, Virginia, United States - WW16-25 | ecosystem: Environmental > Aquatic > Deep subsurface > Groundwater > Cave microbial mat | place...
CTATGAGCCGACCGACCGGGGACTGGAAGCGCGCATTCGCCAGCGACTCGAGGAGATCCGGCGCGTGCGCCGGCCGGCGAGCCCGGGGTGAGCGGGGCGGACGCGAGCGCTACCGCCGCCGTCGGCGACCGCCGGCGCGCGTGCTAGAATCGGGCGAAACTCATGGCCTCGGCGGTCCGTATCGGATTCCTTGGGTGCGGAAACATCGCCGCCACCCATATGCGCGTTCTGGCGAAAGATCCGCGCGCGGCGCTGGCGGGCGCCTTCGACGTCGACCGGGCGCGGGCGGAGTCGAGCGGCGCGCCGGTGTTCGAGTCGCCGGCGTCACTGATTGAAGCCGTCGACGCGGTGTACATCACGCTGCCCAATCGTCTCCACGCCGAGCATGCGCTGGCGGCGCTGGCCGCCGGCAGGCACGTATTCTGCGAGAAGCCGATGGCGGTGACGGGCGACGACGCGCGCCGCATCGAGGAGGCCGCCGGCCGCGCCGGCACGGTGTTTCAAGTGGGGCACAACCGCCGCTTCGCGCCCGTCTATCAACGGCTCCGGGAAGCGGTCGCGGAAACGCCCGCGCTGGCGGCGGATTTCAAGATGAACCGGGGCGAGCTGGAGAACCCGCCGTGGACATCCGACGACGGGGCGACGGGCGGCTACTTATTCGAGACACCGATCCACATATTCGACATGGCGCGCTTCCTGATGGGCGAGATAGTCGAGATCACCGCCCGGGCCGAATCGCTGGTGTATCCGACGACAACCGATACGTTTTTTGCGCTCTTCCGGTTTGCCTCCGGCCGGACGGCGACGTTCCGGTCGATCGCCTACACGGGCTGGTCTTTCCCATTCGAGCGCGTCGAGATGTACGCCAGGCACGCGACGATGTCGAGCGAAGAGATGGACCGCGCGCACATCGCCCGCGGGCTGAAGGAGCCGGTCGTCTCCTGGGATTACCGGCACCTGGCGTGGGAGGAACGCTGGGGTTACGTGACCGAGGACCGCTTGTTTGTCGATTCGATTCTCGAATCGAAGCCGGCGGCGGTGACGGCGGCCGACGGGGGCGCCGCGGTCCGAATCGCTCTGGCCATTTACGAAAGCGCGCGCACAGGCGCTACCGTGAGACTATGAGTCCGTTGTTGAGGCAACCGCTCGATTCGACATCGGGCGAGAGGGTCCGGATCACGCAAGCGGGCGCGGGCTGGGGCACGATCTCGCTGCGGGTGCTGGCTCTGGAGCGCGGCCAGCGATACGGATTCGCGCTGCCTGGCGAGGAGGTCGCGCTGGTGATGCTCGGCGGCCGGGCGGCGGTCGAAGCCGGCGGCGGGCGCTGGGAGAATCTTGGAGCGCGGGCAAACGTATTCGCCGGAATGCCGCACGCGCTCTACCTGCCTGTGGGGCTGGACCGCATCGAGGTCGAGGCGGCCGGCGATGGCTGCGAGATCGCCGTCTGCGGCGCGCGAGCGGAACGTTCATTTCCGGCGCGGCGGATCGAACCGGCCGATGTCGAGGTCGAGATTCGCGGCGGAGAAAACGCGACCCGCCAGATCAATCACATTCTGAAGCCGGACTTCGCCGCCGACAGGCTGCTGGTGGTGGAGGTGTACACACCGGGAGGCAACTGGTCCTCGTATCCGCCGCACAAGCACGACGTGCACGATCCGCCGGCGGAGGTGGATCTGGACGAGATTTACTACTACAAGATCTCGCGGCCGGAAGGCTACGCGATCCAGCGGGTGTACACGCGCGATGGCCGTCGCGAGGAAACCATCACGGTGCGCGACAACGAGGTGGTGTTGATTCCCGACGGGTACCATCCGGTGGTCGCCGCTCACGGCTACGATTGCTACTACCTGAATGTGCTGGCCGGCTCGGCGCGCTCGATGGCCGCCAGCGACGATCCCGATTACGCGTGGGTGCGCGGCGCCTGGCGGACGAAGGATCCCCGGCTGCCGCTGGTCCGATGAGAATCCGGCTGGCCAACGCCCCGGTGAGCTGGGGCGTCATGGAGGTCGAAGGCTGGAGCCCGCCGCTAGAGCCAGAAGCGTTCCTCGACGAACTGAAAGCGGCCGCATACGAAGGCACCGAGCTGGGTCCTTACGGTTACCTGCCGGTGGATGCCGGCGCGCTGCGCGCGGCGCTCGAGAGCCGGTCGCTGGCGTTGACTTCGGCGTTTGTCCCGATCAGACTCAAGGAGCGCGACGCCGGTCTGGAACTTGTGCGGCGCGTCGCCGGGCTGCTCGGCGCACTTGGGGCCGGCCACCTGGTGCTTGCCGACACGCTGTGGCCGGAGCGGGAGCGGATCGCCGGCCGAGTGGGAGACAAGTCGCCGGGCTTGACCGAGAGCGAGTGGGGGACGGCGGCGGAGAACATCCGGGCGGCGGCTGGGGCGGCCGCCGGCTTCGGGCTGCGGGCGGTGTTTCATCACCACGCGGGGACGTACGTCGAGACGCCGGAAGAGATCGAGCGCCTGCTCGAGGCGACCGGGATCGGCCTGTGCCTGGACACTGGTCATTATGTCTACGGCGGCGGCGACCCGGTCGAGGCGGTCGGACGCCTGGGACGGCGCGTCGAATATCTCCACCTGAAAGATGTCGACGGCCGGCGGCTGGAGGCGGCGCGGAGAGAGGGTCTCGGGTTTCTGGACGGCGTGCGCGCGGGCGTATTTTGCCCGCTCGGCCGCGGCGCGGTCAGGTTCGAGGAGTTGTTAGGCGAACTCGAGAAGATCGACTACGGCGGTTGGGCGGTGGTCGAGCAGGACGTGGACACAGCCAATCCGGAGGCGCCGTCGCCGGCGGAATCGGCACGGGCCAGCCGGGAATACCTGCGTGGCGTGCTGGCGCACGGGGCTGTCCCGTCGCGGGTAGAATGAGCCAGAAGGAGACGGTATCGTGACACGACGGTTGACGATGGCCCAGGCAGTCATCGAGTATCTCAAACAGCAGTACGTGGAACGCGACGGCGTCGAGCATCGCTTCTTCAACGGCTGCTTCGGTATTTTCGGACACGGGAACGTCGCCGGCATCGGCCAGGCGCTCGATCAATCGCGGGACTTCCCGTATTACCTGTGCCGCAACGAGCAGGCGATGGTGCATACGGCGGCCGCCTACGCCAAGATGAGCAACCGGCTTCGAACGCTGGCGTGCACGAGTTCGATCGGTCCCGGCGCCACCAACATGATCACCGGGGCGGCGGCGGCCACCATCAACCGCGTGCCGGTGCTGCTGTTGCCCGGCGATATTTTCGCGCGGCGCAACGTCCAGCCGGTGCTCCAGCAACTGGAGTCGCCGTCGTCGCAGGACATTTCCGTCAACGATTGTTTCCGGCCGGTCTCGCGCTACTGGGACCGGCTGTCGCGTCCCGAGCAGGCGCTGACGGCGCTGCCGGAGGCGATGCGCGTGCTGACCTCGCCGTCCGACACTGGCGCGGTGACGCTGGCGCTGCCGCAGGACGTGCAAGCCGAGGCCTTCGACTACCCCGCCCATTTGTTCGAGAAGCGCGCGTGGCATATCTCGCGCCCGCGGGGCGACGCCGAGATGTTCCGGCGCTCGGTCGAATGGATTCGCGGCTCGCGCCGCCCGTTGATTGTGGCCGGCGGCGGGGTGATCTACTCGGAGGCGACCGAGGCCTTGTCGAGGTTCGCCGCGCTGACCGGTATTCCGGTTGCCGAAACGCAGGCCGGCAAAGGCGCGCTCTGCTACGATCATGGCCAGGCGCTCGGCGCCATCGGCGTGACCGGAACTCCCGGAGCGAACATTACGGCGCGCGAGGCCGACCTGGTCATCGGCATCGGCACGCGCTACAGCGACTTCACGACAGCGTCGAAAACAGCCTTCCAGAATCCCGAGGTTCGATTCATCAACATCAACGTCACCGCCTTCGACGCGTTCAAGCACGCCGGGCTGGCTCTGGTGGCCGACGCGCGGGTGGTGCTGCGGGACCTCGTCGAGGCGTTGCGCGGCTGGCAGGTCGAAAGCGGATATCGCGAAGCGGTGAACCGGCACCGGCTGGAGTGGGAGCGGGAAGTCGAGCGCATCTACGGGCTGCGTCACGGTCCACCGATCAGCCAGGGCGAGGTGATCGGGGTGGTGAACCGGCTGGCCGGCCCGCGCGACGTCGTCGTCAATGCCGCCGGCAGCATGCCGGGCGACCTGCACAAACTATGGAGGGCGCGCGATCCGAAGAGTTATCACCTCGAGTACGGATACTCGACGATGGGCTACGAGATCGCCGGCGGGCTGGGGATCAAGATGGCGGCCCCGGACCGCGAGGTGTGGGTGCTGGTGGGGGACGGCTCGTACCTGATGATGGCGCAGGAGATCGCGACATCGGTCGAGCTGGGCTCGAAGCTCAATATCGTGGTCGTCGACAACCACGGTTTCAGCTCGATCGGCGGCTTGAGCCGCGGCGTCGGCAGCGGCGGGTTCGGCACCGAGTACAAGGTCCATGTGGATTTCGTCGCCAACGCCGAAAGCCTCGGCGCGAGGGCGGTGCGCGCGCGGACCCGCGAGGAGCTCGAGGCGGCGGTGGAAGCGATGCGCGGAGACGGCCGCACGTCGGTGGTGGTCGTCGAGACGGATATCGATCAACGGGTCGGCGGCTACGAATCGTGGTGGGACGTGCCGGTGGCCGAAGTCTCGGAAATGGAAGAAGTTCGCGCGGCTCGCGCCGGCTACGAAGCCGCCCGGCTCAAGGAGCGGCATTTTCTGTGAGCGCGCCGGCCGCCAAGGTGTTCGACGCCACCATCCTCGGGCGCATCGGTTACGACCTGTACTCGGAAGAGCCCGGCGTGCCGTTGCCGCGGGTGCGCCGTTTTTCCCGGTACCTGGGCGGTTCGAGCGCCAACATGGCGGTCGGGCTGGCGCGGCTGGGGGCGCGGGTCGGGATCGCGGCGTGCCTGGGAACGGACAGCCTGAGCGATTTCCTCGTTGAGTTCCTCGAGCGCGAGGGCGTCGATACCTCCTGTGTGAAGCGGGTCGAGGGGGCGCTCCCCTCGCTTTGCTTGACCGAGGTGTCGCCGCCGGACCGTTTTCCGCAGGTCTTCTACCGGCACGACCCGGCCGATGTCCACGTGGACCTCGGCGAGCGGGAGCTCGAATACCTCGCCTCAGGGCGCATGTTCATTACCAACGGGACGTCGCTGTGCGCGTCGCCATCGCGCGAGTCGACCTATGGGGCGATGGAACGATGCCGGTCGGCGGGCTGCCGTGTGGTGATGGATGCCGACTACCGGGCGATGTCGTGGCGGTCGGCGGCGGAAGCGGGGCTCGCGGTTCGGCTGGCGTTGCCGATGGTGGACGTGCTGATCGGCAATGACGTCGAGTTGAAGCTGGCCGCCGGGGCGGAGACGCTGGAGGAGGCAGTGGAGAAGCTGCGGCCGCGCGTGCCGCTGCTGGTCTCGAAGCTCGGCGGTCTTGGCACGCGAGCGTGGAGCGGCGGAGAAGCGGTGTTTCTGCCGCCATACGCGGTCGAGGTGGTATCGACGATCGGGGCCGGAGACGGTTTCGCCAGCGGCTTCCTGTATGCGCTGCTGGAGGATCGCGGCGTGCTCGAGGCGCTGCACTGGGGCAACGCGGCGGCGGCCATCGTGGTTGGCCGGCTGAGCTGTTCGGAGGCGATGCCGTTGCGGGCCGAGGTGGAGGCGATGATCGCGTCGGCCGCCTCGAGACGGTGATGCCGGTCGACATCCGCGAGCTGGCCGACCGCACGGTCGGCTACCAGATTCACCTGGACGCCGCCAAGGCCGGAGTCGGCGTGCCGGGCTTCGACTGGTATCCCTACGACTCACTCGGCAGCTTCTACACGCTCGCCGATTTCCTCACCGGCGAGCGCCGATGGCTGCTCGAGATGACCGGCGATCTGCCGGTGCTTGACCTTGGCTGCGGCGACGGCCACATCGCGTTTTTCCTCGAATCGCTCGGCTGCCGCGTGCACGCGGTCGACAATCCGCGAACCAATTTCAACCAGATGCAGGGGGTGTGGGCGCTGAAGGCGGCGCTCGATTCGCGGGTGGAGATCGTCGCGGCGGATCTGGACGACGAGTTCACGCTGCCGGCCTCGCGCTACGGCGTCGTTTTCCTGTTCGGTGTCCTCTATCACCTGAAGAACCCGTTCCGGATTCTGGAATGGCTCTCGCGCCGCGCGCAATACTGTCTGACGACCACGCGGGTGACGCGGTATTCGCCGGATCGGAGCGTGGATCTCAGCGGCCTGCCGGTCGGCTACCTGCTGTCGGAGAGGGAGGCGAACGACGATCCGACCAACTACTGGGTGTTCACCAACGAAGGGCTGAAGCGACTGCTCGAAAGATCCGGCTGGCGCGTCGCCGACTACGGCAACTTCGGCGAAACCACCGGCTCGGACCCGGTAACCTGGCAAGGCGATGAGCGCGCTTTCTGCTCGGCCGAGCGCGCCAGCCGGCTCATTCGCGATGGCGTAGCGGTGAGTGGATTTCATCCGCGGGAGGGGTTCGAGGAGTGGCGCTGGACGGAGAAACAGTTCACGGTTGAGTTCTCCGATCCGCCGTGCGGTGCGGACGGCCTGCTGGCGGTCGAGTTCTTTCTGCCGCCGATGGTGATCGAGCGGATGGGCGGCATCCGGCTGGCGGCGTCGGTGAACGGATGGGGTCTGGCGGCGCGCGCATACATGGAGACAGGCGACCACACCTACCTGGCCGTGGTTCCGGCCGAAGCGCTCGGCGGGCGCCCGGCGCGGGTCGATTTCGCGCTCGACCGGGCGGTCCCGCCGGGGGACAAGGATCTGCGGGAACTGGGGATCGTGGTTTCGTCGATCCGGCTGACGCCGCGCCGGCCGGACTGACCAATTGCCTGCACCGCGTGCTACAATGCAGTCAAACGATGCCTCGAAGCAGCCGGGTCCAATACACCGTCCGCGGCGTTCCCGGCGATGTGGACCAGGGGCTGCGCCGCCGCGCGCGGCAGCGCGGCATGAGTCTCAATCAATTACTGGTCGAGGAGCTTTGCGAGGCCGTCGGCGGCGGCCACGGCCGCCGCTATCGAACGCTGAAGGACCTCGGCGGCCGCTGGAGGGACGACCCGGAGTTCGCCCGCATCCTCGGCGAGCAGCGACGGATTGATCGCGGCCTGTGGCGATGAGGATCCTGATCGATACCAACCGCCTGACCGACGTCCTTGCTCAGGATCGGCGGGTCGCGGTCGTGGTCGAGGAGGCGCTCGAGGTGTGGATCCCGTTCGTGACGCTCGCCGAGATGAAGGCCGGCTTTGTTGGCGGTCGCACCCGCCACTGCGCCCACAATGAGGCGCTGCTGCTGCGGTTCCTGCGTCTTCCCTCGGTGGGAATCCTGTACGCCGACCGGGAAACCACGGAAGTGTACGCCCGGCTGTTTGTCCAGCTTCGGCAGGCGGGGACGCCCATTCCAACCAACGACCTGTGGATCGCGAGCCTGGCGATTCAGCACGAGTTGAGTTTGCTGACGCGCGATGCGCATTTCCGGAAGACACCGCAGGTGTCGCTTCTTTGACGGCGAGCGAGCCGGTGCGTGAGGGAGTGGTCAAGAAATTCAGCGGGACGGGACACTAGAAGGCCGAACCGCTCCCGCCGATAAGAAGTGTCGGGGACGACCGCCGGTCCGCCCGCTATCATGGAAACAGTGCTCGCCCAAGACGCCCGCCTGGAAGCCGATCGGATTCACGACACGCTGCGGCGCGAGATCGTGCCGCGGCTGCCGGAGTTGGCCGGCTGCCGTTCGATGCCGGAGCTGCTCCGCCATCCGGTCTATTGCGCGCTCGAGGGGAAGATCCGCCTCGTGCTGGAGACGACGCAAGCCGGCAGCTACGCGGATGGGCGGGCGCCGGCGCGCGATCGGTACCGGATCCTGTGCTGGAATATCGAGCGCGGCGCGCAGTTGGAGGCCCAGCTCCACGAATTCCGGACGCATCCGTATCTGCGCGGCTGCGATGTGCTGTTGCTGGTGGAAACCGACGCCGGCATGGCGCGGTCGGCGAACCGCGACGTGGCGCGGGAATTTGCGCGCCATCTCGGAATGCACTACGCGTTCCTCCCCTGCTATCTGAGCCTGGTCAAAGGATCGGGCGTCGAGCGCGAGGCGGTCGGCGCCAACGAACTGGGGCTGCACGGCAACGCGATCCTGAGCCGGTACCCGATTCGAAGGCCGCGCGCGGTCCAGTTGCGGAACGGCATCGACAAGATGGCCTGCCGGGAGCGGCGCATCGGCTCGCAGAAGGCGCTGGTGGCGGAGATCGATCTGCCCGGCCTGCCGCTGGCGGTGGCATGCGTGCACCTGGACGCCAACTCGTCGCAGCGCCATCGCGCCGATCAGATGAGCGAAGTGGTGGCGGCGCTCCCGGCATCCGGGGCGGCGCTGATCGGGGGCGACTGGAACACGACGACGTTCGATTCCTCGAGCGCCTTCCGCGCGATCCTGGGCTACGGGTTACGCGTGCTGATGGGGGCCGGTAATGTGATCCGCAATCATTATCTCCATCCGTACCGGCGATTCGAGAAGGAGCTGTTCGGGCGGCTGGAGGCCGCCGGCTTCGACTACCTTCGGTCGAATCGGGCGGGCGAGCCCACGATCCGGTATACCGTCAACGACGAGCGCGCGTTCAAGAACCTCGCCGAATGGGTGCCGCTTTGGTGCTTCCCCTTCATCCGGTGGGCTCTGCGGAACCACGGCGGCGGCTGCCCGCTGAAGATCGACTGGTTTGCCACCCGCGGGCTGGAGGCGCAGAATCCGGTCATCCTCGACGAATTCCGGGAAGGGCGCGCGGTTCCGTTGTCGGATCACGACGCGATCGGGCTGGAAGTCGGCGTCGCAAGCTGAAGCTTGCGCTACACGGCCATCAAGCACTTTTCATCAGCCTGCTAGGAGGCGGTGGAGTTGGCGGCCCAGGCCCGAGTCTCCTCCGCCATCAGGCGCCGCGCGGCGCCCATCACGACGCGAAAGAACTGCTCGAGGCGCGGGTCGAAGGAGTCGAGCGCTTTGTGCACCTCGGCGAGCGAATCCTCCTGCGAGGCCGCCAGCGCCGCCGTCCAGGCGCGCCGGCCCGCCTTCCGATAGGCGCGGAGAGCCTCCCGCGACATCGCGAGGGCGAGCGAGCCACCACGGGCGGCGTCAACGCCGGCGTGGCGCAGACAAGCTTCCGACGCCCTCAGCAGTGGCATCGACAGCGCTCCGGCTAACATGCCGGCGGCCGACAGCAGCGGATGCGCCGACGGATCGACGACAATAACCGGCAGCCGGGCTTCATCGAGAAGCCGGCGCGACAGGCGCACCGCCAGCCGATCGCCCTCGACGACAAACCACGGCTCGTCCAGAGCCAGGCGGGCGATCGAAGCCGTCGAAGCCCCTTGGTCCGCCAGCGAACGCAGCGCGCGGCTGTCCTTCCCGCAGTCGTAGAGGACGACGACTTTGCCGGTCCAGCGAATCGAAGCGTTGTCCAGCTCGGCTAGGATTCCCGGAAGCCGGGCCGCCCGGGCTGATATCACGATGAGGTCGCAGCGGTTGAGATCGGCCGCGCCGCCGGCCGGCTGCCCGGCGCCAAGCTGGTTGACGATCCGCGTGCCGACGCGCGGATTGGGACCCAGCACTGGACCCAGGTGCGCCTGGATCGATCCCAGACGGAAGATCGATGCTTTGCCGACCGGTCCGGCGTTGACCAGGCCGACCAGCGGCGATTTGCGATTCGCGCGCACGTCCCGGCCGGCCTCAGGACGCGATGACTTCGAAGAACCGGTTCTTCAATGAACGGACGCGGTCGCGCAACTGCGCCGCCTTTTCGAACTCGAACTTTCGTGCCGCTTCCCTCATGCGTTGTTCCATCTCCTCGATCAGACGCTCACGCTGTTCCGGCGTGGCATCGGCGATGTCCTCTTCTTCCGGCCCGAGAGGCACGGTCACGTAATCGCCTTCGGCGACAGCGACCAGGCTCATGTCGATCGGCTTGACGATCGACTGTGGCGTAATGTGATTCTGGTCATTGTAGGCGATCTGGAGACTCCGCCGCCGGTCGGTTTCCTCCAGCGCCTGGCGCATGCTGCCGGTCATCCGGTCGGCGTACAGAACCGCCTTGCCGTGGAGATGGCGGGCGGCGCGGCCGATGGTCTGGATCAGCGCGCCGGCTGACCGCAGAAAGCCTTCCTTGTCGGCGTCGAGGATCGCCACCAGCGAGACCTCCGGCAGGTCCAGGCCCTCGCGCAGAAGGTTGACGCCGATCAAAGCGTCAAACTCGCCGCGGCGCAGGTCGCGGAGGATCTTGATTCGGTCGAGCGTGGTCACTTCCGAGTGCAGATAGCGGCAGCGGACCCCGGTCTCGGAATAGTACTCGGCGAGATCCTCGGCCATCCGCTTGGTCAGCGTCGTCACCAGCGTCCGTTCGCCGGCGGCGGCGCGGCGGCGGATCTCGTGCAGCAGATCGTCGACCTGGCCGCGAACGGGTCGCACCTCGACTTCCGGATCCACCAGGCCGGTGGGTCGGATGACCTGCTCGACGACGACGCCGGCGGTGCGGGTCAGCTCGTAGGGTCCCGGGGTGGCCGAAACATAGACCACCTGGGGCACGCGGTTCTCGAACTCCTCGAACGTCAACGGGCGGTTGTCGAGCGCGCTGGGCAGCCGGAAGCCGTGGGCGACGAGCACCTCCTTGCGGGAACGATCGCCGTGATACATCCCTCGCAACTGCGGCACGGTCTGGTGGCTCTCGTCGAGGAAGACCAGGGCGTCGAGCGGCAGGTAGTCGAGAAGGGTGGGCGGGGCCTGGCCCGGCAGGCGCCCGCTGAAGTGGCGCGAATAGTTCTCAATTCCATGACAGTAGCCGATCTCGCGGATCATCTCGAGATCGAACAGCGTGCGCTGGTGGAGGCGCTGCGACTCGATCGGCTTGCCCTGGCGCAGCAGCTCGGGGCACCACCATGCCAGCTCGCTCTCGATGCTGGCGAGCGCCTGCTGGCGGGTTTCCGAGCTCATCACGTAGTGCGTTTTCGGATAGATCGGGAGGCGCGCGCAGGTCTGACGGACCTGGCCGAGCAACGGATCGAACTGGCAGAGCGATTCCACCTCGTCGCCCCACAGCTCGATCCGGCAGGCGTAGTCGTCGTAGGTCGGGAACACTTCGATCGTATCGCCCCGGACACGGAACGTTCCGCGCTTGAAGTCCGCGTCGCTGCGCTCGTAGAGAATCTCGACCAGCCGCTTCAGAATCTGCTCGCGGGTGATTTTCTGCCCCTTCTCGAGCATCAGCAGCATGCCGTAGTAGGCCTCCGGAGAGCCGAGGCCGTAAATGCAACTGACGCTGGCGACGATGACGCAATCGCGGCGCTCGAACAAGGAGCGCGTCGCCGACAAGCGCAGCTTGTCGAGCTCGTTGTTGATGGTGGCTTCCTTCTCGATATAGGTATCCGACGACGGCAGGTAGGCCTCGGGCTGGTAGTAATCGTAGTAGCTGACGAAGTATTCGACCGCGTTGCGTGAAAAAAACGTGCGGAACTCATGATACAACTGAGCGGCCAGCGTCTTGTTGTGCGCCATCACCAGCGCCGGCCGGCCGGCCTGCTCGATGACCCGGGCCATGGTGTAGGTCTTGCCCGAGCCGGTGACACCGAGCAGCACCTGGTGCCGCTCGCCGTCGCCGAGGCCGCGCATGAGCTGATCGATCGCCGCCTGCTGGTCGCCCCGTGGGGGGCAATCGAGCGAGAAATGGAAGCTCACTCTACGAGTATAGGGACGCCAGGAGTGGCAGTGGCGTGGGGCGGGGGCGCCCCACGCGCGGATTGCGATAGAATGCCCATCTTGAGGAACTCGCGAACAACGGACCGCGCCCGCGGCCCCCAAATCCTGGAGTTCCCCTCTTGGATGGGGCCGCGGATCGCGGCCTGTTCGCTTCTACAGGAGACCCCGATGGTGAAGATTTTCATCCTGCTATTGTGCGCGCTGGCCCCGGCCGCATTGGCCCAGCCGAAGAAGATCATTGTCACCGGCCTGCCGCCGGCCTCGATCGAGGAGCTGCGGCAGGCGGTCCCGCAGGCGAACATCGTCGGCGTGGGCCCGTCCACGCGGGTTCGCAACCCCAAGGAAGTCGAGAGCCTGCTGCTCGCCGAGATCGCCGACGCCGACGCCATCCTCGGCACGATCAGCCCGGCGCTGGTGCGGGCGGGCAAGAAACTGAAATGGGTGCAGACGTTCAGCGCGGGCGTCGAGCCCTATCTGCACCTGTCGCCGACGCAGGAGCTGCGCGACAGCAACATCGTGCTGACGAACGCCAAGATCCTCCAGGGACCCAACATCGCCGATCACGCGTTCGCGATGCTGCTGGCGCTGGCGCGCGACCTGCATCGGATCATACCGAACCGGGTCAGGGAACAGTGGACGCGCGACCAGCACAGCCATATCATCGAGCTGAACGGCAAGACCGCGGTGGTGATCGGCGTGGGCGGAATCGGCAACCAGATCGCGGTGCGCGCGCACGCCTTCGGGATGGAGGTGATCGGCGTCGATCCGAAGGACATCCCGATCCAGCCGCACTTGAAGAGAGTAGTGGCTCCGGACCGGCTCGAGACGGTGCTGCCGCAGGCCGACGTGGTGTTCGTCTCGGCGCCGCACACCCCGCGGACCGATAACATGATGGGACCGCGGCAGTTCGAGATGATGAAGAAAGGTTCTTACTTCATCGCCGTCTCGCGCGGGCGGCTCTACAACACCGAAGCGCTGATGAAGGCCCTCGACAGCAAGCAGGTCGCCGGCGCCGGGCTGGATGTGACCAACCCCGAGCCGCTGCCGCCGGGCCATCCATTGTGGAAATTCGAGAACGTAATCATCACGCCGCACATCGCCGGCCAGGGCGACAACGTGCAGAAGCGGCGTATGGAAGTACTGAAGGAAAACCTGAGGCGATTCGTAAACGGCGAACCGTTGCTGAACGTGGTCGACAAGCAAAAGGGGTATTAATCC
>Ga0247727_10014730_pt1 | contig 12940 bp, 7 predicted proteins | sample WisWelCaveWW1625_FD_202498 | JGI IMG/M metagenome (GOLD analysis project Ga0247727, IMG submission 202498) | Biofilm microbial communities from Wishing Well Cave, Virginia, United States - WW16-25 | ecosystem: Environmental > Aquatic > Deep subsurface > Groundwater > Cave microbial mat | place...
CCATCGCAAAAAAGATCGCGAGGATATCGGCGTGCCCATTGCCGGCAATTTCCACGATCACCAGCGGGTTCCACACGTAAATCAACAAGCGGGTTACATGACTCCCCACTTCTTGCAACAGTAAATAGAGCATCCAGATCGTCAGCAGATCGAATGCGACAAACGCGGCTTTGAAGAGCCGCAGCGAGGGGTGGATTCGATACAAGCCTTGAAAGAGGAGCTGGCTGCCGGGCGGGTAAATAGTGGGGATTTCTTTATGGTTGATTTGTGGATAAATCTCAGTGTCCCGAAAGGACGAAAGCTCTTCGGCGTTGGGGGGGTAGTGAAACGGATTAAACCCCTGGTTGGCGATTTTCCCGTCCCAAATGTAGCGGTAAATATCCTCCGAAAGCGCGGGCGTGCTCATGAGGAGCGTGATTCGAAAAATTACCCCGAAAGCAATTCCGAATAACAGAATTTCCTTTGCAGAAAGCGGCTCGGCGTTCCTCGCGGCATGGCCAAACCCGAAATAGCGGCGCGCGGCGGTGAGATACAGCGCAAACAAAATTGCGTAGCTGATCAAAAACATCGGAACGTGATTTCGCAGGTTGTCTACTGCCGCGATGGCGAAGTAGATGCCCTCCGAAACCACGGCCAGGGTGAGAAGAAGGGTTAACTGCGCGGTTCGGGTAGTCATTGCGTTGTTAAACAAGCGCGTGGAATTTATTTATTCCCGAACGATAAAGCAAATTGCGAAGCGTTTTTAACTCGCCTTTTGTGAGCCGGCCTAATTTTTTCACATTGGATTTCCGCTTGCCTTTATATTTTTGGCAGAATTTTCGGCACGTTAGACTTTGTGCCCTTTTTAAGCCCCCGGGCGCAGTAGGCCTTACCACCTTGTCGTTCAGGAGGAATCCTTTTTTATTCTTAGGGAAGTTTCATGATTAAAGGTAATTACTACGTCTATATCACTACGAATCCCGGTAAAACGGTGCTTTATACCGGCGTGAGCAATGATCTCAGGGTACGTATTCAACAGCACTATGAAAACAGAGGGAAGAAAAATAGTTTTGCTGGCAGGTATTATTGTTACAAGCTAATTTACTTCGAATTATTCTAAGATATAAAGCAAGCTATTGAAAGAGAAAAACAAATTAAAGATTTGAGCCGGGAAAAGAAGGAAGAATTGATAGCCACCGTTAACCCCCAATGGGATTTTTTAGTAATCTAAAGGTATTTGCTGATCTCAAAAAGATTCCTCCTGAATGACAGTCTGCTCAGAGCTATTCCCGCGATATTGAACACTGAATAGCCGGGACCGCCAAGCCCATTTAATCCTCCACGGTAATCTCCTGCTCAACCACTACGCTTTCCCCGGTCGGTTTGGCGCTGCGGACGTTGATTTCGAGTTTATATGGCCCGGTGGCCAGGTTTTGCAGATCGAGCTGAATGAGCTCCTCGGCGGCTTCGCTGGTAAACTGGCGCTGGTTCGTGATACTGATCGATTCGTCCTTGGCGCCGGTCAATTTTTTGGCGACTTTTTTTAGAGGACCTTCGCGCTTTTTGTCCCGATAGACTCGGTAGGTGATTTCGTAGTCGGACTCTTGCGGCGTGAGATGGTAAATCTCAAAATAGCAGAACAGGGGGAGAGATTTTTTGATGGTCGAATGCGGATAGGGCGCAAACGGCAAACCTTGCTTTTCTATTTTTGGCAAAACTTGCGAGAGCGTGTCGTTCGGAATGGGGGTGAGCAGTTGGATATCGCTGAGCATCAACCGGTGGTCGCGGAAATCCCGCAGCCCCATCTCCTGCTGCCCAAAGCCGATTTTCTGGTTGTTAACATTTTTAACCTGGTAAGCCATCACCACGGGCTGCGGCGGAATGTATACCGTAATGTGGCCGACGAGATTGGATAACCCGGCGGCTACCGCCGCGCTGGCCGGAAAAGCACGGGTCGCGGTTTGCGTGGTTAGAGAATCGTGATGCTGATTGCTGAGCAAGACACTGAATTCCGAATGGATATTTGAAAGATGGATGGGAATCTTGCGATTAAGGAAATGTTTGAGTGGAGCAAACAGCGCAATTTCCAGTCGGGTGCGGCCGTTTGCCCCGCGAAATTGGCAAACGAGCGGTGTCACCGGAATCTTATTTTTCGCGGCGATGGGGTCGTACGCGCTCGGTGGAACGTCAGCGCTCGCCAGCGTCATTTCATATTCCACTCGTTCCAGGTTTCGAAAAATCTCGTCGGAGATTTTATTGGACGATGTGCCAATATCTCTGATCAGCGGCCGGCCGCCGTTCGCAACGGCCATTTCAATCTCCAACTGCTCGATGTCGTTCACCGTGTTGGAGACCTGGGAAGACATCCAGAACCGCCGCTTCATAAGGTCCGACCAGTACCAGACCATCCGCCCTCTTCTCTGGCTGTCGAGGATGACTTCCTTTAGGCTTTCGATTTCTTTGTAGCCGTCGTTTTTCTGCATGAAATGAACGACGTAATTGGGCCAAACGTTTACGTACGACCAGCTCTCATTGGGAATCACCGAATAATATTTGAAGGGGATGCTCACCAGCCCCTCCATGCTGCGTTCGCCGCCAAAATCCTGGTAGCGAAAGTGCGGCTTGCCATACTTGATATAATATTTGCCGCGATCATCGAAATAAGGCGGGGACAGCGTAGAAAAGTTCTGCCGCGCATACGCTCGCCGCTGCAAATGATTCAGCAGCCGGTCGTTTAGCGGCAGCAACGGATTGGGATTCGATACCTTCCAGTATTTTTCGATATAGGCTTTTCGCTCCTCCAGCAACGTCAGTCGCGAAAACTGCTCGCGCTGATCATTATCCAGCAGCAATAAAAACTCGGCTTCAAATTCCCGTTGAAACGTCGCTTCATCGGCTTCGCGAAGCATGGACAGATAGTCGCCTTCGGTTGTGATGGAATCATAACGAGCGATTTGGGATGATAGCTGGGTGCTGTTTGGACTGGCAAATGCTGGTGCATTAAAAAAATAAAGTAGAATGACGATACTCAGAAAACCTGAGTGGATTGAAATCAAAGGTCCCATTATGGAAGAATAGTTTTGGATTATAGAATCGGATGCTTTGCTAAAAATCAATATGAAATTTTCAGTTTTTTATTCCAAGCAACGGATCCGTGCCAATAACGCCAATCTTCATCATATATAAGGAGCAAAGTCCTATAAAGTTTTCTCCCACTTCGTTTACCGTTTGGGCCGGGTTGTTGTTCATTCTGCCAAATTTAACGCGGGCATTCTCTCAAGAATACGAACCGGAAATACAAAGTTACGCGTTCGAATTTTTGACCTTTAAAGGTCCGACGCAGAAACAGGCGTTCATGGAAATTTTTTGCCAAATCCCAATTCAAAATTTGCAGTTTCTCAAAACCGCAGATGGCTACCGCGCCAGTTACGAGATCGCGATCGCCCTGTTTGACCGAAATGATGTTCAAAGCGCCGGGTTAACGTTTGTCGACTCCGTCAACGTTCAACACTATGAAGACATTTTTCGTCTGGACTGGCCGCCGCACCTGGTGCGGTTTACGTTTTTGCTTGAGCCCGGCGAGTACCAAGCTAACGTACACGTGCTGGATATGGCAACACGCGCCTACTTTCGATTTGAAAAGCATTTAACGATACCCGACTATTTTGGCGATGGCCTCAAGATCAGCGATTTGCAGCTCGCGGTTGCTATCTCCAGAACGGATCAGGAGTCGGAGCTCGTCAAAAACAATCTCAAAATTATTCCCAACGTGCCGCACATTTTCGGAACAGACTGCCGGACACTCTATGTTTACTCGGAGCTTTATAATTTAGACTTTCCAGATCAGCTTTGCAACTCCCGTTTTAACGCCATCTTCACCATTGTGGACAAAAACGGCCGCGCGATTAAGAGCTATAACATTGCACATGAAAAACCGGCGAGCAGTTGCGCGCTGAGTTACGCAATATCTTTAGAGGATTTGCAAGCCGGACCCTATCGCTTAACTTTACAAGTCGAAGATTCAACCAATTCGCGGATGGCTTTCCAATCCACCAATTTACCTTCATTATTAAGCCCTATGGCCAATATACTGAAGAGGAGTTTTCCACGTTGCTGCGTCAGCTCAGCTACGTTGTTCCTTTAGAAGATATACAAATGGTGAAATCATTATCCGGCGCACAAAGGTATGAGAGTTTGAATCGACTGCTAAAAAAATTAGACCCGGTTTCCGAGTCTGAGCAAAATGAATTTTTGCAGGAATACTTCCGGATGATTTTATACGCCAACCAGAATTTCTGTAACGTTCGCGGGGAAGGTTGGGAAACGGAGCAAGGCGAAATTTACTTGAAGTACGGCGATCCCGATAATATTCAAAGGGTTTCATGCCACCTCGGATAACAAGACTTATGAAGTCTGGGAATATTGCCATTTGAACCGCAAATATGTTTTTATCGATGAGTCGGGAGTAGGAGAGTTCCGATTGGTGAAAAAGTTTGAAAATGCCGAGCCGGGTCTCAGTCTCTATTAGCAGCCCATCTTCCAGTCTAACGTCCCGGTTGGGTTCTGGCATTACCCTGCGGCATGCCGGTGCCAGGAAAGACCCGAATTTTTTCTTGCCTTTACAAGGTTTGTTGAGTATTTTTACCGCAACATTATCTTTTATCGACTACTTCGAACTTCCTTTCCCCTGATTTGATCTGATGCGACATGCGCTTACGGAACGGCGAATAACACATAAAGGCCAGGTTAGAAGGCCATGAACAATCTCCATACCATAAACAAACCAAAGCCGCTCGACCAGGTTCTGGAGGCCAGCCTATGTGCAGTGGGTAAAGAGATTCATCTTTTTTCACAACGGCTGATGGAAGGTGGAACCGGGATGAAAAAGTATGGGAGCTTCCCTACAAAGAGGTGCTGCGATTGGGGTTGACTGATCCCGACGCTTCGGGATCAAATAAAGGGCTTGATCTGAAGAAAAAAATGTCTAAATATAGAAACATCCAAATTCGTGACCCAGCAATAAAATGGCTAGGGGTAACCATATTGAAAATGGCTACATTTAGAAACATTTAACCCGGATATTTATTCCTATAGAAATAAATGTCTACCGGTAGAAATAACCGACGGGCCGTTCCGTCGAATATATAGTTAGCGCAGGTAAGAGAAGTAAAGTTCGGCGATGAAGTTGGGCAAGAGTTATCGGCAGAGAATATGAAGGTCGTGATAAATTCGGACAAGCGCCTCGTCAAAGAATGAACTAAATTATGTAATTCCGACGTTTGTGCCTTGGCTAAGCACGCGTCATGCAAGCGCCCTCCCCATAGGTTCTGTTTGCGCTAAGGGAAGTGCGATGGAGAAATAAAGGTTCGTCTAAAAAGTAACGCTACACACAGGTCTTATATGTAGCGTATACCCATCATCTAAATCAGAACGGAGGAAGTATGAAAAATTTATTTGCATTGTTCTTCGGAGTAGCTTTTTTGGTCTATCCGGCCTTTAGCCAATCGGTTAAAACCCAGAAAGCAGTATATGCTCCGGGTGAAAGTATTGTGGTGGAATTTTCCGGCTTTCCCGGCAATAAGCAGGATTGGATCAGCATTGCCCAGGCAGGCACAGCCGATAATTCCTACATCACCTATCAATACACGGAGGGTAGGCAAAGCGGCACAATTATCTTTACCGGCATGCAGTATGGCAACTATGAGATACGCGGCTATTTTAATAACGAATACATATTGCGGGCACGGTATGCTTTCAGAATTGGGAATGTGGATATGAAAATATCGGTGAAAACACAGCAAGCGGTTTATAAGCCCGGTGAAAGTATTGTAGTGGAATTTTCAGGGTTGCCCGGTAACAAGCAGGACTGGATCAGCATTGCCCAGACAGGTTCGGCCGATAATTCTTATATCCGCTACCTGCACACAGAGGGCAGGCAAAGTGGCACATTAACTTTTGATGGCATGTCTTACGGCGATTATGAAGTCCGGGGTTATTATAACAACGAATACACCGTCCGGGCCAGATATGCTTTTAAAGTGGGAAATGTTGCAGGAAATACATTAGTAAAAACGCAGCAGCCCTCTTACCGCACTGATGAAAAAATACTGGTTGAGTTTGCAGGCTTTCCCGGCACAAGCAGGATTGGATTAGCATTGCCCAAGCCGGTGCTGCCGATAATTCCTATATCATTTATCAATATACCGCGGGCAACCAGAGCGGCCAGCTTAGTTTTGCGGGTTTACAGCCAGGCGAATATGAAGTGCGAGGCTATTTCAACAATGAATATACGGTCAGGGCCAGAGCCAGTTTTACAGTGGGCGTCGGTACCACAAAGCCGGGCACTTCAAAAAAGCTTTGCCGTAATGAATTATCCGTTTTTTATGCAGGAATGTATTCGCTGGGCCTGAGTTGGGGACGGCTGGGATCAGATGTTTTTGTACCACAAATGATCAGCGATGTCCAGGCAACTTTAGGCAACGTTGTTGATGGTATTAATATGGTTGCCTGCTTGGATTTTGATGTGAACAGGATTCGCTCTTTTTCTGGCCGATTGCCAGGTCTTAACCGTCAGCAGGCGGTGAATGAAATTGACCAACTCATCCGGGAACTGCATGCATCTGTGCAACGGGCCGGCATTACCTGCGACAGGGGAGCTTCGTTGGAGTCATTGTTTATCACCGGCGTTCACCTGGGCGCCTCCCAGGCAATAGCCAATACTTTCGTGTGCAGAACCATCCCGGCCGACTGGCAACAAAATGTCCGCAATCACCTGGCTACAGCCAGAAATGGTTTAGCAGGTTTTCAGGCATGTATTCCAAATGTATCTCTGTCCTTATTTAATAATGTACCAGTTGGCGCCATGAATGCTTATGAACCTTTCTCATTTATTGTGGGTATTCATATTGGCATCCTTTGGAATGTGGCGCTTTCGGATTGTTGCTGTTATTGTAAGGGGCAATAAAAAGACTATTTTTTACTGACAAGATTTTGAAAATAAGAGATCAGAAATTTAAACTCAGAAAAAGCCCCACCCATGAATTACAAACAATTGATGAGCGTCGAGGTGAAAACATAAATGTCGTGCGCGTGTCGAGCGATAAGCATCGCGGTGAAAGCATAAATATCGTGGCGCGGCGGAAAGATACGATTCGGAGAAAACACAACGTCGTGATTTAGTTCAGGCACAAAGTTCATGGTGAATGGCAAGCTATGCTGCTAAAGAGTGGTTGGTGCGGATTCGGGGGTGTGGCATAAATTCCGTTCGGTGGTGATTTCAACGCTCCGTCTTCGATCAAACACCGTCAGCCCCCCGAACCGCACAACCTGGCGTTAGGCTTGCGGTGACAGTCGGCCAAGCCGGAAAAGAGCCGACACGTAGCGTCCGGTTCACAACTCAGGAGGTGCGATGTTCCTAATTCTTTTCGTGGGTTTTCTCGCAGCGGGCTGGGTTCACGCTCTCAAGACCGGCCCGCGTACCAGACAGCGGTTCGCGGAGCTTCTGCTCGTGTATCCTCTTGTCGGCTACTTCGGTATTTTGATGCTCGGGGTGGCCGTCTTCAGCCTGGTGGCTCCTGAGCACTTCGCAGCGTCACATGGGTGGCGCGTCTCGGCGGATAATCCTTTTCAGCAATTCTCTGGCGTTGCTTATGGCGCGATGGCCATCGCAGCCATTCTCGCCATCTGGCTGCGGGGACTGTACCTGGTTGCTCCGGCCGTTTGCTGGTTGATCTTCTTTTTAGGGGGCCACCTATGTTCATATCGTTGACTTTGCCGCAAGGGGGCGGGAGATTACATTCCCGCTGGTCCTGCATGTCTTTGCGAGTCATGGGCTGATGTCAGTCGTGCTGATCGTGTTGCTCGCTGCATACCTGTCTGCCGTGCGCGCGAACCGGCTCGAGTGATTGCTGAAACTCTCTGAATGTCATGCCCGCGAAACCTGTTCCTGACAGGTTCAGGAAGCGAACATCCAGCGTTCTTCGCAGGAGATTCCCGCTAAAAACATGGGGGAATGACAGCTTTTACCGCAAGGGCGCTAAGACGCTAAGTATAAAAATGTTTAAGAAGTTTGTTTCAGAGGAGTTCTTGCAAAGTGTTTAGAAAAAAAATCATTTATTTTTTGATTTAATCTTCTTTTTCTCAAAACTTTGCGTCTCTGCGTCTTTGCGGTTCATGAATTATTCAGGTTAATTCTTCGAATTTGATTTTGCGAAATATTCATCCGCCTTTTGCTGGTCTCCGCACGCCTGGTAAGCTTCAGCCAGGTAGGAATAATAATCTTCTATCGGGTACGGATCCGAGGAGGCATTTTTTCGCAGCTCCAGTGCTTTTAAAGAATAAGTCACCGCGTCCGGGCATGACTTCTGATAGGTGCAAGCCCTCCCCAGGTTGGAGTAGTAAAGCGGAAACCCCTCGTCGAATGTAATGGCCTGCTTATAATAAGGAACCGCATCTTGATAGCGGGCGCTCTCAAACAGCAAATTTCCGATCCGATTGTACACGCGCGCCAGCTTTTCGTGAAACCCGGCCAAATCTTCCGTGAGCTTAAATTTCTTTTCAAACTCTTGCAGCCTTTGGGCGCGGGTGTAGGCCTCCGCCAGGAATTCATAATAGTAATCCAATCCGTAGGCATCATCGGGGCGACCTTTTCTCAATTCAACGGCGTTCGCGCAATAGACGATCATCTTATCCCAATCTCTTAGATTCCCGTAGGTTCTGCCGAGATTGCATTGATAGATTGGGGTCTGGCTGTCCGATGCCGTTGCTTTGGTATAATAAGCAATGGCTTTCTGATCCTGGTAACTTTCGAATAACAGATTGCCAATCCGGTTATACACCCGCGCGCATTTCTGCGGGAGATCTTTCAAATCTTCGGCGAGATTAAATTTCCCCTCAAAATCGTCAAGCCGTTGGGCGCGAACGTATGCTTCGGCCAGGAATTCATAATAGTAATCCAATCCGTAGGCATCGTCGGGGCGATTTTTCCGCAACGCCAGCGCATTCCCGCAATGTTCAATCATATCTTCCCATTGCCCTAAATTACCATACGTTCTGCCGAGGTTACATTGATATATCGGGATCTGGCTGTCCGACGCCGTGGCTTTGGTATAATAGGTAATGGCTTTCTGATACTCATTTTCGAATAACAGATTGCCAATGCGATTGTAAACCGGTGCGCGTTCTTTATCAGTCAGGTCGTTATCGCTTTCAAATTTAGTCGTAAACCCATCCAACCGTTGTGCCCGGAAGTACGCCTCGGCTAGAAATTCATAATAGTAATTCAGGCCATAGTAATCGTCGGAACGATTTTTTCTAAGGGCGACGGCTTTTGTGCAATGCACTATCATATTTTCCCAGTTTTTTAGATTCCCATAGCTTCGGCCCAGATTGCATTCATAGATCGGGGTCTGGCTGTCTGATTCCGTGGCTTTGGTATAATAAACAATGGCTTTCTGATCCTGATAACTTTCAAATAACAGATTCCCGAGCCGGTTATACAACCGCGCGCGTTTATCTGGAACCTCTTTTAAATCTTCCGCGAAGTTAAATTTCGCTTCAAACTCTTCCAGTCGTTGGGCGCGGGCGCAGGCTTCCGCTAGAAATTCATAATAGTAATCCAGGCCGTGGGCATCGTCGGGACGATTTTTTCTAAGGTCAACCGCCTTCGAGCAGTGCGCAATCATATCCTCCCATTGTCCTACTTTCCCATAGGTTCTGCCTAGATTACATTGGTATATCGGGATTGGGCTGTCCAATTGAGTTGCTTTCTTATAATAGCTAATGGCTTTTTGATCTTCATTAATTTCAAACAATAGATTCCCAATCCGGTTATACAATCGTGCCTGTTTCTCGGGGACTTCCTTTAAATCTTTCCAAACCTCAAATTCTTTCTCAAACTCTTCCAACTTTTGTGTCCTGACGTAGGCCTCCGCCAGAAATTCATAATAATAGTCCACTTCGTAGGCATCTTCGAGACGATTTTTCCTTAGCTTAACCGCTTCCTTACAATGGTCAAGCATTTTCTGCGCATCGTTCAGGTTCCCATAAGACCTTCCTAGACTACAGTGATATATTGGTTTCTGGCTATCTAACTCAATTGCTCGCTGGTAATTATTAATAGCCTGCTGGTAAATTTCCTGGTTAAAGTAGGCGTTGCCGCGGCTGTTAAAATAAACGTCATTATTTGGATTTTTTTCAATGGCTTTGTCATATAGCTCGATGGCTTTAGGATAATTACCCTGATTATAATAAATATCTCCTCGCATGTAATAATAAACGCCATTTTCTGGTTTCAAATAGATAGCCTGCTCAAAAAATTTGTCAAGTTGATCGAAATCAAAAAACTCAGAAGTGGCCCATGTCAAAGAAGCATACTGAATTGAATCCAGAGCCAGCCAATTTTCAATGACGGCACTTATCTTGTTGCGATAATTTTCAATAAAGGCGCTTATCTTGTTGCGAGATGGTTCGCTCTCTTCAAATTTCTCGAGATGACGATAAACGTCATAAAGAATCCAGTTCGTATCGAAATTCGCGGGATAGTAATTCTGGATGAAATGACAAAGTTCCTTCGACCAATGCAAGTCTTCATCCTTATAGTGATAGGATAAAATCTCCGCCCATACCCTGAGGGCTTCTATATCCGTTTCATCTAATTTATCACTCTCGATTTTTGTGGCCAGTAATGCCTTTATTTTCTGAGTATTATTGTCCAGGGTCAAGTCTTCGAGCAGTGACGATAAACTGGTTTCATTCAAAATCTTTTCAATTTTTGGGAATACTTGTTTTTGTAAGTCGCCCTGCAAGTCATCAATTTCTTTCATCAGTTTTTGTAGTTTATCCTTATGCACGCCCTCTTTTTTGTCTTGTTTAACAACCTCTGTCGTCAATTGTGGAACTCCACCAGGGTTTTCTTGACCTTTATTATCTTCCGTTACAACCCTTGCTGTCGACTGTGGTACTCCACCAAAGGTTTGTTGGCTCTGTGCCTGGTTACGTTTCTGAATCGTATCTATTCTTTTCTCCTCTTCCCTCCTTTCCTCCTCTTTCTTTTTGATTGTGTCCTGGATTTGCCGGGCTTGTGATTGAGCTGCAGCAATCAGCACGGGAAGCCATGTAGGAGCAAGCTTTTCAGCCTCTGTTAGACATTCGAGTTGCCTTTTTCTGTCTCCTTCTTTCCGTCTCCATCCATAAGCATTTTGAAGATTGAAATAAGCGATTTTGTTCTGAGGATTTTGGTTAGTCGCTTCCTGGTAGGCTTCTATGGCTTTTTCTAACTTTTTTTCGTCCCCGAATCGGTAATAGTAGTTGAAACATGCGTTGCCATAATCGTTCAGCACAAAACTATGCACGACATTTATTGTTGGGGAACTTTTCTTATCCTCTTGTGACTTTCGCAATTTTATATTTTTTTTCTCAACTGTATTTTTATAGTTCTCAAAGCGATCGAGTATGGCGGAATCAAGATAATCATAATAGTGGGTGGTTGCCAACCGGCTGACCGTGATTGAGTACGCGCCGACTCCCGGGTCAACCGAAATCGCCTGGGTATACAGATCATAACATTCGTCAAAGTTGCCTTCTTCGGCTTCGATGCGCGCCAGGCCGTAGTTCAGGTTGCCAATATAGGTCTGGCGAACGATCGCTTTGGTTTCACGTCCTTGCCGCAGTTTTTTCTTCGCCGCTTTAGGATCTTCGATCAGCCAGTATAAATACCCCTGCGCAGCTAAGGCGGCAATATTGCCGGGGTTGATCTTGAGGACGTTTCCATATTCTTTTATCACACCCTTCGCTCGCTCTATAACAATCTCGTCTTGTCGTCTAAACCGCATCTCGGCGTTATGCGCCAAAAGAAACTGGGCAATTTCGAACTCCGGCGCAATCTCCGTTGCTTGTCGAAAGGGCAGAACCTCCTCGTCCAGATCGGGCTCGATTTCGGCCGCAGTCAGCAAATAGAGCGGATCGCGTTCGCTCAATTTGGGGGCCACCGACTTGGCATCCGCGAGGTATTCCTTAGCGGTTTGAATCGCGCCCAGGTAATAATACGTCAATGCCGTCACCACATAAGCTTCAAAGCATAAAAGCGTCTGTTTTGCAAACAGGGTCTGCGAAGGCTGCAAAGTTATGGCTCTAAACCAGGAGTCCCGGGGAAAACTAAAAAAAGCTTTGAGAAAATTTGAGCGGTTGATGGCTTTTTGCTCGTTAGAAAGGCTGGCCTTAGAGCTGCGCAAGACCAATTTCAGTTTTTTGTTGCTAATGATGAGATTGTGCAACTGCTCCAGGTTGTCATTCACTTTGTTAAGATTCCCGGGGATTTCGAACAAGGGGTTGCGGTAGCGCCCGGAAAGCGCCGAGATTTGCCTGCGGTAGATTAAACACTTGGCGTAGCCGATCTCGACTTTGCCCTGCGCGTGCAGAAACTTAACGCGCCAACGCCAGAGCCAAACCCGCAGCAGCAGTTTTGTTATCCACTTGATTTCGGCAACCCGAAAGTAGCGCAGCGCTTCTTTGTACAACTCGATAGCGCGGTCATAGGCATCCACGGTGTTGGACCGGGCAAAATCCTCGGCTTCATGAAATAAAGCCAGGGCGCGCAAGAACGGAGTTGGGAACAGCTCGATCTTTCCTTTAACATCCGATTCGATCTGCCGGTACACTTCCGTGGCAATGCGGGAATAGACCTGCTCGACGGTTTGAGTGTATTTCTCTGCATCTAAAAAAACTTCCAGTGAAGCATCTTCTTGAGAAACTTCAGCGGTCTTTTGCGTGCGATTTTTTTTAACTTTTCCGCTCGCCTCGTTGTCGCGCTCATAGAGAGGATAGATGACCGGGTAGGTCAAGGTTTCGGGACCGGTGGCGGGGCCAATCCGAATCCGCGGCATCACTTGAACCACCCAATTGCCATCGTGGTCTTCGCGGATGGCATAGTGGCCGCTAATGCGGATATGGGATTTCAGCGCTT
>Ga0247727_10014731_pt1 | contig 12940 bp, 9 predicted proteins | sample WisWelCaveWW1625_FD_202498 | JGI IMG/M metagenome (GOLD analysis project Ga0247727, IMG submission 202498) | Biofilm microbial communities from Wishing Well Cave, Virginia, United States - WW16-25 | ecosystem: Environmental > Aquatic > Deep subsurface > Groundwater > Cave microbial mat | place...
CGTTATGCGCTGGCTGATGAACAGTTCCGCGCTATCATCGCCCACCGCGATCTATCGCGCCTGATGGCCACTGAACACATGCGTTCCATCTTAGGCAGTCCCGCTCTGGCCCGTGCCATCAACGTTCGGGAATTCCGCCGAGCATTAGACAGTGAAAAATTCCGCGCTCTGGCAGCCACCAGAGATTTTGAGAGGAGAAAACAATAATCTAAGTTTGGTTGTCCTGTTTCACCTGTCAGCGAACACGGCGGGGAAGCGGTCGCAAGGCTTCTTTCCCGCTTTTTTTGTGGCTAATCCGGAGTTTACAGGTTTGCATCATTGTCGTATACTGGCCGCATTATTATCACCGGCACTTCGGCGCATTGAATGAACTGTAAAGACATAAGAAATCTGTTGCACTTTCGTGTCGTGCTCATTTCCCTGATACTGCTTGCTTCATTTGGCACAATTTCTAAAGCGCAGCTTTTTAAATATGAAACCAAGCGGCTCCGCCTCATCTATTACAGTAAAGCATTCGCGTATTTGGTCCCGCATGTCGTGTCGTGTTACGAAAACGCGTTGACCTACCACCAGAATTTTTTTGATTACCGTCCGTCGGACAAAGTCACGCTGTTTTTGCATGATTTTTCCGATTACAACAACGCCGGCGCCAGCACCGCCCCCTGGAACAAAATTTCATTGGCTATTGCGCCGGCCAGTTACGTTTTTGAAACGACCCCCGCCAACGAAAGAATCAACGCCACACTCAATCATGAAATCGTTCATCTGGTGGCCGGAGACAAAGCGTCCGGCAGTGACAATTTTTTTCGCTCGATTTTTTTCGGAAAGGTTGATGAGACCAACGAAAACCCGCTGACCATACTTTACAGCTATCTCACCTCTCCCCGGCGGTCGGCTTCGCGCTGGTACCATGAAGGCATCGCCGTGTTTATGGAGACTTGGATGGCCGGCGGATTGGGGCGCTCGCAGGGACCATGGGACGAGATGGTGTTCCGAACCAAAGTCCGCGACTCCGGCCGCATCTATGATTTGGTCGGCCTGGAATCGGAAGCATCCCGTGTGGATTTTCAGGTGGGAGTTAACGCCTATCTCTACGGCACCCGTTTCATGGGCTATCTGACCGACGCCTACGGCCCGGAAAAGCTGATTGAATGGGTCAATCGGACGCCCGGTTCGAAAGCATATTTTATGTCGCAGTTTAAAAAAGTATATGGGCTTTCGATGGCCGAGGCCTGGCAAAATTGGATTGACTGGGAATTTCGGTTTCAAAACGAAAACCTGACTTATATACGACAATACCCGATTACCAGGGCGCGGGCGCTGGCAACGAAAGCTTTGGGATCAGTCTCCCAGACGATTTACGATGAAGAATTAAACGAATTGATAATAGCAGTCAATTATCCGGGGCAAATTCCCTGCCTTGCCGCCATTAACGTATCCGACGGCAGCATGAGAAAAATAAGCGGCATTAAGGGACCGGCTTTGTATTATGTGGCAGCGCTGGCGTACGATAAAAAGTCAAAAACTCTTTTCTATACTGCGGACAATAGCGACTGGCGAGACATCTGTTCGGTCAATGTCCGCACCGGAAAAAAGCAAAGGCACCAGAAAGATGCCCGCATCGGCGACCTGACATTCTGCGAAGCCGACTCATCTCTTTGGGGTGTGCGACATTCATTCGGCATCTCGACCATTGTCCGGATTCCGTTTCCCTATGATAAATGGCACATGGTATATGCCCTCCCTTACGGCCAGGATGTTTATGACATTGATGTCTCTGCCGATGGTAAATTGCTCTCGGCCGGGCTGGCTGAAATTAACGGCCGCCAGACTTTGATTCTGTTCCAGGTTGATTCGCTGTTGGACGGACATACATCAGCCGACACGCTCTATGATTTCGGCAACAGCCTGGCCGCCAATTTTGTTTTTTCCGACGATGGCAGTTGTCTGTACGGGTCATCCTACTATACCGGCGTCTCAAATATCTTTCGTTACGACCTGGCGCTGGATACGATGGAGGCTCTTTCGAATTGCGAAACCGGGTTTTTCCGTCCGGTCCCCTGGCGCAACGATTCGCTTTTGATAGTGGAATACACTAGCGATGGGTTCCTTCCGGCCGCGATTGCCGAACAACCGCTGGAAGATATAAATCCTGTAAAATACCTGGGCCACGCCCTTACTGAAAAATATCCGCAGTTGAAAGATTGGATTCTTACGCCGCCCTCATCAGTTAATTTGGATACAATGAAAATTGACACTACCGTTTATCACAGTTTCTGGCATATGAAACTGGCCAATGCCTATCCCCTTGTCGAGGGTTACGGTGATTATGTCGCCTGGGGCGGAAGATTGAATTTTAGAAGTCCCGAAGGTCTCCACGAAACTGACATTTCCATGACTTACACTCCACACCGCGCACTTGACAGAGATGAACGATGGCACATCAGCTGGAATTACGAGCACGGCAGCTGGAAACTAAACGCCGGCCACAATGCGGCCGATTTCTATGATTTATTCGGCCCCACCAAAACCAGCCGCAAAGGAAACTATCTGCAAGCCAGTTACACCAAGTCGCTGATTTATGATTCACCCAAGAATATGAACCTGATTGTCACTCTGACCGGCTATAACAATCTGGAAGTGCTTCCGGAATACCAGAATGTGTCCACCTCAAGCGATAAATTCGCCAACGGCCGGATAAGTCTGAATTATTCTAATCTGCAGGCATCGCTGGGCGCAGTTGATTATGAAAAAGGCGTCAGCTGGCAATTGATATCGACCAACACCTTCGTAGCAGAGACGTATTTTCCCAAAGTCCACACTAATCTTGATTTGGGAGTCCCGCTTCCGCTAAATCATTCCTCGGTCTGGCTACGCAGTTCGGCCGGCTATGCCGACGGCGACCGCATTGAGCCGTTTGCCAATTTCTTTTTCGGCGGATTCGGCAACAATTATGTTGATTACCAGGCGGAAAAACGCTACCGCCAGTACTACAGCTTTCCGGGCGTGGAGCTGAATGCCATAGGCGGAACAAATTATGTCAAGACGTTGGTGGAATGGTCTCTCCCGCCGCTGCGGTTTCGTCATCTGGGAACTCCTTCGCTTTATGCCGCTTGGGCGCGGCTGGCTCTGTTTACTTCGGGAATTTCTACTAACCTTGACGACGGCGCTCTTGATAGCCGGGTTTTCAATGCCGGCGGACAGGTTGATTTGCGGCTGACTTGGCTGTCTCATCTGAATCTGACTTTATCCACCGGCTTTGCCCGCGCCTTTGAAAAAGGTTACCGCCCGGCCGATGAATTCATGTTCTCGGTGAAGCTGTTGTGATTTTGGTCAATGGCGCTTTGGGGCTTTTGCCGGTGCTGGCTTTTTTGGGCGTGCTGATTTTCCTGGACAGTTATAAACTCGTAAAACTTAAATACGTCATACGGGCGCTGGCCGTTGGAGCAAGCGTAGCTTTGATTAGTCTTTTAATTAACTACACCCTTCTTGACTGGAGCGGTTTATCCTTAAAACTATTCGCTCGTTATGGCGCTCCTTTGGTCGAGGAATCGCTAAAAATTATTTTCGCGATATATTTAATACGTGCCAACCGGGTCGGTTTTCTGGTCGATGCCGCCATTTTGGGATTCAGCCTGGGAGCCGGATTTGCCTTAGTGGAAAATATTTACTATCTCAAAAGTCTCGATGATTCAAATATACTGCTCTGGACGGTGCGCGGATTCGGCACCGCCGCCATGCACGGAGGCACGACCGCCATTGCGGCCATGATTACCAAATTCTTTTTTGACAAATTCTCGAATGCCAGCTGGGTCTTTTTCCCCGGCTTATTTATGGCAACCTTAATTCATTCCATTTACAATCACTTTCTGCTGCCGCCCCTGATTGCCACGGCGGTTTTGCTCATTGTCCAGCCACTGTTAATAATTCTATTTTTTGGCCAGAGTGAAAAGGCCACCGAACACTGGCTGGGTGCGGGACTGGACACCGATTTACAGACATTCGAGGCGATTACTCACCGCAAGATTCTTGAGACCAAAGTCGGAAAATATCTGGAGTCGCTCAATGACTACTTTCCTTACAATGTCGTGGCCGATCTTTTTGAATACCTTAAAATACATTTGGAATTATCGATGCAGGCCAAAGGAATTATGCTGGCGCGAAAACTGGGCGTCGTCACTGTGCCCGATGAATATACTAAAGACATGTTCGAGGTATTAAAGGCTCTCGAGGCGCGCATCGGCCCCACTGCCAAATTAGCCATTCAGCCATTCTTGCGCCGCTCCAACCGGGAGCTGTGGGAAATTCACATGCTGTCGGGGTAAGGCTTTTGATTATTCATTAAAAAAAGGCGAAAGCAATGTGCTTCCGCCTTTCGCAATTACAATTCTGTCGTGTACTCAACCTCCAATAAAAAGATTACTTTTCCGCCTTGGCCACTTTGGCCTTGGCTCTTTCGGCATACCACTTAACCATTTCTTCGCGATTCTTCTGCGCAAAGGCGTGAAGTTTGGCGACAACTTCGGGTTTATCTGAAGTCATCATCGAAATCATGGCAATATCGCTTTTGATTTCAACGGGTGTAGTCACCATCGCCAGTTCGCCGTAGGTCGAGCAGTGCCCGCACATCTGGGGCGTCTGGCCGCTGGCCTGCATGTCCATAGCGACTTTTTGCATGGCCTCCTGGGCTTTCGTGCATTTGTCCTTGTAGGCATCTTCGACCGACATAACTGCCAAAAAGCCGTTGGGCAGGTCGTGATATTCACCTTTCATGTGGTCAACGAGATAATCATCGTTGCCCAAATCAAAAGTTTTACAGAAAGCACAGTTCTTGAGATCGAACCAGGGTTTTTCGTCACCGGCCCAGACTGCAGTACATACCAGCGCGACTGCCAAAACCAGGAACAAAACTTTGAAAATCTTCATTTAATTATCTCCTTTCGAAAGAAATATTACAGAAGTGAACCAAATTTGGCAACGAAAATATGGCTAAATTGGCCTGATAAATTCCGGCTTCGCAGAAAATGTGATGTATTCCAGCGTTTAAGCGTGGATTCAGGTAATGAGCTCCCGAGGTCTCGGCGGAATTATAAGCCACATAATGAGATAAGTCAGAACCCCGAATCCCGGCAATAGAAAGAGTAATACGGTAATTATTCTCACGAAAGTGGGGCTGGCGCCGTAATACTCGGCAATTCCCCCGCAAATACCGGCCAGAATTCGGTTTTCTTTTGACCTGTAAAGAGTTTTATTCATGGTGTAAATAATACGCTAAAATTATTGCAAATGTTACTATATATTTAAACCCGCCATGTTTTTCCGCCAGATAATCGACCCGCTTTTGTCCCAGTATGCCTATTTGATTGGATGCGAGTCCACCAAAGAGGCCATACTTTTTGAACCGGAACGAGACATTGACCGCTATTTAAAGCTGGCCGAAAAAAACGGCTATAAAATCGTTGCCGCTGCGGAAACACATATTCACGCCGACTATCTTTCGGGACTCCGGCAATTTGCAGAATACGGCCTCAAAGTGTACGCCTCTGACGAAGGTGACCGCGACTGGAAATACCAGTGGCTGATAAACGGCCGCTATAAGCGCCAACTGCTGCACCACGGTGACACCTTTCAGGTCGGTAACGTAAAATTTGAGGTGATGCACACGCCGGGCCACACTCCGGAACATCTTTCGTTCATTATCTCGGAGACCAAAGACGGCGCCGCTAAACAAATCGGCGTTCTCACAGGTGATTTTGTGTTTGTGGGCGATGTCGGCCGGCCGGATTTATTGGAAACGGCGGCCGGTATCGAGGGTGCCACCGCATCGGCCGCTAATTTGTTATTTGATTCAATCCAGGATTTCAAAAAGCTTTCACCCGATGTAATGGTCTGGCCGAGCCACGGCGCCGGCAGCGCCTGCGGCAAATCGCTGGGGGCATCACCCATGTCAACGGTCGAGCAGGAACTTAAATTCAATCGCTCGATTCTGGCCGCAACCGACAAACAAGCGTTTGTCGATTACATTTTATCCGGCCAGCCGGAACCTCCCTACTATTTTGCCCGAATGAAAAAGGAAAACAAAGAAGGCCCGGCGGTCTTAAGAAGCCTCCCCAATCCAAAGAATATTTCTCCGTCAGAAATTGAAAATCTGACCCGAACCAAACACACCGTTGTCATTGACGCTCGCAGCTGGCAGGAATTTCGCACCGGCCATTTGAAAGGAACTCTTTTTGCCCCGCTCGACCGATATTTCATTTTGGTCACGGGCTCTTATATCGAACCCGGAACAGATATTGCCCTGATTACTGACGTAGATAATCTAAATCAAACAGTGGCGGCGCTGGCTCGTATCGGCCACGATCGGATTATCGGCTATAGCACTCCGGAGCAGTTTGCTGATTTCACCAAAATGGGAAAGCCGCTGGAAATAATCGAAGAAATAAATGTGAGTGAACTAAAAGAGTTGTTGCCTGATGTCGACGGACAGATTCTCGATGTCAGGAATTCTTCGGAGTTAATGGAGACGGGCCGGATCGAGGGCGCCCAAAATGTAGCATTTACACGGCTTTTGCCTCAAAATAGCGAGATTCCGAAGGACGGAACTCTCTATGTCTATTGCCGCAGCGGCAACCGTTCAGAATATGCCTGCAGCTTTCTAAAAAATGCCGGTTTTAAAGTTGCTCACGTGGCCGGCGGAATTACGGCCTGGCTGGGTTCCGGCTTCAAACTTGTGCCGATGATGCCGACACAATTGGAAAAGTGATCTGGCGTGGGCCTCCCTGCAAATGAAGGGCGTCGCCAGAATTTATTTGAAGGATTCAAGTTTTGAGGTAAGCGGCAGCGCTCCGGCCGCGTCGTTGAAAACTGAACTACTGATTAGTTCATCGATCAGTTGAGAGTATTCGGGGGCAATATTTGTAAATTCCAAACCGGCGCTGAATAGTTTTGACTTTTTACTCTTCTCACACCAGACAACTTTGGCGTCGAATTCAATTTGAGATTTGCCGTTGATTTCCACCGGTAAATCCATTTTCAGATTCAGTACGGCGTTAACTTGATGGACGAGATTCCCCATAAGCATTAGTCCATTGGTATTAAGGTCTACCAGCCGGCCCGCATAGGTGGCGCTGTTGCGTTCGTAAACACCAAAGAAAACTTCAGTTTTTCTCCGTTCGAGACTTCTTTTCTCATGCATTAAGCGCCATCTCCTGTATATATTTATTTCGACATTTTTTCAAAAGATTTTAGCCTCTATAAGACTCCGGCCAGTCCGGCCTGTTTGATGCGTTATGGCCCGGAAACTTCGGCCCAATCCTGCTGTTTTAGTTTTTAGCCGATATATTCGACTTGACACCACCTGAGATGATTATAAATTTGTAGAGAAATTTGGAAACGCCGCCCCAATGAAAAGGTACAAAGTGTTCTCGAAAAAAAAACTTATTATCTTAACAGCGGGGCTAGTGTTTTTAACCTTTTTCGTTTTCGACAGCTGCGACCGAAAAGGGACCGGCACTGACCACACCACGCATTCTTACGGTCATCTGTATGTCCTAAATCAGACTTCGCAGACAATCTATGTTTACAACGATTCCGATTTAACCAGCCGAGTTGATTCTTTCGGTGCCGCCATTCCACAGCCGCATTGGCTGGAATTTGCCCCCGACGGCCAATACTACTATGTGGTTTCGAGATCTACCCCGGGCCACATAGCCAAATTCGACGCTCTCACCAACGCCTCAATTGATTCCTTGACAACCAGGGGCAATATTTTCCCGACTTCACTGGCCATAACACCCAACAGCACGTTCGGATATTTATGCGACTTTAACAGCACTATTACTTCACCCGGTCACTTTCACAAATATAATCTAAATACCATGTCATTCGTGGATTCTGCTTTCGGCAATGGCGGGGCGTCGCACGATTTGATGTTTAATTCCACCGGCTCAATGCTGGTGGCTTGCAGCCGCGGGACTGATGATGTCACTTTGGTTTATTTCCCGGGCGACTCCGTTGTTATAGTCCCCCTGGATACGAATAACGTTCGTCCGACACCGCCTGTTCACGGGCCCTATGGCGTACACATAGCCCATAACGATACGCTGGCTTACATAACCTGCCTGTGCAGCGGACAAGTAAAGATTTTTAATTTGAAATTAAGGGCGGTCGTTGACTCCATCATAATCCAGAGTTCTCCTAATTGTAATACTTCCGCCCCGGTTGGCGCCACACTCTCGGCCATAGCGCACGATGATTCCAAAATTTTCGTAACTACTCAATTTGGAAATAGCCTGGTGGTCGCGAGCACCTCGACTAAACAGATTTTGGAAACAATACCATTCAGCACTCCCCGTTCGTTCGGCGTGAAAATGAATCATGACGGCACGCGTGTTTATGTGGCTTGTGCCAATTTGCAGGATCAGCCCGGACGAATTTATGTAATCGACGCAATCAATCTGGTTAAGCTGGACTCTATTGACGTGGGCTTGAATTCTTATGGGCTATATTGGCATCAGCATTGATTGATTCGTCTGTGAAGCCGGATGCCTATCGTCGGCGGTAGAAATTTAGGCCGCCGCTTTCTTCCCCCACCAATACATCATCATCGCCGTCATTGTCGATATCTAAAAAGGCAATCGCCAGATAATGTCCGGCATCAGCGCCGGGAATGATGTCGGTCGACTTGACCAGCGTGAGAGAATCCGGAAACTGGCCGACCGGCGCGGTGTTTTTAAAAAGCGTCAAACCGGCATCGCGGCCGCCTACAATCAGATCTTGGCGGCCGTCACCATCCCAGTCATAAACGACCGGAATGGTAAAATCGCGCACCTCTCTTTTGATGAGTCGATTATTAACCAGAGTCAAAATCGGATTGCCGATCGAACCGGTGTTTTGGTATAGCAGTACATTGGCCAGACCGTTAAAATCCCATTCTCCCAAAACCAAATCAATCAGTCCGTCGCCATTTAAGTCCGCCGGACAGGGCACGGCCAAGTTGTCAACTTTTATTGGCCGCAGCGTGTCGGACACGAAAGCGGCCAGTTGATTCGTGGCTAATATCGCCACAAAATTCGTGGCATCGCCGTCGTTTCGCCAGTATTCTATTCTGCCAAACGAATTGCCGATGAGCAAGTCAAAATCATTATCATTGTCCCAGTTAATCACGGCCGGCGCCGAATAACTGCCGACATCAATGCCGCCAAATAGGTCAGTCACTTTGTCAAAGGCAGGAACTGCGGCGCTGCCGATATTTTCATAATAGCTAAGTTGGCCCGAAGAGCCGCCCAGCAGCATATCAATATCTCCATCATTGTTTAAATCTCCCAGTGCCGGCATGGCTGACGTCCCGATATCGATTTGTGAAATCAGATTCCGTGTTTCTTCGGCAAACAAACCGCTTTCATTGCGCAGAAATCTAAGATTGTCCAGATCCGCGGCCTGGGCCACGCCCAAGATCATGTCCCGGTCAGAGTCTCCGTCCAAATCGGCAAAAACCGGATGATTAAAACCGCTCGTCGTGAACGGCAGATAATCCTCGGTGATGAGATTTAAATCGGAACTTTCGGCGGTGCCGTCGTTACGGAAAAAATAGAGATTGCGGTTAAATATGTCGCCAAAAAATAAGTCGAGGTCGAAGTCGCCGTCGCTGTCGGTAAAATTTATGTAAGAAAAGCCGTGGCGCTCTTCGCTTAAAGCGAGCTTTATAATGGGAAAAGCCAGGACGCTGTCGTAATAATCGGTGATGAATTCAAATGAATGAATGGCGGAGTCTCCCACGTTGCGGTGAAATTCAAGTTTGCCGCTCAACGCCCCGAAAAAATAATCAAGGTCGCCGTCACGGTCGATATCCGCAAAGCCGGGAGTATTGTTTAATCCCGTCTGAAGCGCGGAATCTCCGCCGTTTTTGACGCTGGTCAGGGCCGTTTCTTTCAGCTGAAATCTAATGTTTTGACCTGATGAAATATTGCGGTAGTAATTGATTGTGGCCATGCGGGAATCACAAAATAAATCAAAATCAGAGTCGCCGTCGATATCAGCGAAAGTGTGCCAGGTACCTATATCAATTCCGCCCAGCCGCTCCTGAACCGGCGTCCACTTCGGGTCGAAGACGCTGCCGGTATTTTGCAGAAATAACAGGCTGCCGTCAGCCTGCCCCACAAATAGGTCGGTTAAACCGTCCTTATCGAAATCGAGCAATGACGGCTTGGGATTATTAAAACCGCCCAGATACGGCCAGTCCACGGGCACGCCGCCATGGGTCACGCTCCAGGGGGCCCATTCTTTTTGGTACGGGCTGCCGGGATTGCCGCCGGGGCCGGTCGGCTTATCACCATTGCAGGCAATGAACACCAGCAGAAAAGATAATGCAGCAACTGAAATAATTTTCATAACAGACCGGCTCAAATCTAACCTCTTTCTGATATTTGTCAAACCACCGGTTTTTAAGCCGGTAAACACTTTTTTTGGGCGCTGTCTGTTTATGTAACAACAAATACGCCAAAAGACTCCCGAAAACTGCCGGCGAGGGCCAATAGCGCATTTAGTGCTTGACTTTCTTTTCGGTATTGCTGTACCATAGCCACCAGATAATGCCTTTATTGATTTTGATGAAATTTGTTTGCGAAAGGTTTTTAGATACACGCTAAAGCGCCAGTCCTTTCTATCACATATATAATCAAGAAATAAGCTGCTGTCTGATAATGTTTCCCAAAGGTAGTTCGGATTTAATCACTAAAAAACTTCCCCGAGAAACGTCACAAGGCAGAGCAGTAATACCATAAGGAGGAACTAATGTCAGGCAACAAACTGTACGTGGGTAATGTCACCTACACGGTTACCAGCGCCCAGATTGAAGAACTTTTCGCTACTTACGGAGAAGTCAAAAGCGTCAATATCATTGACGGCAAGGGCTTTGGTTTTGTGGAAATGGGCTCCGGAGAAGAAGCCGATAAGGCCAAAGAGGCTTTGAACGGCTTTGAATTCCAGGGCCGCACTTTAAAAGTCGATGAGGCCCGTCCGCCCAAAGCCAGAGACGACCGCGGCGGCGGCGGCAGAAACTTCAGAAGATAGTTACAATTTAGCTTATAGTCTGATTTTCGCCTAAGAATCCCTCCTCAAAAAAGGAGGGATTTTTTTATGTGATTAGATCCGGCTGGCTCCTTTTATAGCCAATTTAACCGGAATTTTGATACTTATAGTCGTTCCCCGGCCGATTTCACTCTTGACATCAATTGTCCCCTGGTGCGTTTCTATAATACTGTGCACAATTGCCAAGCCCAGTCCGGTGCCGACTCCCACGCCGCGAGTGGTAAAACCGGGGTCGAAAATTCTTGAAAGATTTTCCGGCACAATCCCGCGGCCGGAGTCACTGAAAGCGACCATGACCTTATTATTTTCATGGCTGCTCGTAATGGTGATAGAGCCGTTTCCGTCGATAGCCTCAATGGCGTTCGTTAATATGTTCATAAAGACCTGATTGATGTCGCGCGCATAACAACTGACCGGCGGCAGTGCGCCATACTCTCGGATGACTTTGATGCGGCCCTTGAAATGCATGCTTAGCAGGTCGAGTGTGGAGTCAATGCCCTCGTGAATATTGACTTCTTTAACTTCGGCCTGATCCAAAAGCGCAAAGTTTTTAAGCGATTTGACCACCGCTGCAATTCTCGTTAAGGGATTCTTACTGACTCCGGCCGAATCCAGAATTAACGACAGCGCCTTGCCGGGCTTGGTGGAATTGTCGGCCATATCAGCTATGCCGCCGTTTTTTATGGCCTGCAGAATAATGTTTGACGCCTGCTCTATGGTCATCACACAGGATTGCAGCGCCCCCAATGGATTATTTAATTCGTGGGCCACACCGGCCACCAGATGTTTCAGCGAAGCCATCTTTTGGGTTTGCACCAGTTCCGCCTGTATTTCCTGCAGAATTCGATTAGCTGTTTCCAGTTCCAGCTGTTTACTTTTGGTAATTCGCAATTCTGTTTCCAGCACCGCTTTCTGTTGACGGTCGGTGATGAGTCGATAATTCAGAATCTTGGAGGCCAGTATATCTCCAAAAGTGGCCAGCACCCGCAGGTGGTCTTCGGTAAAGGCGATGCCGTTTTCAAGAGTTTCACTGTAAAGAATGGCTGTGATGTTCTCCCCATCTAAAAGTGGAACGCCCATCATAGAGCGCGTTCGGTCGCCTGACATTATCGTGCGATGCTGGAAGCGGGCGTCGGTGTCAATTTCCTGGGTCAAGATGGCCACTTTTCCTTTCAGGATTTCTTTTATCACCGTGCGCGAAACCGCAAAATGATTTGAGTTTGTCTTTTTGGATACACAACTGGCCGATGATTCGACTTTAGTCTCTGCTAAATCGAGAACGTTTAACAGCGCCAGACGGTCGGCTTGAATAGTATCGCGCAAAAGTTCCAGCGAATCCGACAATACCGCTTCCAAATTGTCCGAGTGAACCGGAATTTTTCCGACCGCTGAAAGAGCGCTAAATGTCTGCTGGTTATAAAGCGAATTCTCCCGGCTAAGCCGCCGGATTTCACCGGCCGCAACAACGGTAGCCGAATTCAGCCGGGGTGACGTATCGACCAGCGTCACCATGCCCGTTGTCGCTGTGGCAGTCCGGACAGTGATATCGGACAAGACCAAACGCACCTCGCCGACAGATATCTCGTCATTAACTTGCAATAAGGCTTTGCCGAAGATAGGGCGACCGTTTACCAATGTGCCGTTGCGGCTCTGTAAATCAGTCAGATAGATTTGACCGGAAGGGGCAATTTCCAGAAGCGCATGTCGTCGGGACACGGACTTGTCCGGCAGATTAATCTCACAGCTCTGATGGCGGCCAAGGGTGTATTGACCCGGCTCCAGAGATTTACTTTCTCCCGCCGGCGAACTGATATTTTTCAATACTAACATAATGATTTGAACTTTAGAAATC
>Ga0247727_10014732_pt1 | contig 12940 bp, 10 predicted proteins | sample WisWelCaveWW1625_FD_202498 | JGI IMG/M metagenome (GOLD analysis project Ga0247727, IMG submission 202498) | Biofilm microbial communities from Wishing Well Cave, Virginia, United States - WW16-25 | ecosystem: Environmental > Aquatic > Deep subsurface > Groundwater > Cave microbial mat | place...
AATCCCAGACAAAATCTGCCGACACATTGGTAGCCGTCGCATCGCCGGTGTTACACACCCGCACCCCAACAGGAAAATTGTTGGGACCGACATTCACATTGTTGCTATCCAAACCAACAACATTCCATGTGATCGGGGTAACCGCCAGGATGGGAGCCGCGAACACGTTGAACTGCGGCTGGAATAGGACCGTGAGCAACAGCACAAACGACGCCGCACGCGCAAATAAGGAATAAGAGCTTTTCATAAACGTCCTGTAGATTTATTTTGTGAAAGCAAGGGGATCAAAATAAAAGAAATGAAACCGGCATGCGTTCACAGAACACACGGGCCGGTTTCGCTACTTGCTCGCCAGGGTCCTTACCTGCAAAAAACAGGATAAGCGACCAAATCAAGACACTGGGTCATCACATCCGCTAAAACAAATGGAACTTAAGTACTATTGTGTAGTATTGTACGCCACAAAAAAACTGACTGCAATGGTCAAACTATTCAATCCTGTTAGGTCAAATTTTTATATTGGGTAAGCCAGGAAGGGCAGTCATGTGCCTGGGCAATTCCCTTTGTTCGTCCCTTCCAAGACAACGGGGAACAGCATAAATTACCCGCGAATTGACACCCCTCCTCACTTCGAGTATCCTTTGCCCCGTCCGGGCAGGCCCGGCGCGGCAGAGCCTGCCAAATCCCGCCAGGGTCGAAAGACAGCAACGGTACGGGAGTGTCTCTGGGCGCCGCCGATCACCTGCTCGGATATTCATATGAAATCAAACCGCCTCATCCTCATCATGACCGCGTTGATCGCCGGGATCGCAGTGGGTCTCACGTATGGATGGGTCATTGACCCCGTTGATTTTTTCGACCTCACACCCGATACCTTACGAGCAGACTACAAAGCCGATTACGTCCTCATGGTTGCGGAAGCCTTTCGCTTCAACCCGGACCCCGGGCTTGCCGCGCGACAATTAGCCATTTTCGGCTCCCAATCCCCCTCTGCCATAGCCGCCAGCGGACTCGAATACGCGCGCACGAACGGATTCGACGATTCAGATATCGCCCTGATGCAGGAACTCGTTACCGCCCTCCAGGCATGGAGCGGACTCCCTTGAAGCGAATCCCCTGGGACATTCTGCTTGCGCTTCTCGCGGGACTGGGGCTTGGTCTCGTTTACTCATGGGTCATCTCTCCCACCCGAATCATTGACTCGGAACCCCTTGCGTTACGCGCAGGCTTCAAAGACGATTATCGTTCTGCAATCGCGGCGGCATACGCAGGGACGGGAAATCTCGCACGCGCACAATCTCGCCTTGCATTGCTTGGCGACCCTGATCCTATCGAAGCCCTGAACGCACAAGCCCAGCGAATGCTGGCAAGCGGGGAATTTCAACAAGCAGATCACATGGTCGCGCTTGCATCGGCTCTTGAGTCTGGAACGACCGCAAACACTCAGCCTTCCCCATTAACTCAAATCGTTAGTGTCGCATCTGGAATCTCAACAGCCACTTTACCACCCATTCAAACAGATATTCCTTTCCTTTTTACTGAAACCCCTCAACTGATACAAACGCAGCCTGTCATCATTGAGTCCACCCCCCGCCCCACACGGACTCCGGTGCCAACATTGGGCGCGCCCTTTGCCCTAACCGGACAGGAAACCACCTGCGACACCAACCTGCCAGATGGTTTACTACAGGTGTTGGTACTGAATTCAAATCGAAGACAACTGGCTGGAGTGGAGATTCGCATCACCTGGGATGCAGGCGAAGAACAATTCTTCACCGGCCTGAAACCTGAATTGGGGAATGGCTACGCCGATTTTATGATGTCCTCCAATACAACGTATTCTGTTCAACTGGGTTTGGGAAGCGATGTCGCCTCAGGCTTGACTGCCCCCGTCTGCCAAACCCCAAGCGGCGATACTTTCACAGGCGGAATCAAACTTACCTTCCAACAGCCGGACTGAGACGCCCCCTTGCGCTTCTCCTCACGCCCATTACACCTCTCAGACTTCATTCTCGTATGAAAAAAATTCTCCCCTATCTCCATCCCTTTTTCTTCGCGTTGTATCCCATCCTTGAACTGCGGAATTACAACATCACCTATGTGGATTCGGCCTCTCTTGTTCGTCCGATGCTATTGTCCATTCTTGTTACGGCGGCGCTTTGGGTCATCCTGAGATTGTTCACCAGAGAATGGCAAAGGTCGGGAATCATTACAACCCTGATTGTCATTTCTTTCTTCTCGTACGGACATGTATTCATTCAGATCGAATCCGTTTCTGGAACGATGATCAGACACCGGTACCTGCTCCTGACCTTTGGCGGGCTGCTATTACTGGCTGGCATGTTCAGTCTCCGCTGGGTGAAGACGCCTCATACATTTATCAATTTTCTTGCTGCGGCAGGGGGGATCCTAACCATTTTCTCAACAGCCCGCTCACTTCAACACGACCTCTCCGTTTATCAATCTTCGCTCGCATCAAGGGAGATGCAAGAATCCGTCTTGCAGGAAGTGACCGATTCTGACGTAAACCTGAAACCCGATATTTACTTAATCCTGCTCGACGCTCATACAAGCGAATATGCGTTGAGGAAGGAATTCGGCTTCGACAACTCGGCGTTTACCGGACAACTAAAAGACCTGGGATTCTATGTGGCGGAATGTGCGCAAAGCAACTACCCGGTCACCAATCTCTCGCTCACCTCGGCGTTCTATGCAAACTATCACGAAATGCCTACGCTCTTCCCAGTGTATTCCAGCCTTGTCATCGAGACCCTTCGTTCGCAAGGATATCAGGTGATCACGTTTGAAAACCGGTCGAAGGGACACTTTGCGCTTGCGGAAGATTTGCATCTTGCGCGCAACCAAATGCTCCTGGGCAAGGTGGATTTGACAGGAGGCTTGAGCGAATTCGAGATCACCTTGATCCGGACATCCTTCTTGAGAATTGCATTCGACATCCCTCAATTAATCCCCTGGTTCAACGTGGAGAGCATTCAGAAGGTCGAATATTATGAACATTTCCAACAGACTTACTTTATCCTTGAAGAGTTGAAACGCCTGCCTGGAATGGATGGTCCTAAATTTGTATTCGCCCACATTTTGGTCCCTCATTCACCCTTCATCTTTTCCCCGGCTGGTGATTTTTTTTGGGCTGACGATCCTGCCACAGGCTACGTTTCCAATGTGCAGTTCATTGATTCCCAGATTGTGCCTGTTGTTGCCAAGATTATCGAAAAGTCGAAGATTCCGCCGATCCTTATTATTATGGGCGACCATGGAGCAACCGGCGTTCCGCAACTCGAGACCTCTGAGATGCGAATGTCGATATTGAACGCCTATTATGTGAATGAACGGGCGAAGCAGGATTTATATGAAACGATCACGCCCGTCAATTCTTTCAGGATTGTATTCAACAGCTACTTCGGGACATCCTATCCCCTGCTGGAAGACATGAGTTATTACACAGGCGATATGAACAACTTCACCGCCGAAACCCTTGTCGCCAATGAATGCCCGGCATTGAGATGACTGACGCTTCACACCCATAAATTGCCCGGTATGATACAGGGAGGCCCATCAGCTGACGCGCTCCGGTTTACGGAAGCGTATTATTGTTCGCCCAATCGTTTCCAAGCCGGATCTCCACATCCACCGTGGAGGCTGGGTCTGGCTTGATCAAGATCTGTGTGCTTGAGGTGATTCCAAACACAGTTTGCAGAAATTTCAATGTGTACAATTTTGGGGAATACAGCACAACGACCGTGCGGTCATACGTTCGATCTGCAGTTCCAACTTCGGTCACTGCCATGCCTTGATCAATAAAGTAGTTTCCGGTGTTTACATCAAGCCCGGGTGAGAAAGAACCGTTCAACACACGCACGCGAGCCGCGTCCGCTTTCATCAATGCAATCGGGTCATTCTGCGGCGCAAGCGGACTCAACGCGCCAGCCGACGTGAATATCTCATCGCGCAGGATTCGGATCTTATCTGGCAAAGGCTTCATAATGCTGGCATCCTGCCCGCCCAGCACTACATTATCAAAGGCGACCATACTGGTATCAATGACGCCCTGCTCAATGCTTGACACAGGAATGTCCCTTGCCAGGACCGCCAATTGAATGGCGGTATCCAAAGGCATATTCGTTCGAATACCCGCGGAAAATTCGTTATAAAAGTCGTTTGCTTGCGCTAAAAGCCCAGGGAAGTTTACCGGGTCGAGCACTTTATTCCGAATCCCGAGAATCACCTTTTGCTGGCGTCTTGCACGACCAAAATCGCCATCGTCCCCTTTACGATATCGCGCGTATGCCAGGGCGACATTTCCATCGAGGTGACGGACCCCGCAGCACGTGAGTTTTATTTTATCCTTGCCGCTACCCACCTTATCGAGTCGTAACACTTCATCGTTATAGACCTCAATCCCGCCAATCAAATCAATGAACTCAACAAAGGTATTGAAGTCCACCTGGGCATAATATTGAACGGGGACGCCAATGAATTGCTCGACTGTTTTTCTTGCAAGTTCAGGTCCGCCGCCCGGCAGTTTATTGCCTTCACCAGACGAGTAGGCAGTGTTGATGCGGCTGTAGCCAAAGCCCGGGATGTTCACCCACATATCGCGCGGAATGGATAACATGCCTGCAGTTCGGGTCAGCGGGTCAATCGTGAGCAGGATCAGCGTATCTGAGCGCGGCGCGCTGGTGTCCAGATCGCGGGCATCGAGCCCGATAATGAGGACAGTGATGCGGCTCGCCCCGTCCCATGCGGGAGGGAGGTTGGATTCGGGGATGGTCACAGGCGGAGGCAACGACTCCACGCCGGGGATTGGCGTTCCCTCATTATTTACGAGTGTGGGACCATCAAATCCTGCTGTCACAGTTCCACAAGTAGCTGGAGGAGTTCCGGGCATCGTAGTTGTGATCGTCCAGCAAGTGACAATGTTACGGACGAAGGAATAGCCGCCGATTGCCAATGCAACCCCAACTATCCAGAAGATCATATTACCCAGCGATGGGCGTCCAGGTTTCATATTTTTGAGAAAGTTCATTTCATTTACACCGGTTTTATGTATATCATATCCAAGCCGAGTCGTTCCAAGCCCTCTTTTGCCCAGTGTTGCAACAACACAGAATCTTCATCCATCACTTGCATCATTACAGGGATGGCGCGGTGATCACGGATTTCTGCCAGCGCGCGTACCGCATGGATTCGTACTGACTGCGACGCGCTCCCTTCGACAGGCTCAGGACGACGCTTCACAACCTCAATCAAGGATGGCGCTGCCGCGTTCCCGATTTTGACCAGCGCGTTCACCGCCAGATTACTTACAAGTGTGTCCTCATCGCTCAATGCCTGGACGAGTGGATTGATCGCGCTTTCATCAGGCTTGTTCGCCAGCCCAAGCGCCGCGCACTGACGCACTTCAGGGGCGGAGTCGTTCAGAAACGGGACCAGCCATTCGGTCCGCGAAAGAGGCGATTGTGCCAGCGTGCGTAATGCCCACCAGCGAGAATCCGAATTTGAAGAGTTTGTCAAATCCAATAACGCGGGAATCGCATCAGCGCCGAATTTTATCAATGAAGAAGCAGATGTCTCTGCTCGCGCTTCATCTCCACTTGTAAGGTCGTTCAACAAATTTTGTAATTCGTTCACGTTATTTTGCAGGCGGAGGAACGGGTAACTCAGCGTCAGCCGTATTGACCCATTTATCGCCCTCTTCGATCAACATCACTGGGATGTCATCCACGATCGGGTACTTGCGATTGCAGTCTTTGCAAATGAACCATGAATCTTTGTGAAGCTTCAATTCACCGCCCGTGGTGCGGACGCAATTCGGGCAACGCAGAATTTCCATTAAAGTTTGATCAATCATTGAACCTCAATTCTTACACAGCGTGAAATTTTACCACTGTCGTGCAGGTCACGCTGTAAGTCGCGCTTGCGAAGTCCCCGAAGGGGGAAGCGTGACCTGCAAGATGTGATTTACGAAGACGGGGAGCGGCACAGATTCTTTTCATTCGCCAGTTTTTCAGGGTTACGCGAGTCGGGACCGTATTGACAAATTGCCTGCCAGGGTTCGTAGTGAGTAATCACTTGATCCTGGAAAAGCACCACCCCGTTTTGCGAAACTGTTCTGGTCACTGTGACATCCGCCCCATTCGCGGCATAATCCACCTGCTTCATTTGATTCTTTGCAAGTTCCTCATTTTGTTCAAATAGAGGTTTGGGCGCAGGGACAACATTCACGGGTCCTGTCGTGTCCCACGTCACACTTCGCCCATCGGATGTGGAATAAAATTTCCACGTGAGCGAGCGCCCGCTCACATTGACGTACGTTTCCATCAAGATCCAGTACGGTGAATCGTTTTTGAATTTGAAATCAACCAGCGGGAAATATACGGTGGCATCCAATCCGGCGAGTCGCGGGTCAACTGCGCCTGTGTACGTCATTTCGTAATACGAAACGCGATACGCGTGCGAGTAACGTTCAACGATTGGGAATCCTGCATTGAACACGGTGCGGAATAATGTTGTGCTCACCTGGCACACGCCCCCACCCACGCCTTTGATCGTTCGCCCGCCATAAATGATCAGCGCCTCTGCGAATCCGTTTTCAAGGCTCACATCGCCCATGGTCTCGCCCATGGAAAATGTTGCTCCCGGCGCGATCAGCACGCCGTGAAAACGCTCCGCCGCCGCCTGGATGTTTTGAATTCGTTCCTCACTCGAGCCGTAGAAATAGGATGTTTCCGATGCCAGCAGTTGAGTGATTCCCAGTTGCTCGCCTGTTGCTGTGCCGGGGATTTGCGGCTGCGCTTCGTTGATAACAAGTGAAACTGTATGTTCGCCTCGAAATAACGCATCGTTGATGGCGGTAATGCTGGCGTCCAAATCCATGGCGCGCCCCACTTTGGAGTCTTCGACAAGGTCCAGTTTCAAAGTTTCATCGTTGAAGATGAACTTCGCATCCGAGGGTGAACGATCCACCTGCGTTTTCACTGGAGCAAGCAGGTTACGCAGTCCATTCGAATCGAGAACGACTCGCACTTCGGCTAGATTCCCATTCTGCACGCGCTGGACGCCGAGAAGATTTACAAGCGCTTGCGTATCATACACATAAGGACCCGGATCACCCGCCGTTGAATTCTGAATCGCAAGAGTCAGCGGCTGGCTGAGAATCTGCCGCGCCGTATCTGCCTGCGCGCTGACATCCAAAATCTGCGGCTGGATTTCCTGCACAACCAGCGGCACTTCGCCATCGGTAAAAGTTTGCAATTGCGCGCCGAGATAAATCAGCGTGGCTTCGAGTTTCAACTCCCGACCCACCTGCCCGGGCTTCGCAACCACGTTCGTGCCTTCCAACTGCAAACTGGCTTCCGCCACGGGTTGATTGGTTTGCGCCGAGATCTGACTCAAATATTGAAACGCGACGCGCTGATCGAAGATGACGACAGGCGGGACGTTCGCGCCCGTGCCGATTGCCCTCATCTGACCGGACAACGCGCCGAACAAACCGCCGCTTCTTCCCAAGCCGTAAGCGGTCACCGCGCTGGACGAGGGATCGAACACCATGCCGAGTTCTGCCGGAGACGCCACCCAGACTTTTTCCCCGTCTCGAAAGAGAATCTTCCCGTTGATTGGAAAGGACAACGTCTGACTCAACTTTACCGCCGCCTCATCCCGCGTAAGACCGGAAAGATCAACGCCCGCAACAGATATGCCTGGAAAGATACGCCCGGCATACACAAGTTGATAACCCAGCGTCCATGCGAGGGTGATGGCGAAGAACAATGCCACACCGCTGATCAACGCGGCGATGAATTGCGGAAAAAAGGGGGCTTTTTGATATGGATAGGAAACTGAAGTCATGCAAAAATTATACCTTGTCGCTGATTACCTGTCTTGAAATCGGGACGCTGACATCTGCACTTGCGCCAGGTGCAAGTGTGAACGCTGAAAACGCTGATTCGGATTGTTTTTTTTCAGGTGATTCTTCAAAAAAATCTGCGTCCATCTGCGTTTTTCTGCGTCCCAACCCAAAGTGTACGGCAATCAAACCTTGTCCGGCGATTGTTGCTTTAGAACGAAGCGAGAATACCATTTGTTCCCCGTTAATTTCAAGCCCGGGATCAGCATTGGGGTATTTGCGCGATACTCTGCATATTCGCTCCCAAATTCGCGCAGGAGTTTACGCTCCTCAAAAACAATCCCGATGTGGATGTATATAGTCAGAGCAAGATATACGATGAACAAATTCAACGTCACAACGGGAGTCAACCAAAGAAGTAACAGGAAGAATGTGTAAAACGGGTTACGAACATAACAATACAAACCACTGGTGACCAACTCCCGTTTATTTTCTTTTGCCAACTGGCGTAACCCGATAAAGTACAGGATTCCAAATTGAAATATCGCGGCAGTGAGAAAGGAGGCAAAAACTATCTGCCCTGTAATCATCAAGTAATTCAATGGGGATGGAATTTCATAAACAACCTCACTCGGCAGGAGGATCAATAAAACAAGGATGGGTAAAAAGGTGATAACCGCCATAAAATTAAAAAACAGGCGATAAAATTTCATGAATCCTTCACCGATGACTCGGCGATAAAAATCCTTCACACCGAAGGAAGCGTTGAACGAGTGAAAAAATCCCCAGAAGGCAACAGCCAGAATTAACCAGAGCATGGTACTCCTTCATCAACCAACAGTATCAAGAACTCATCTCAAAAAAATTTACCTTAAACATTGAATACAGGTGTTGCGAAGGAAACCCAATGACATCCCTTCGGGATTGAATTTTTCAGGCATCGTATTGCTAAAATCTTTTCACCCCTTCGGGGTTGCCACAAAAGACAAGCGCGCAGGAACAACTCCGAAGGAGTGGAATTTCTATAGGCGCGAAGAGTTTTCACATCAACCCCGAAGGGGTGTCATGAACCCCGCGCACAGCAAGGTTAGAAATAATTGTCACGACGCGAGAATACAAGCACTTCATTCATCCTTGTAACGGCATTTTGATTCAGCAGATTACCCAGACCCGAAAGCAGGCAATTCGATTGTTTCCGCGCCAGTCTGAACAATGTAATACGGCATCCACGCGACGCCGAACAGGTTGACATATACATCCGTCTTCTTGGGGTTGATCACAACTTCATTAATCTGATTCACCACGTTACCCCAGCGGGCATTGACCTCTTCTGCAAGGCGCAGTCGCTCTTTGTCCAGGTCAGCCAGTTGGCTTTTGAATTGAGCGATCGCTTCGACTGATTCATCCACGTCGGCTTTGGCTTGCTCGGTCATGCGGTGTTTCGTCAAAGAAGAAGATAATTTGCGCGTACTCCGACTCCCGACGAACAACCCAAGTACATTTTCGGCATGGGTACCCATGGCTTCCACTTTTCGATGCGCCAGTTCGGCTTCATCCTCTCGCAGTTCGCGTTCTTCGCGGCTGAGTTTATCTTCCAGCGTCGCAATCTGACGATCCAACTTTGCGGCAAGTTTATTGAATTCAGCGTCACGCGCGGCGCGGGCGGCGTCGGCGCAGGCTTTCATGAATTCCGCCTGGGTGACATCAGGACCGGCATACACTTTCAATGTTTGGTTCGCCCGCGCAGTGACGGATGAATTGCGGAACACCCAATCGGTAAAGTCTTTTTGCAGGGCGGTCATTAATTTGGAATCATTCAACGGTGAATCAATTGTGCTGAACCGGGCAGACGGCACGGGAGAGGTATCCACGTTATCCAGCGATTTTCCGTTGGATACATATTCATCCCAGCGGACGGCGCCGCGCTTTTCGAGGGTTTCCACGATTGCGGCGCGCGTCACTTCACTATCCACGCCGAGTTTGCGATCAAGGATTCGCACTTGAGCAGAAGCCAATAAGGCGGGCTTGTAGACCACACCTTCAATCATCGCTTCGCCAGGCATGGATTGTCCCGCGGCTTTGAATGCTTCAGGCAGGCTGTAATTTTGCGGCAGGAAGTATTCGCGGATGGTGGGAGGGAGGGAGGGCTTAGTGGCTGATGATTGGTTATTGGTAATTGGTAATTTGGAGGATTGGAGACGCTGTCCTGAGCTTGTCGAAGGGTTGGAGGCTGGACGCTTCGACTCGCTCAACGCGGCGGGCTGTTTGGGTTGCGAGGGAGTTGACGCCATGAAGGATTGTGGACTTGATTCAGGTGAGGAAACGCGTTGTGAAGCAGAGGCAGGTTTCGGCTGGGATGGAAGCGTTACAGTTGCGCCCGCGAGTTTGTTGAGGTCAGGAATCCGAGTCCGCGTGATGGGTCCGGCGAGGAAGTTCATCACCCAACGCGTTTGGAGCAACTCAGGCGCCTTGGCGTGGACATTGTGCAAAACGAAAACTCGTTTGCCGAGGGTTGAAATCAATTTGTCGAAGACGTTGCGCGTGACGCCGCCTGCCGCGCTTTCGAGCCCGTCGAGCAATCTGTTTTTATCCTGCTCGGTTTGCAATTTGCCGATGAACCACGTGCCAGCATTCGAGAGGGCTTTGTAATCCACGTCAACAGGGTTTTGTGTAGCGAGCAGAAGACCCAAACCGAACGCGCGCGCCTGTTTCAACATGCGAAGAAGCGGGCCCTTGGACGGCGGGTTGCGTTGCGGAGGAAGATAACCGAAAATTTCATCCATGTAGAGGAGCGCGCGCAGGGAGGTTGCGCCGCTTTGTGTGCGCATCCACGTTTCGACGGCGGAAAATAAAAGCGTGACGAAGAACATGCGCTCGGCATCGGATAAATGCGCGAGATAAAAAATGCTGTGGCGCGGCTTGCCGTCTTCGGTGTACAACAACGAATTAACATTCAGCGATTGACCTTCGCGCCAGGTTTCAAATGCGGGCGCGGCGAGAATGTTGTTGAGCACCATCGCAAGTTCCATGCGGTCTTTGGCCGGAAAGAAAGTATCCACAGGGAACGCGCCGAGTTTATCGAAGGGCGGCGTTTGCGTTTGGAGGATGAGCTCAGTGAGGTCAACATCCTTTCCCTGACTCCAGGCGTTCTCAAAAATATTGGAAAGTAAAATATGTTCGCGTGACCGAATCGGGTCTATGTCTTCAAAGCCAACCAGCCCAAGCAACGCGGTGGCTGTGCTGGAGATTCTCTCGCGCAGGATTTCGCGATTTTCCTGCCAGGGTATTTCCGGCGCGGCAAGCGACGACAACACACTCACGGGGATTCCGGAATCGGAGCCGGGTGTAAAAATTGCAAATTGTGCGGCGTTCTTCAAGGCGAGTACGCGCTCCTGAGTCATCCCCCATTCTTTCAATCCATTGCGCCATGATGTGGATGCATCTGTCGCGACTTGTTCGAGGGTCTTGCCAGAACGGCGCGCGAGATCCGAATCAATCCACGGTTGAAAATCCTGCGGGGCAAGATCGGGAAAATGTAACAGAAGATTCGTGAGATCGCCCTTGGGATCAATAATGATCGCGGGGATTCCCATCAACGCGGCTTCTTCGAGCATGGCAATACATAAACCGGTTTTGCCCGAGCCGGTCATGCCTGTCACAACCGCGTGGGTTGTAAGGTCAGCGGGATCGTAAGTTACCTGCTTGTTTGTAATTTTTTGTTTGGCGGGGTCATACGCTCGCCCGAGATAAAAACCTGTATCAGCCATGGATGAGTCTCCTAAGCCCTCACCCCAACCCTCTCCCACTGGGAGAGGGGAAGCGAGAGGATAATTAGAACGAACGTGCTAGGGCTTAATGTACACTATTTTATGGCAGATTTCAAGGAAGCCTCATTAAAAAATCTTGCGGAGGGTCCACCTCCGCAGAAATATTTTGATATGTAAACATGAATTACGAAGGCGGGTTATCCAGCCTGATTCCGTGACCCCGCACCGTTCCAATATATTGATGCGTTGGGTCGAGCGCGGCGAGCCTATCGCGCAGGCGTCGGATCAACGCATCCAGCGCCTGGTCAGAGACTCCTGCATATTGATCGTCTCCCCACACCACTGAAACAAGGTCGGGACGGCTGACAACCTGTCCCTGGCTTTCATAGAGCAGCCACAACAATTTGAATTGCTGTGCGGAAAGCGGGGGTACCAATTGTTGCTGATGAACCCAAACGCGCCGCGACTTTTGATCCATCATTAACCTGCCGGGCTTTCCGCCGTCTAGTAATGGCATCGTTGCATCGGACGTGAGATATGAAAATTGTTGGGCAATGCCAACAGCCATAAGATCGCCATCCTGCAACACAACGGGACCAGACAACAAGTTCCCGTTATGATACGTGCCGTTCTTGCTCCCTAAATCCTCTAGAATGACCCCCTCAGGAGTCGGCGTAAGACGTGCGTGAAAGCGCGAGATCTGACGGTCTGCCACCACAACATCACACGTGGATTCGCGCCCCAACACAATCGCCTGACTCAATTGCCAGCGCTGACCTTTCAACGGTCCCTCGTGCGCAACGAGTAATGGAAAATCTTCCTGTGGTTTTTTCATGAAAGTCTCATGGGCAGGGCTTTCGCTCATAGGCGGTCGGTGACCGCCGTGTTTTCCAAAAGCGACGGTCTCAGACCGTCTTGGAGCAACCTAAGTGAAAGTCTCATGGAATAATTATGACACAAGCAATGAAACAAGTTTATAATATCGGTTCGCTACTTACAAAGCAATAAAACAAGGCTCTCGTTTCAATGAGGTGCTTCGTAATATAGCATAAACATGCGTTTCTGTGCAGAACCAACGCCGAAATAAATCTGCCTCAACGCATTGTATATGCAACAGTTAAACTGTTGCATATGAAAGAAGGAGAAGTAGTTGCTCCCACCCCTCAAGAACGGGGAGGTCTTACGCGGCCGATACAAGATCCGTGAACGGATCGGTCAGGGCGGCATGGGCTCGATTTATTTAGCCGATGACACCCGCCTCAAGGGCCGCGAATGCGCGTTGAAGGAAGTTGAATACGACCGCGCA
>Ga0247727_10014733_pt1 | contig 12940 bp, 5 predicted proteins | sample WisWelCaveWW1625_FD_202498 | JGI IMG/M metagenome (GOLD analysis project Ga0247727, IMG submission 202498) | Biofilm microbial communities from Wishing Well Cave, Virginia, United States - WW16-25 | ecosystem: Environmental > Aquatic > Deep subsurface > Groundwater > Cave microbial mat | place...
CATACTCCATTCCCACCGAAACAGGAAGGTGTGCGATGAAGATATTGAATCCTGTAAGCAATTCAGCTCCCGCCTTAAAAGGACTGGAAATCATTTTCTGTTTATTATAATCACCGGTTGTAAATTCAACATTCGAAACGGTTTTCGTCAGCCCGAAGCCCAGCAATACGTCTGCTGCCGCATACACATCGAATATGTTGGATCTTGAGAAATGCCTTTCCACGCCTCCCGCGAGGATGAAGTCGCGGTCAACTCTTACGGCTTTTGCTTCTGTGATTCCAACCGGTGATGGGTAAATTGCAGAAGAATCTGATTCTTGACCCTTCGCTGTTTTACCGTTTCTGTATAACCTGATTCCTCCTCTCACTGCAAGGTTATCCCTGAGATAACATTTATAGGTGAGCAGGTCACCGGTGAACAGGCGGTTCAGGAAAGGAAGCCCGTCATATCTGCCCAGGGTATCGCCCGGGTTAGCGCCAGAGAGAGGAGAAAATGCGTCCTGCCAGAGGTCGAAGGCGAAGGTCAATGCCATATCCCCTTTTTCCGGGCGGGCGCTTATTCTTTCAACGGTGGCGTCATTCTCGCGCGTTGAAAGCTGTGCGAATGCAGTCGAAGCCATCAGCGCAACGGCTGCCATGAACATCAATTTCTTTTTCATAACAATTGGGTTTTTGTTAAAAAAATAATGACTTAATGCGGCAAATCTAAATATCATCTTTCTATGACCAATTGCTAATAATCAATTTTTAAAAAACTGTCTAAAAAAGACAACTATTTCTTTTCTTTTGAGATTTAGATTTCTAAATTCATAACCTCAATTGAATCATTCAACAAAAAATCTCAAGCCATGAAACGACAAATATTCTGCCTCAGTGCCATATTAGTTTGTGCTTCCGCTTTAGCCCAGGACGTGCTCTATTTAAAAGATGGAAACAAGATTAGCTGCGATGTTGCAAAAATCGCGGGCAAGAAGCTGGAATATAAAATGACAGGAAGCGGAGAACAAACGACTGCCGATTTAAGTCAGCTATTAATGACATTTTTTAAAAACGGTGACTACCTGGTGTTTTCTGAAATGAGCGATGACGGGTTAAATAATGTCACCTACAAAGCAAAAGAAGCAAGCGGAACAGGCGTCACCCAGGACATCATCATCTCCAAAGATGAAAAGGTATTTGTCGGCAAGGTGAACGCTGTTGAAACAGGGCAGATAAAATACACACCGAAAGGTTCCATCCTTGCGATGTCAAAAAGCACGGCTGATGTAGCGGTTATCATCTTCACCAGCGGGAAGCATCAGCTATTCACCAGCCCGGCAGAGGCAGCGCCCGTGCTGAGTGCGGTGAAAAGCAGGGTCAATTCTTACATAGCGCCCATCGAGGGAAAGTCAGAAACAGAAGTTTCGGAAGTTACTCCAAAGAAAGAACAGACCACTGCAAAAAAGGAAAACGAACCCGTGAAAGAAAAGGATGTGGCGAAAGAAAAAAAAGAAATCAAACCGGAGAAAAAAGAAGAGGTAGTTAAAGAGAGCGTAAAAGAAGAAAAGACAAAAAAAGAAAAAGAGGCTGAGGAGAAAGCTAAAACAGAGAAACCAAAAGAGGAACTGGCAGAAGAAGTTCAGGTGAAAAAAGAAACCATCGAAGAAGTAATTCCAGCGAAAGAAGAAATTAAAAAAGAAGAGCCGAAAGCAGAGACTAAGGAAACGGTTATCCAAACGGAGCCGGAGGAAAAGAAACCAACCGTCATAAAAGAGGAAGAGAAGGAATTTGCCGGGTTGGATATTGATTTTGAAATGTTCAAAAGAAAATCTTTACAAAAGGTGGAAGACCTTGGCGCCTACATATCCATTATTGCAGACAAGAACACTGAATGGCAGGAATCTAACAAAGCCATTGACCTTGCCTGTACGCTTTTTGTCAATGAAGAAGCCAACGTGGAGGTGTCATCAAAAGGTTCACCGGAGAAAACTAAATACAAGATTCGACCTTATCTGAACAGGATAAAGCTGCTAAAATATGACCGGGTGGAAGTTTCATGGACTAACATCAGTTATGTCAGCGACCTGCGGAAAGGAGTGGACGGCAATTATTATGGAGTAATCACTCTTCAGCAAGTGTTCACCGGCTTCATTGAAGGGAAGGTTGCTTATACCGATGTGACAAAAAAGAACATCGAGGTGGTGCTGAAAGGTTATGAAAAATTAGTGGAGGGAAAGACTATCGGGCTGTGGGATGTTTTTCTTTCGGATATCGGGGTGGTGGTGACGAGTTAAGATGGAGTTTCAAGTTTTGAAGTTCCTTAGAAATGATGCGCATACATGAAACTTGAAACCGTCCTCATCACCATTATATTTTTTATCTCCACGCGGGTTTTCTCTCAGAATATCTTTTCTGACCATCACGAAGAAAACTTTGCCTTTGAAGTAAAGCAGATTGATGAGTTTATCGAAAGATTCAACAACAGGGAAAACACGCTGCTCCGTGAATACATCAAGACGAATTATCCCGAAGCGAAAATTGACAGGACTTCCCTGATAAAGGGATTATTCAACCAAGCGGATACAACCTGGGATGCTGTTCAGCTAAATCAGTTCATTGAAAAGGTTACAAACTTCTCGAGTCCCGCCTTTCTCAGCTTTTATGACAAGGATTGGTATGCGGAGGTGGATTGCCAGTTCATCTATCATGGCGAAGATGAAGAAGCGACACTTATTCTGCTGGTGCAACCCGAAAAAGATGGCGCTTCCAAATGGGTTATCACAAGCGCGAAAGCAGATTTTCTCCGCCTGCCCGGCTACCAGGATTCCACCAAATCACTAAATCCCATTAGTCACGCAACTGACTTCATGGGATTGGACAAAGCCTTATCCGACCAGGAAAACTTGCTCAACTATTTCAGGCGCGATTTTAAGAATGATTTACTGACCGCATTTATTTATGAGGTGAAAAATGGCAGTTTGAAATTCAAGCAGGTGAACAACATCATTTACCATTTTCTGCAAATTGACGGTTGGATTCTTACGATTGAACAATTTGCCCGAAATTCAAGAAATTCGGGTTGGCTGATTAGCAGCCTGGTGAAAGTTTCTGAAGAGGAGAAGAGGATGTACAAAAAGTCAGTGCTGAATATTGAATGATTATTAATAGCGTCATTGCGGGACTCGCAATGACGGTTTTTTTAAAACTTCAAACTTTAAGCTAATGAAGTCATTTTTAATGGTCGGTTTAATAATTGCGCTGAACATCGTAAAGGCATCCGACCTCACCGTAGCGGACCAGGCAGAAATACGATACAAGGCAGAACTGCTGGTTCATGAGTTTGAAAGCCTGCTGAACATCATTTCCAACAAAGACATCACGCTTACCGAGACCAGGGATTTGATTGCCAACAGCTATGGCAATTCCAAAAACAAGATTTTTTTGAACGCAGATGCCATCATCGAGAACGATATTAACCCCAATCACTCCACGTTTGAAAACGCGCGCGATGCCGCAGTTGAAAAATATTTAAACGACTTCGACCTTCTTTATGTGAAAAGCGAAGACCTTTCCATTGCCTTTTCCAGCCTGAAAATTTCTGGGGTGCAGCAGAAGGACTACATTTTTGTCAGGGTGTATTTTGAAAGCTTATTTAACAGTAAGTCAAAAGGCTTCGATATTCCCTATAAAAAGACGGAGAGAGTCGCGGAAGTACGGGCTGAAAAGAAAGGAAGCCAATGGGAGGTTTCTATCGCAAGCGTTGTTTTTTTCAATCCTGACAAGCCGTTGGTCGAATATGCGGAGACACAAGACATCGTTCAGGACGATGTGGAGACGGAACATTCTGATACCGGAAGGGTTGCGCAAAACGAAACAAGAACAGAATCTCCGCAGAATGATATTTCAGCTCTTGAAGCGAGGATTGATTCATTGGTCAAAATAAAAACAGAACAACTGCTCGCAGAATATCAAAACCAGAAGGCTGATTCATACAACAAAGAAATTGAAAAAGCAGCGTTGGCTTTAAAAACCAAAGATTACCTCGCGGCTGTTCGCTTTTATGCCCAAGCAGGTGACGTCAGCCCTTATGAGATTGAGCCAAAAAACAAGCTCAACGAGATTTACGAAATTTTGAAGATTGAACCGTTCTCCTTTGAGAAAGAGTTGTATGACGAAGCGATTGAAAGAGGAGACCGGGCTTTCGCCATCAGGGACTACGCCACTGCAAAAAATTATTACAACGCTGCCTTATCTAATCAGCCCGGCAACAGCGAATTAAAAACCAAAATCGAAAAGCTTGATTTCTTCATCCGAACCAATGCCGAATTGCAGAGCAAGTATGTTGCCGGGGATTATTCAGGAGCCGTGAAAGACTACAGTGATGCGATGAAGAACAACAAGGATAATCCGGAATTTTTCCTGGGCAGGGGCAAGTGTTATCAAAAGATGGGCAACGAAAAAAAAGCATTGAGCGACTATACGGATGCAATTGAATTGGATAATCATTATACGGAGGCAATTGAAACACGCGCGCAATTATATGTTACGCTGGAAAAATTCCCGGAGGCGATTGCTGATTATTCGGTGTTAATCTCCAATGAGCCTGGTAATTCTAAGTTTTATTCCGACCGGGCATCGGTCAAAGAAATCATCAAAGATTTAGATGGAGCTATCAGGGATTATGAAGCAGCCATCCGCATCCAGCCGAATCACTTGTACTATTTCAAAAAGGGATTATTGCAGGCGGCATTAAAGCAATATGACTACGCAACAATAAGTTTTGAAAATTCAATCAGGCTGAATCCTCATTATGTCCAGGCATACTACCAGCGTGGATTGGCTTACCTCGCGTTAAACAATATCAATGCGACCGGTGAAGATTTTGCCAAAGCGCAACTGCTGGGCTTGGACAAAGAGTCTGTGGCGAACATCGAAAAGATAACTTCTGATTACAACGCCAAAGGCTTGTCCGCCTTTGCCAGCGGGCAATATGAAGCAGCCGTTGCCAATTTTGGAAATGCCGTTACCATCAAGCCCTCTTTTTCGGAAGCATGGTTTAAAAAAGGCGAAGCAAACTACCACCTGCGCTTTTTTGAAAACTCCATCCTCGATTTCACGCAGGCGGTCATGCACAATCCCAAATATTACGAGGCATATTACAAGCGGGGTTTGGCAAAATACCGGCTTAAAGATTACCGCAATTCGATGGATGATTTCACTAAAGTCATTCAACTCAAGCCGGACTATTATCTTGCCTTTGCCGGCAGGGGCGATGCTGAATTTGAATTGAAGCAATACAACCAGGCTCTCAATGATTATAACAAGGCGCTTGAATTGAATGAAGAGCAGCATGAAGTATATAATCAACGCGGGCTTATCAGCCATATCAGCGGTGACTATGCGAAAGCCATTGATGATTTTAGAGACGCCATCAAATACAAGGAAGATTATGCCGAAGCGCATTACAACCGCGGACAGTCGTGGTTTGCGCTGAAGGAAAACAGCAAGGCGCTCGCTGATTTTACAAAAGCCATCGAGCTGAAGAAAGATTACGCGATGGCATATCACGCGAGGGGAAAAGTTTACCAGGCGAATGAAAAATGTGAGGATGCGATTGCTGATTATTCACAGGCGCTGGCTTACAACCCTGATTATTGGGAGTCCTATTATCAGCGCGGCATTTGCAGGGCTGAAACAGAGCAGTATAAAGGAGCGCTGGATGATTATCAAAAAGCCATCGAGATGAAATCCGATTTGCTGAATGCGGAAGTTGAGTCTGCGTTAGGCTACCTGTATCTTCATCTCGGAAAATATGATGATGCAATTACTCATTTCAACCAGGGGCTTGAGCTTTCACCCAATGATGGCAAAATGCTCTACGGCATCGCCTCCTGCTTGGCGCTGCAAAATAAGACGGACGAAGCGCTCAAATATTTCGAGCAATCTTTCAAGACCAAATCAGTCACTTGGGCTGACATCAAGAGTGACAAAGCTGTTGTGAAGCTCAAAAAGAATAAGGACTTTAAGAAGCTGGTAGATTTGTATTTGAAGTGAAAAGATTAAAAGGTCGGATTGAAGAACCCGAAACTTCAAACTCTAAACAATCTGGTAATCCTTAGAACCATGTTTCGAAATTCTTCCGGAGAATTTTTGTTCCTGCCTTTCTTATTGATTTTCCCCATCACCATTTTCGCTCAAATCAACTGCCCGCCTTTTACTCCTTCCGGAGAACCCGGCTTGCATTTTCCAAATGGCAATCCGTGCGTAGCGAGGGATTCTGTCTTCAGCGTGATTGCGCAATTTGAAAATTTCGGCACTTTTGAAACGTCACCGCCTCTGCCCCCCGCAACGGTCACCATCAATTACGTAATCATTGACAGCATCACCAACTTGCCGTGCGGACTTGGCTGGCGGACGGATAAGGAGCAAAATATTTTTCGCACCAGCGAGACGGGGTGCATCGAAATTTATGGCGCTACGCATGATACAGCCGGGCAATATCCGCTGCACATCTGGATTACGATAAGCATCCTGCCGGTAGGAACGTTCCAGGGTGAAATATCGGAATTATTGCACCGGCTGGAGACTGCAACGGGGACGGATTTAGGTTATGACTTCCGCACATGGATTCGCGTGAAGGAGCAAAATTCATTTTGCCCTGAAGCAGATACGTCAGGCTCTGTTGACATTCTTTCCACCGGCAAATCATGTTTTGGAGTTTTGACAGAGCCTATTCGAGCTTTGAACTCTTTCTCAGTATATCCAAATCCCAACACCGGCAGTTTCAAAATAGATTTTCATTCCCGCTTTCCAAATGATGATTACACGCTTCTGATTTTTGATTTAACCGGAAGAATCATTCACCACGAAACTTATGCAGGAATACTTTCTTCAGTGTCCGTTAAGCTATCCGGTTTGTTCAAGGGAATGTATCTGCTTAACTTAAGTTCGGGGCAGGGTTCTTATAATGGGAGGCTGGTGCTGTACTGAAAGAAAAAAAATATCCTTCTCTGTTTTTCACTCCATCGTCTTCACAAACGGGCTCACTTTTGAAATATCCTCCGGCAATCCAATCACAATCAGCACATCTTCCGTGACTAATACGGTTGCAGCGGGCGGATTGTGAATGTATTCCCTGTCGCGCTGGATGCCGATAACGGTCACTCCGAATTTTTTGCGCATCATGATTTCCTCCAGCGAACGGCCTGCCCATTTTGAAACTTCCGGAATTTTCAGCTTCACGATATTCAGCACTGACAGGAAAGGAATTTCGTGATGCTCTTTCCCGCCAGACGCCAGTCTGCGAAGCATTTCATAATTCTCCTTTCTTATCTCATCCACGAATTTTTCAATGTCGCTGTCGGGCACGAGATAATATTTCATCACGCGCATGAAAATTTCAATAGAGGTTTCAAACTCTTCGGGTATCACTTCATCCGCTCCCATCTTTCTCAGCACGTCAATCTCGTGCATGAAGCGCGTGCGCGCGATCAGCCGCACTTTCGGATTCAACGACCTTATCGCAAACACAATCATCTCCGTTGCTATCGGGTCGTGGATGGCGACTACCGCTATTCTTGCATGCTGAACGCGGGCGCGCGTCAGCACGTCTTTGTTGGATGCATCGCCATAAACGAAGCTTTCGCGCTTCAATTTTTCCTTTCGGTAAGTGTCAGGGTTGAAATCAATAATGACATAAGGAATATCTGCCACCTTAGCCGCTCTTGCCACATTCCTGCCGTTCATGCCATAGCCGACAATCACAAGGTGGTCGTTAAGGTCAATGCCCTGCTCCTGCGAACTGTTCTGAGATGCATCCGCTTTTTCGCTGACACTGACAGCGGAAAATCTCGCTGCGAATTTTGGCGCAGCATTGATAATGAAGGGCGACAATCCCATCGAGATGACCGACACCGACAAGAACATCTGGTAAAGATGCTCGCTCAGCAAACCGCTCCCCTGTCCTGCCAGCACAAAGGCAAACTCTCCCACCTGGCACAAGGCAAGCGCTGTAATCCACACCGACCTGCGCGGCAGTTTTAGCAGCATGCCTACCAGCATCACGATGACAATCTTCACCAGCATCACCGACACCGACAGGCTCAGCACCTCCAACGGATGGCTCACTAAGAAGCCAAGGTTCAGCAACATGCCGACAGAAATGAAAAAGATGCTCGTGAAAATTTTTTTCAGCGGCAGGATATTCGTCATCGCCTCGAGGCTGAACTCCGATTCGGATATCACCATGCCGGCAAGAAAAGCGCCCAGCGCCAGCGACAGCCCTACCTTGTAAGTGATGAATGCGGTGATAAAGCAAAGCACGATGATGAACAGCAGGAACAATTCACGGTTGCGCGTGCGAACCACGTTGCTGATGAGACGCGGAATAAATTTTCTTGAGCCGACTATCACCACCAAAACGACAATGATGCCGGTCAGCAGATCTAACAGGTTATACAAAGCGAATTTTTCTCCCGACATCCACGGCAGCACGAGCATGAGCGGCACGATGGCGATGTCCTGAAAAATCAAAATCGAGATGGACACTTTCCCGTGAAATGATTCGAGCTGGTTGCTTTCCTGGAAAAGCTGAAGAACGATGGCGGTGCTGCTCAGGCAGAACAGGAACCCGATGAACAACGCTTGATTCCAGGGATTGCCGAGCAGCAAGGAGATGCCGAAAAATGCGAGAATGGTGAGGAGCATCTGAAATGTTCCGCCCAGGAGCACATATCGCTGCGAACTGATAAGCTTCTCCAAAGAAAACTCAATGCCGATGGTGAACAACAGCAGCAGCACGCCCACCTCAGCCAAATACCTGACCGCCTCGGGTGATTGCACCAGCCCCATCCCGTGCGGACCAGCCAGCATTCCCGCAACGAGAAAAGCTACGATGGTCGGAATCTTCAGCCGCAGGCAGAAATAAAGCACCAATGCTGCGAGGGCAAGAACAACCGTTATATCGAGCATGAAGTGCATGATGGGGATGTGCGCTTTTGTTTAGCAAAGGAAAAATAAAGTAAGCGGAATGCCTATTCCAGAAATCAACAGGCGAAACAAGATTTTCTCTGCGCCTCTGCGTCTTTGCGAGAGAATTTTTTCGCGCAGAGACGCAGAGTTTAATTCACCTTCACCCGAATCCCTTCCGAGTGCGAGCTGAATTCAGGCGCATACATGCACTGAACGGTAGTGATGCCGTTGGAGAAATCGCCACTTTGAGAAACGCGCAACGGGTATTCAAAAACGTAAGTTCCTTTAGGCAGCCAATCGAAAAAGAAGTTGGTTGCGGCATCGCGTGTGCTTTCGTAATAGCCCAGCCCGCCCTGCCAGCAATAGCCTGACAATACATTTACAGGCTCAAATCCGGCAGCGCGCATGTCTTTCATGTGAACGAATTCCAATGCACGGTCAACACGCAGCTCGATTCGCACCTTAATTAAATCACCGGACTTTAGTTCTGACTTGTCTGTAATCGGAGTTATCACAGGACCTTTGTCTGAATTCGTTTGCAGAAACAATTGCTTCTTCAATTTGAGCGGAGTTTCCGCTGGAGTGATTTTGTCCAATTGCTCGAAATATTGCCAGTACATTGCCCCCCAGCCGATGCCCGCTCCCTGCTTGCTCACGGTAACGTTGCCCATCGAAGGTTTGATTTCACTCTTTTCCCACGATGTTTTGAAATAGCCGGTGCCCGCTTCAACGGATGCTCCGAGTTTTGCGGGTTCAATCTTTATTTCACCCACTGTGATGTCTGCCAGCTTGCTGTCATCTAACCATTGCGTTCCTTCGAGCAGCAGCGCGTAACATGCGTCAGCAGTTGCTTTCGTTGAACCCCAGTCCTGCGTTTGCTTTTGCTTCAGCAGCCAGATGCGCATTTCATTAACCGATTGCGTGTCATTCGCAACAACTTTGAATGCTTCAATCAGCAGCGACTGCGTTTCAACCGGAGCCTGGTACCAATAATATCCTCCGGTGTTGTCGCGCCAGTACATTCCCATCTCTTCATTGCTCAATGATGTTTCTTTCAGCGAGCGCATGATTTTTTGCGCGGACTCTTTTTTGCCGTTTCGCTGCAACGCGAGCGCAATCATTCCCTGTGAATACTTGTTGCGGGTGAGCCAGTATTTTTCGGCTTGTCCCAAATAATATTTGAACGCTTCATTCTGCTCTTGCCCGAAAACGATGTCCTGGAAAATGGTGCGGGCATACAGGTAATCTATTTGCTCATAATCCAGATTATCCTGGTCGAGCTTGATTTTGTGCTCCTTGAGATAATTGTAATCTTCCAGGATTTTATTATCCAGATAGCCAATCGCACTTTGCAGCATATCCGCCACCTGCAACTCCGATTCGAGGTTCAGCACTTTCATATTGCTCAGCTTGCCGATGCCGGTCACGATGTATTGCGTGATGTAGCGGCTTTCCTTCATTCCATTGAACCATGCCCAGCCGCCATTGGATGTTTGCGCTTCTGAAATTTTTCTCAGCACGCTTTGCTTTTCGGCTGCCATCCTGTTCAAATCAAAAAGCAGCGCCACCCGCTTTTTTCTTTCCGTTTCATCTTTTGCATCCATCACCCAAGGAGTTTCTTCCAGCAGCAACGATTTCAGCTCCTGGTTTTTTTCGAGATTCGAAACGAGCGCATCCGAATTTTTCCAGGTATCAAAAACCTGTTTGATGCGCGGATTGGAATTGGCGATGCCGCTTGCGATGGTATTGGCATAGTAGCGGTTGAAAGTTTGCTCCGCACATTCGTAGGGGAACTCCATGATGTAAGGCAGCGCCTGAATCGCATACCACGCGGGATTTGACGTGAATTCCAGCGTCAGCTTTTGATTGCGGAGCGTGGTGGATTTGGAGTTAATCAGCTTATCGAATTTGAATTGCTTCGTTTGTCCCGCACGAACATTGAGCGGCAAAGTTTCTGTCACCAGCATTCTGTTGGTGAGAACGGGCAGCGCGTTTTCTTCACCGTCAGAAAAATTTTCAGCAGAAGCAAGAACGCGATAGAGGATGGCAGAAACTCCTTCGGGAATTTTCAAATCCCAGCTCACAGCAGCGTTGCCTCCTTTTTTCGCAGAGAAAGATTTTTCATTACTTCCGTTTCCAAATTCAGCATCAACGGATTTCATCGTGAGCGCGTTAAACAGCAGCAGCTTCGCTTTGCCCGACAAATCTTTTTCAGCAAGGTTGGAAACCTTTGCCGAGAAGGTAATTTTATCATTCTCCCGGAAAAACCTCGGTGCGTTCGGCATCACCATCAGCTCTTTTTGCGTGACGGCTTCTTTGGTGAGAAAGCCTAATTTCAAATCCTGCGTGTGCGACATGCCCATGAACTTCCAGCGCGTGAGCGCTTCAGGCGTTGTGAACGAGATGATGATGTTACCTGATTCATCCGTCTTTAAATCCGGGAAAAAGAAAGCGGTTTCCTGGAGATTTTTTCGGGGAATGACTTTTCCAACTTCCGTTTTTTCCGTTTCCTCCTTTTTTCCTTTTTGAGTTTCGTCCCCAGCAACGGCATTTCCGTTTACATCCGTAACTGTTACAGCCAAAGTGGTTGCTAAATTACTGTAAGCTTGAACTTTAAAATTTTCAGCCCTCGCAAGACCACCATCTCCAGGAACCCAATTGAGGGTATTACCAAAGCTTCCCCCTCTCAAAACCTTTCTAGGATAGTAATAGCCATCAAAATAGTTCAGGCTAAACCAATTCAGCCGGTCGTATTGCTGTTCCCTGTAGATATAAGTCCTCTTGTTCCAATCATCACCGGTAGCAGGCTGTGACAGATTCGCATCAAATGAGTTCTTCTCCCACCCCCTGTCATAATAGTAGTAGCTGTTGTAAATGGAAAAATTCCAGTAATTCGCTGTAAACGCATCCAATGAAGCGTCATACATCCCTGCAAGCATTTCAGCCGCAACCTTTTCGCCTTTCGGTCCTGAAATCTTCAATCGCCATTCTTCCTTTTGCCCGGGCGTGAGCTTGTCGCGGAAAGTGGTGGTTTCCATTTTCAATTCTTTATTGGAAAACGGAACTGCGACCACGGGCAAATAGCTGAAGTTTCTGCCCTGCCGCGTGAACACCAGGCTAACAGCGAAATTCCCGCGATAAGCTTCTTCCACCGGCAGTTGAATTGTTTTCACCTGGTTGCTCAATTCAATCCACTGCCTGCAGACAAGCGAATTCCCGGCAAACACTTCATACAACACCTGCACATCCTTAGCCGATGAGCCAATCAGGAACTTTGCGGTTTCACCCGGCTCGCATTTTTCATTCACCGCATGAAACCATGACAGCGTCTTGTAAGGAACGGCTTTCGTAACCGGATTATAAACCGTGAAATATTTTTTTGCTTTCACTTCCACACCGAATTTGTCTTTGGTCGCCAGCTCAGCGATATATTTTCCCGGCTTCCATTCAGAAATGCCCCTGAGCGGAATCTCTTTTGATGTTTCAGTATTGAAAGCCGATTCCAGAACCTTGCTTTCCTTCTCCCACGTTTCAAAGCGGTTGTCATCTTCATAAACATCCACCGGGAAATTTTTTGCAAATTCATCTTTCGCAAGAACGAACGTATCAGGCACCTCCCATAAGCGATCGCGCATCAGCCTGTCCGGCTCTTTGAGCTTGTAAATCGCAATGTTCCCCTTTGCATTTTCCGGCTCACCGTTCAGGTTCTTAGTAGAAATTCCAAGCGTATCAGCGAGGTAGGAGAACAATACCTCCTTCAAATTAAGCTCCGCCTGTAGCGCTACATAGCCGACACTTGCAGCGGTCTCGCTGCTTTGTGTTTCGCCATTGATGTCTGTGACATCCGCATGAACCGAGTAGTTGAAAACGGGCAAAGTATTTTTTGAAATTGCAGGGTCGGCAATGGCTTTGAAAGTGATTTTGAAATTTCCGTTGGCGTCAGATGTCACCACGCCATTGGTAATTTCCATGCTATGGCTTGGAGTTGGAGG
>Ga0247727_10014734_pt1 | contig 12940 bp, 16 predicted proteins | sample WisWelCaveWW1625_FD_202498 | JGI IMG/M metagenome (GOLD analysis project Ga0247727, IMG submission 202498) | Biofilm microbial communities from Wishing Well Cave, Virginia, United States - WW16-25 | ecosystem: Environmental > Aquatic > Deep subsurface > Groundwater > Cave microbial mat | place...
CGGGTTGTAGATCGGCCGGCACCGAGAGCGGGATGCGTCGGTGGAGACCGAAATCGATGCGATCGGCAAGGCCGGGGTGGAGAACGGCAAACAGAGATCGCGCCTTCGTCCGGCTGTCGGCGAAGCGCTTTCCTTCCCAGATCTCGTAAAGCCGGCGCGGATCGCAGCCATATCGCTCGAGGAGGTCCTTGCGCCGAATGCGCAGCCAGCGCGCGACCCAAATATCGATCGCATCAGCTTCGGTTAGGGCGCGTGCAGCCGTGGGACGGCGCGGAGCGGGAGAGATCAAGGATGGCATCGCACAAGGGACGGCTTGACGGATGGGCGGCATCACACGATTGATCGCGCAAGAATCTAGCCAAGTCGTGGCTCATTCCCGCAGGTAGCCCACGACCCCCAGCCATGGTCCACCACCGTGATTCTGTTCCCCGCTATCGACTTGAAGGACGGCCAGTGCGTGCGCCTTGCGCGCGGCGAGATGGCGGCGGCAACCGTCTTCAACAACGATCCGGCGGCACAGGCCGGGGCCTTCCAGGCACAGGGTTTCCGCTACCTGCACCTCGTCGACTTGAACGGCGCGTTTGCTGGCAGGCCGGTCAATGCTGCCGCCGTCGAGGCAATCCTGAAGGCCATCACCATCCCAGTCCAATTGGGCGGCGGTATCCGTGACCTCGGCACCATCGAAGCCTGGCTGAGCAGGGGCGTCCGGCGCGTCATCCTTGGCACCCTGGCCCTGCGCAATCCTGATCTGGTGCGCGAGGCCTGCCGGCGGTTTCCCGGCTGCGTCGCGGTTGGCATCGACGCGCGGGGCGGCAAGGTCGCCGTGGAAGGTTGGGCCGAGACGAGCGAACTCTCGGCGGCGGACCTTGCAGGCCGCTACGAGGATGCCGGCGTCGCGGCTATCATCCATACCGACATCGATCGCGACGGCGTACTGCAGGGCCTCAATCTTCCGGTAACGGTGGAGTTGGCCCGCTCGACCTCCATTCCCGTGATCGCGTCGGGCGGCCTCGCCGGCATCGACGACGTGAAGGCCCTGCTCGAGCCGGAGTATGCTATGCTCGAGGGTGCTATTGCAGGCCGTGCGCTCTATGATGGTCGCCTTGATGCGGCAGAGGCACTCGCGCTTGTTTCTGGAGCCGGCGATGACCGATCCGCATGAGCCGACGGCGCCTGGCTTCCATGATCGTAGCCAGGAGCCGATCGCCGAGATACCGACGGAGCCCGAAGCATTCCTGCGATGGGCCGCGGGCCTCGATCGCCATCAGCCCTTCAAGTATGAGCTGTCCAGGGGGAAGGTCAGCCGAATGATGATCCATGTATCTCGCGGGCATTGGCGGGTGACGGCAAGCATCCTCGGCGAATTGCTCCAGAAGCTCGATTCGACGCGCTTTGAGGCCGGTCCGGCGGAGTTCGGCGTCAGAACCGGAGTCGGTGTCCGCTACCCCGACGTCCTCGTCGATCGTCTTAGCTCCGACCTGACGGGGCTTGCATGCGAAGCGCCCATCCTTGTCGTGGAGGTGCTTTCCCCATCGACGGCGGGCCTCGACTTTACGGTGAAGCTGCAGGAGTACGCAGCCATCGCATCCGTGCAGACCTATCTGGTTTGCAGCCAGGATGAGCCGCGCGCCTGGGTCTGGGCGCGCCGGAGCGACGGCACATGGCCCAAGCTGCCTGTCGAGCTTGCCGACCGTGACAGCGTGATCGCCCTGGGCGGCCTCGACGTCGAGCTTTCTATGGCAGCCGTCTTCCACGGCATCCCCGACGCACCCTCGCTCGAATAAGCCAATTCCGAGCGCGCTGCTAGAGCAGGATCGCATGAGATGGAAGCCGCTGATGCGCTTCCATCGTATGCGTGAATCCTGCTCTATCATTTGAGTCTAGAGCGAGATTCACGTTCTCTGATGGAAGCGACTCCGCTTCACGAACGATCTCGCTCTAAGGACACTACCGCGGCAGATCGAATTTGTAGGAGAGCGCGAGACCGCCGTAGAACTGGCTCTCGGTCTCGACAATCGGGCTGTCGGCCGCATCGCCGAGCAGGTGCGCATAGCGGCCGATCAGCAGCAGGGACCAGCGATCGGTGAGATCGATGGCGGCCGTGGCACCCACGAAGACGTCTTTGAACCCCGCATCTGGCGCGTAGAGGCCGGTACCGAAGAACGCGGTCATGTAGTCCTGAGTAGCGTAGTTGGTGCCGATGCTCGTGACCAGCTTGAGCCTGGGCGAAAGGCGGCTCGTATGCTCGACACCGAGGCGGAGGAGGCCGCCGGTATCGTCTCCGGTCGCCTGGTGATGGTAGGAGACCGAGAACGCGAACGGTCCGGCCCGATAGGTTGCAAAGGCACCCAGAACCAGTCCGCCGTCAACATCGTCGAGGCCAGGCACATGGGAAACGTCGTCGGCGTCACGGCCGAACCGGTACCCCGCCAGAGGGCCCATCTCGAAGCCGCTCGCCTGAAACAGGCGCAGGCGCACGTCGTCCACGCCTCTGATCTGCACCAGGCCATCGGTGCCGACACCTGCCGGCAGGACATAGGGAAATGCGATGGCTTCGTAGGACCTCGAGCCCTCGAATGTGGGGGAAACGTACACCAAGCCGCCCACTTGCCAGCGGTCGCCGAGGAGATCGGAGCCACCTTGCGCCACTGCGGGCCCGGCAGCCAACGACATCAGCAGCGCCAGGCATGCGCTCCGCCCAATTCGGACGCCATCAAGCGGCATGGATTCCCCACCAGCTTCCCGTGCAACGAGCACACTCTATGGATATGGCGCGCGCTGGCCAGCGGCGACTTCCAAGCCCCCCCTAAACAATGAAAAGCGTTGCACAGCGGGCACACCCGCCGTCAGCGCCTACTTGGCGCGCGTGGCCTGCCACTTGGCTTCGGTGCCGCCCGACTTGGCTGTCCCTTCCATCGCATTGCCTGTCACCCGTCCGGTGTACGTGGTGCCGCCGGCCGTGAACGCAATCTGTTCTCCGGTGAGCTTGCCGTTGCTGATGGGAGCGATGACATTGCCGGTCGTGAGCTTGCCAGTGAAGGTCTGATACTTCTGCTGCAGCGTGAGTTGGCCCTGTCCCAATTGCCAGGTGCCCTCCACACTCGCCGGGACGATCCAAAGCAGGCCCCGGCACCATGACTGGCAACCCTCCGGCGCCTCCACGGTCTGGTCCGGTTCCCAGTCGCCCATATTGAAGCTGTTGGAGACCACGCGGGTGCCCGCTTTCATCTTCAAGATTGTCGGGCGCAGCCTGATATTGAGATCAGGCAGCAGGAACAAGGTGAGCACAGTGGCGCTGGAGAAATCGCTCTCGAAGATGTCGGCCTTTTCGAACGTGGCCTTGCCGCCAACGCCCGCCTTCTCCGCGTTGCGCTTCGACAAGGCAACCATGTCTGGGTTGTACTCGATGCCGTGAGCCTTGGCGCCCCGCTTGACCGCGGTGATCACGGTGCGGCCGTCGCCGGAGCCCAGGTCGATGACGTAGTCGTTGGGCGTCACCTTGGCCATGTCGAGCATCTTGTCGACCAGCGTCTGCGGTGTCGGAACCCAGACGACATCCTTTCCTGACTGCCCCACCCGGGGTTCATAATCTTGGGCGGGCTGCTGCGCCGACGCGACGCTCAAGGTCGCAAGAACCGCTACACAAAGCACTGTAGGCAAACGCGACCAATACTGTGGCAACCTCATTCTCTTCTCCAATCCGCGAACTGACTCAGCGTCCCCGAGGCGTGATCCGCCCGACATGAAGCAGAGCTTCATGGCATTCTAGGGTCATCTTCGGCCGCTGGTCTCTTGTGCCACGCCTTCTCTCGCGCTTCTCAGCGCGAGAAGGAGGTTCGACTCATGCGGCCTCCACCGGTACCCGACGCCGAAGTCGAGCCGTGGCGGATTGGACCGCCGGTACACCTCACTGAGCCCCTTCTGGTACCTCCCCGGGAACACAGAGATCGGCCCCAGATACCTTCCAAACGGCCGCAGTCGCCATTCGTTGGCGCTGAGATAGCGCACCGGAATGCCGGAATCGTCCTGCACGAGGGCCGCGGTGCGCTGCAGCAGAAACCCTCTCAGTCTCGCAAAACTGTCGGAATGCAAGAGATACGAGGCGCTCTTGATGAAGGCGTCGGAGATGCCGAGCCGCTCGCAGAACCTGAGGAAGCCACTGCGCCCGAGGCCATGATCCGACAAATCGGTCTGGAAGTAGTAGAGCGTCTGCTTACGCCCCTCGCGCCCCGAGAAGACGATCTTTACCCCTGGCGCGGCGTCCCGCGTACCTGCCGGCACAACCGCTCCCTCCATGTCGATACCAATCAGGGTTACCTCGTGGATGGTCTTTCCCGAGCGGGCAAGGAAAAGATAGAGGACTGGCAGCACGCCGTTGAGCCTGTTGGCACGGAGGCTGCTCTTCATCTCCTGTGTAATGAAGAAGCTGAAGTTCAGCGCCGACCCGACAGACGACCGCAGCCCCGCCAAAGCGGGGGCCAGAGAACGCCGCAGCGCAGGCGTGATCGCTGGAATCTCGCCGATCGGCTCGAGGCCGCTCAGCACGTAGGTGGATCGGTCTGGGAAGAAGGCGTCGACATAAAGAAAGTCAGGCCCGCCAAACATGTAGAGAACGGCGGGTTGCTGCTCGGTCAAGTGCTCTGCCGACCAGGCACGGATCCTCGACAGGCGATCCTGTTCCAACCTCGACCATGCCGAATTCAGGGACCTTGCGTGGTGCTGCCAGGCCGGATCGCGCGTCAGGGGCGCGAGCGGCGATCCCGCCGCCGGCTCCAACCCGGCCAAGAACCGAGCGACATCGTTCGCGGTTTCGGCCGGCTCGGCCCAAGCGCGCGGTACCGCCGCGGCAAAAAAAATGGCCAGCAAAAGAATGCCGGCCCGGGCCGATCTTGGGGTTGCCGTCATGGGCTTAGGCTCCAACGTCGCCACGTTTGCATCTGAGCGAAACGCCGTAGATCAGCAAACCCGACAGCATCATGCCCACGCCAGCGAGCGATTGTGCCGGCCTTTCGATCAGCAGATTGATCATCATGAAGAGAGACACGGCCAGGAACAGCAGCGGGGTCAGCGGGTAGCCCCACACCCTGTAGGGACGAGGTAGCGCCGGCTGGGTGTAGCGGAGCACGATGACACCTAGGACCGTAAGAAACGACGAAATCGTTAGGCTGAACTGTATGAATTCGACAATAGACTCGAAACTCTGCGTCAGCAGTAGCAGCGTAACCACAGCAAGTTGAAAAAGGATTGCTACCGCCGGCACCCCGCTCCTGGTCTTGCGCGCAAAGGCCGACAGCAGCCGAAAATCCTCACCCATGACCATGGTCACGCGCGGACCCAGCCACATCATGGCGCTGATCGAGGAAACGAGGCCGATGCAGATCACGCCCCCGACGATGCGCCCGCCGGTATCGCCAAAAATGTGCTGACCGGCGATCAGGGCTACTTCGACGTGCCCTGCCAGTCGATCTATGGGCGTCGTGTAGAGGAACACCGCATTGAGGCCCACGTACAGCGCTGCCACTATGGCAACGCCGACGAGGACCGAGTACAGCAGGGTACGCCGCGGATCGCGGACCTCGCCGGTAATGTAGGTCACGGCGTTCCAGCCAGCGTAGGAATACATGACGTACGCCAGGCCGACGGCGAACGCCGGGCTGGCGATATGGCCGATATCGGCCGATGACGGCGCGAACGATATCTGCTGTGGGGAACCGAATGCGAATGCCGCCACAACGAACACGACGATGAGTGCTACCTTGAGGGCGGTCGACACGTTCTGGAAGGTGCTGGCGCGGTCGGTGCTCCAGAGGTGAACGAGCGCAATCAGCCAAACGACGGCCACTGCGAGCACGAGCGGCGGCAGGCCCGGCCATGCGCCCGTGAAGTACTTGCTGAACGCCATCGCCGCAAGCGCCGTCGGAGCCGAAAACCCCACCGTCGCCGACAACCACCCGGCGAGGAACCCGACCGAGCGATGATAGATCCGCGACAGCAGGTTGTACTCCCCGCCGGACCGGGGAAATGCCGTTGCAAGCTCAGCGTAGGACAGCCCGCCGCATAGCGCGAGGACCCCGCCAACCACCCACAGCATCAGCAACGCGAAGCCCGACGGCAGGTCCCTGACTTGGAAACCGAGGCTCGTGAAAACGCCTATGCCGATCATGTTTGCCACGGCTAGCGCTATCGCAGTGACGGGCGTGACCGGCGCGGGCACCCGCTGGTTCACAGGCGCACCGTTGGCCGAGCTTCCAATGGTCATGACCAGGCTTGTTAGACGAACGGCGTAGGGGCAACAACATTCGGGGCGTGACTTGAAAATATATCCGTACTGCCGACTGTGCACATGTCCACGCTTCGGACATGATTGCAGCCTAGCGGGGGCCGCGCTCGCCGTGTGCGGGTAGCCGCCGCGTGTAGATGGCGCACTGCATTCGCCGCATGAGACAGATAGCGTTGCAACTATTGCGAAGGTCGGGCGCTAGGAACCCGCGCGCTCTTGGGTGCACGGCGGCGGCGCTGTGCACCGCCGCATTGTTGTGGCCGGCAGACCCAGGCCTCAGCGCGCCCCCGGCGCGGGTTGTGGCGCTTGACAACGTGCCCATCCCGCACCGCGTCCATACGCGCAGCGGCCCCCTGGCCCGGGCCCGCTCGAAGCTCGTCGAGTTCGACACTGCGCCGTTCCCCTACGCCGGGATGATGCCGCGCAGCAACAAGCCGTTTCTCGATGTCTCGGAGAACGGGCGGCGGGGCCATCGCACCGGCTCCGGCCGTGTTTATTGGGAGGACGAAACCTACAATGACAGTCAGGTCTTGCTCCACCTGCCGAAAGGCTTCGATGTCCGCCGACCCAGTCTGTTGATCGTCTTCTTCCACGGCCACGGCGCCAAGCTCGCGGACGACGTGTATCTGCGCCAGCAGGTACCGGCACAGCTCTCCTCGTCCGGCGTCAATGCGGTCCTGGTGGCGCCTCAGCTCGCCCTCAACGCGGCGGATTCGAGCGCCGGCAAGTTTTGGGAGCCCGGCGCATTCGCCCGCTTCCTCGGCGAGGCCGCCCAACACCTTGCCCGCCTGCACGGCGATCCGCGCTCGGCCAGATCGTTCGCCAGCATGCCGGTTGCGATCGTTGCCTACAGCGGCGGCTATGCGGCGACGGCGTGGAGCGTGCACCATGGGGGGCTGACGAACCGGCTGCAAGGTGTGGTGCTGTTCGACGCGCTCTATGGGGAGCTCGACATCTTTGCCGACTGGATGACTAGGCAAAAGTCAGCCTTCTTCGTCAGTACCTATTCGCGCTACACGGAGGCGCGCAACACCCGGCTGCAGAAAATCCTGGCGGAGCGTCAAATTCCATTCACCACGGCGCTGGAGCCGCGCCTGCGACCGGGAAACATCGCGTTCCTGCCGGCCCCCAAGGATGCCGAGCACAAGGATTTCCTCACCTATGCCTGGGTCGATGCCCCGCTCAAGGACTTCCTCGCCAGGCTCAGGAGCTACGCGCGCCGGTAACAGGCACCCCGCTCACGGAGGCACGCAGTCATGAGCTTCGCCGGACGATGGACCACCTCCTTTGGCCCCATGACGCTGCGGCAGGACGGCAGCCGGGTGACCGGCAGCTATGGCAGAAACGGGACTGAAAACACCATCGAGGGCACCGTCGCGGCGGACCGGTTCACGTTCCGGTACAAGGAGGCCAGCGAGCAGGGAACGGGCTGGTTCAGGCTGAGGCGCCCCGGCAGCTTCGGCGGCGAGTACCTGGCGGAGGGAAACCCGCTGACGCAGCTATGGCAGGGCTGGCGCGACTTTGACGGCCTGTGGGATACGCCGTTCGGACGCCTGCGGCTGGTCCAGGAGGCCGGGCGCGTGTGGGGCAGCAGCGAACTGGACGCGGCTGTGCGCCTGGAGGGCGACGTCGAGCAGGGAGGGCGCCTCCCGTTCCGGCTGGAGGGGCCAAAGATCAAGGGGCGCGGCCTCCTCGAGGTCGTCGATCCCCAGGGTTACATGCTCGGCGGCGAGTGGGTCGAGGACGGGCAGCCCGCTCGCCCGCTCCCCGGCCAGCGCGTCATGCCGAGGCCGGGGCTCACTTGGCTCGTCGTACTCGAGGCGCATTGGCAGCGCACGCTTGACGACAGCGAATTCGCGTTCGGCCACATGCTGCACGAACTCTTCGCAAGGTTGCCCCGCGCGCAGGTCCGGCACCGCTTCTATCATGACGAGGCGAGCCTGCTGCACTGGTGCCGCCAGCTCCTCTATCTGCCCGAGCCTGCCGTTCTCGTGATCACGGGCCACGGGGAGACGAGCGGCCTCACGGTCGGCGGCAGGATCATCGGCTTGACGGGTATTGTCGAAGGCCTGCGGCTTGCCGACAGCCTGCGACTCCTCCACTTCTCCTCCTGTCTGGTGGGGCAGGACACCGGGCAGGCTCTGAGGGAGGCTCCGTTTCCGGTCTCCGGCTACACGACCAGCGTGGATTGGGCCCAGAGTGCGCTCACCGAGTTCATCTACCTCGACATGATCCTCGAGAAGGGCCTGGCGCCTGCCGAGGCAGCCGAACAGCTGTTGCGGCTCGTCCGCTTCGCCGGCACCGAGGACATTCCGGGTTCGCCCTACCGGCCGGCCGGCTTCTGCCTTTTCGATTCCGACGCCGGGCCTGTCGAGCCTACAGCGCCAACATAAGTAGGCCCTGAGGTGTGCACGCCCGCAGGCTTCCTGCTCGCCCACCGACAGATTTGACGCTTGGCCCTATACTGCTCCGCTCCGCAGTCAGCCGCTGACCTCCGCGGTCAGCCGCTGACCGCCGAACATCAGCATACACGGATGCTTGCCGCAACGTGGCCGGAGCCTACACGAATAGCCCCAATGCCGATGACACCCGTACAAATGCCGCAAACGTCCGTGCTTCCGCGATGCCGAACCCTACAGCTTTGTACCCGTCAAGGTGGTCATTCCGACAGGGTGGTCATTTCGAGGGTCGTGGCGTTCGCGGCGAACGTAGCACCCCCTACACAACCAACCACGACCAGTACGATAACCAGCGCTCGGATCGCCAACTTCCTCATCATGGCAATTGCTCCTCGTTTGCTTTTGCAGTCTCAGTCTGTTCGGCCCTCAGCACCTGAAGAGCGAAGGCGAAGTCGGGATCCTCCGACATCGGTTTGTTCATCCATTAGTGCTTCCTCGCGGTATTGCGAAAGGCAGCGTTGGCCTCGATGAGACGCTGCCACCATACGTGGCAGCCTTCTGCGTCGCGGAGGACGGAGCACCAGCACAGCATGTTGAAGGGCACGCGTGGATTGCGCGGGTCGCCAATTGGCCGGGGAGGCTCGAGCGTGCAGACGCCAGGCGTTGTCTTGCACTTGAACCCTCGCTTTTCCCCACGCGTTGGTGGGGGCGGTCCGCCGAATGGGCCCTCCTCGGTACTGACTTGTGCGGGCGGTTCCAAGGGGGCGCCTTTGGGCCCCTGCGCGGCCAATCGGCCCTTCCCAACCGCCACGCCAACGAGGATGATCCCCACAACGGCTACGATCAGCCGGGATGTTCGCATCGACGCTCTCTCAGATAAGCCCCAAGTGGCAGGAAACCACATCCAGGTACGCCGCTCAAGCCACCGCTGCAACGTTCATGGCCGCACATGCCCATCGACGACACCGACCGCAAGACCGTCGCCCAAGCCGTTCGCACCTACATTGCGAAGGAGAGGATATCCCGCGAGGAATTCGCTCAGCGTGCGAAGCTCGGGAAATCCACGGTCGACAAGCTCGTCGTGGGCCTCTTCTCGGAGAAGACCATTCTGCAGATCGAATCGCAGCTGAGCATCAATCTGCGGCGCTCGGGCGGGGGCGTGGAGTTCGCTGACGAGGAGTTCGGAAAGTACACCCGGGAGGACGCCAACCGATACGTCGGCGACTACATCTTTGCGCGTCCTTCGTTTCAAGAGCACGCGCTCATTCACGCGTTTCACATGCAGGTCGAGTGGGATCGTGCCGCAAGAGTACTCCTGATCAAGGAGCGCGCGCGAGACAAGAAGGCACTGCAATTCGGCAAGATTTACATCCCAAGAGCGTCCAGGCACACCTTCATTCTTTCGAACGAGGGCGGATGGCTGAAGAGCGTGATCCTATCAGAGCTCGACATCCACAGGAGGATGAAAGGCGTGATGCTGACCATGGGACGAGCCTTTGCCAACGTCTACGCGCCGATGGCCATGCCGGTCATCATGAACAAGTACGAGAAGATAGAGGACCAGATGACGGGCAGGATCGCCCCCGGCTCGCGTTCGTACGAGGAATACAACCGCGATTTGTTGGCGGTGGAACAGGATCAATTCGCGAGATGGATCCGCGTTCAGCGGACCTGATACGAACTCCTGTCGATCGATTCTCGCGTTGTAGGTCGGCCTCGCTTCCGAGGCAGCGCGTTGCAGATGCTACGCCGATTCGCAACGCGGGGCGGGGGTTTTTTCGCCTTCGCCGTTGCGCCGGTACAGGGGTAGCAACCCGGCCGAGACGGCAAAAAAAGCCGCGCCCCGCGTTACGGCAAACGGCCATCCACGGGCGACCCTCGCGCGCGCGGTTGAACGCATGGCCGCCGCGCGCCGAACCGTCCCGCAATCATTGCAGCACTGTGGCGTAGGAATTCTGAGCTGCTCGGAGGAGCGCCCGTCTCCAGGCCGCGACGAGAAGGATCACGGCGCAGCCTGCGGCGTTGGCCAGGAAGATGGATGCCATCCCCCAGTCCCCCTGGTTCACGAGAGCGTATGCGGCGGTGGACAGGTGGGAGATAAGGAAGAGCCCCCACGTCGTCGACGAGATCGCCCTCGCGCCGCTTTCGTCGGTGGCAGCCTTCAAGATCTGCGGCAAGTAGGCAACGACCCGGAAGATGTTGCACAAAGTGAATGCCATCAAGGTGATGTCGGCGAGTGTCATTGCCCTTCCCCAGCTCTGAAGCGACCGTCTCAGCAACTCGTAGAACGGTGGCTGGTGGAAGCCCATCGCCAGGGTTTTCCGGGGCTTGCCTGCTTTTTCCGCGGCTTTCCTGACGGGTGCGACGCTTGTCCGTCGCGAGTGCACGCGGCGGTATGTGATCGTCGGGAGCCGGCTGGGATCGTCAACCAGGATTTGCCGGCGCGCGGCCTCCTCGACGATCCAGTCCGGGATCAGGTCGACCAGGTCTCCGTCATTGGGCATGTCCCGGCCGTCCATGGGAGCGAGGACCCGCCGCAATCCTGGACAGAGCGGCAATTCTGGAAGAGTCGCGGAATGAACCGGCGAAAGCCGGAAAACTCCGAAGATGGCCGCGAGAGCCCCGTGCGCACTACGGTCTGCGCATGAGATCGGCACCGGGCGAGCATCGACGCCAGCCAGCTTTGACCAAGCGTTAGCGGCGTCCAACTCCGTTCCACCAGCTCATCGGCATCCAGCCGGTAGCAACTTCGGCGCGTGCTGCAAGGCACGCGAAGAGAGAACTCGCGCCGAGCCGACGCAACGAGGAAGGAGCAAAAGATGAACAAGCATCAAAGTTTCCCCCCGGTGGAGGCCACGAGCTGCGCGACTACGCCGGCGCCCGCAGGCAGGGCCCGCCGGCTGCGTACATGGATCAGCAATTGGTTCAGGGCGTGCGCCGACTACTACGCCGCGGCGGCAACATACGAACAGCTGTCCCGGCTCTCTGACGCCGAGCTGCAGCGTCGCGGCCTCACGCGCGCACGCCTGGCGCGGGACGTCACTGCGGCCTTCGACCAAGCCAACGGCCGGCGCTGACAAGCCGGCTCGAGCCGAAGCATCGAGGTCACCCGACGCGATGCGCCAAATCGAACCCAATTCTGCTGGAGGAAGCTATGCGACGCGCTATCGTCACTACAAATGGTACGGCAAGAGCATTTCAGCTGGCGGCGCTGTTGCTTGTGGGAGCCTGCGTACTCTTCGTCCTCGTGCATCGGATGGCCAATGGTCGCGCACCGGTCGCCGCTCCCCCGGACGCGGCCGGCTCCGGGCCTCGGCCCTCGGGCGCTTACCCGCGCCTGCCGGGCTCAGAGAGATATCGCGCTGAAGCATGCGGCGGCGACTATGTCTGTGATGAGCTTGGCGCATGGGAGGCACTCCCAATCCAATCGCAGCCGCGCGCCGTGGCCAGCCGTTCACAATAAGCGCCTCGTCCACGCCATTGCTTTCACCGTCGAAATCCGTTGGCGGTTGGAAGCTGCACAACAGAGTGGCGGAGGGCGCGAGCTATGCGCCCTCAGTCACGCTTCCTCCCCCACTGAACGATCTGGATGAAGAACGCAACGATCCCCAGGACGGCCGAGATGTTCTGCACGATCGACCAAAGCGAAGGTCCCTGGGCCCGACGGGCCCTGAAGGAATGCGACGACTGCCCGAAGAAGGGGATCAGCTCGCCGGCGAGAAGGCCGGCGACTAAGAAGAGAACGAGACAGCCGATGGCGATGACAAGGAGTGGCCGCATCGTTTCTCTCCCTCCAGCAATGTCCACACACGACTGATCGGCGATGGGACCGCCGCCGGCTTTACCGTGCTCCGGTTTGCCGGAACGGCTGCATCGTACAATTATCCCCGCATCCCTCCGTCCGCCATCAGCATGCTGCCGGTGACGAAGCTGGAGAGGTCGGAGGCCAGATAGAGCGCAGAGCGCGCAATCTCCTCAGGCGCCGCGTGCCGGCGCAAGGGGATCGCCTCGTTCAGCATCTTGGTCGCGTCGATGCCGGCCATCTTGCCGATGTTCTCCTCGATCTTCGCCTGGAAGGCGTTGTCGATGGGACCCGGATGCAGCGTATTGACCCTGATGCCGCGCCGCGCCGCCTCTTTGGCAACCGAGCGCATGAGCCCCACTTGCGCGTGCTTGGCGGTAACGTAGGCAACCACCCCCGGCGCGCCCATGGCGCCGACCACGCTCGAGGTGATGATGATGCTGCCGCCGTCGTTCATGC
>Ga0247727_10014735_pt1 | contig 12937 bp, 16 predicted proteins | sample WisWelCaveWW1625_FD_202498 | JGI IMG/M metagenome (GOLD analysis project Ga0247727, IMG submission 202498) | Biofilm microbial communities from Wishing Well Cave, Virginia, United States - WW16-25 | ecosystem: Environmental > Aquatic > Deep subsurface > Groundwater > Cave microbial mat | place...
TGGAGAAAAAAAGAGATCCGAAGTTTTACAGATGGCAGTATTGCAACCAGTTATTTCTATGTTAGACGAACCAGATTCTGGATTGGATATAGACGCAGTGCAATCTGTTGCAAAAGCAATTAGTCTTACTGCAAGACCGGATGCTACAATTATAGTAATTACTCACTATGCAAGAATACTCAAGTTCCTCTCCAAGCTTGACTATGTACATGTTCTTGCAGATGGCAGAATTATAAAGGAAGGACCAAAAGAGCTTGCAGATGAGCTAGAACAAAAAGGCTATGGCTGGCTTGGCATACAGGAACCAGTACAGTCGTAGTTTTAATAAAGCCCAAAAGAGACTAGTGCCACATGTCAGAAGAAAAGCGTCAATATTTCAATTTCTCGTTTTTCAAAGTGGATCCAAAATGGAGATGGATGGCAGATTTAGCAAAAGAAGAATCAGCAAAAGAAGTAGAAAACATACTAAATCATTCTGGGATAAAATTCAGATCGTATTCTACACTTGGATTAAGAGATGATGCCGAGTTTTTGCTCTGGTTTACTTCGGATAATATAGAACAGTTCCAGGATGTAATGTCAAAGATCTATCTTACTGTATTTGGAAAATACATCATTCCAACACATGTGTATCTTTCCAACACAAGACCATCACAGTATGCAAAAAGCGGTGCAGGGCACGGATGGCTTGCAGGAGAGGAACAAAAAAAGTATGTAATAGTTTATCCTTTTATCAAAACAAGAGAGTGGTATCTTTTACCTCTTGAAAAAAGAAAAGCTATGATGGATGAGCACATCAAAGTAGGACAAAAATATCCAGAGGTCATTTTGAACACAACTTACTCATTTGGAATCCATGATGAAGATTTCATGCTGGCTTTTGAAACAGACAGGCTAGACAAATTCCAGGATCTTATAATGGACTTGAGAGAAACCCAAGTAAGTGCACACATCAAAGTTGACACGCCAATGATTGTCTGTGTAAAAAAAGATATTGTGTCTTTGATCAAGAGTCTTGGATGATGAAAGCACTAAAAGAGTGGGCTACAGTTGTCAAGGCACTAGAAAACGGAAACCAGACTGTATTGTTAAGAAAAGGTGGGATTTTAGAAACAGATTCCGGGTTTAAGGTAGAATCAAAAAAATTTTTCTTGTTTCCAACATATGAACACCAACAGGCTGACTCGCTAAAATCACAATTTTATGGATATTTGGCAGACGTAAGAGAAAATCAACCAAAGACAGGAGTCAACAGAATAACATCATATGCAGAAGTTATTGAGGAGGCAGACGTTTCAGATATGAAAAAAATTGAAGAGCTGTCACCATTTCATATCTGGAGTGATTATTACATCCAAGAAAGAATGAAGTGGATGCCAGAAAAGCCCATGAAGGCAATATTTCTCAAAGTTTACAAAATAAAAGACTCTGAAATTCCCGTGTTGTCTGAATATCAAGGATGCAAATCTTGGATAGACATAAATGTAAATTTGGAGGCTGGACGATCGGTTTTGAGTGATCAAGAACTCAAAGAAAAGCTTGAAAGATTCAGGAAGATAATAAATTGAAATACAAAATACTTGGTAAAAGCGGAATTAAGGTTTCTGAAATAGGATTTGGAGCATGGTCTATTGCTCTTGACTGGTGGGGCAAAAAAATCGATGATGACGAAGCTAAACGCATGCTAAAAAAGGCGATTGATGTCGGAATAAACTTCTTTGAGACAGGCGATATGTATGGCAAAGGAAAAAGCGAAAAACTAATCGGAGAAGTATTTCATGGAATGCGCGATGATATTATTATTTCAACAAAATATGGGTATGATTTTGAAAGTGCAGCCCAAATAGGACATACTGAGCTTCCCCAGAAATTTGATCCTACATTTACAGAACATGCATTGAAAAAAAGTTTAGAACGACTACAAACTGATCATATTGATGTTTATGGTTTACACAACCCAAAGATGCATCACATAAAAGATAACACAATATTTCAAACACTTGATAAAAAAATAGAAGATGGAATAATCAAGACATATCAAGTAGCATTGGGCCCTGCAATAGGTTGGACTATGGAAGGATTAGAAGCTATGAATCGAAAAAACGTTAGTGCAGTACAAACAGTCTATAACATTTTAGAGCAAACACCTGGAAATGAACTAATTGAAAATGCTGAAAAGAAAAATGTAGGAATTTTGGTACGAGTTCCTGATGCTTCTGGAATACTTACGGGAAAAGTAAATGCAGATACAAAGATTGATGAGAAAGACCACCGTTCAGTTCGCAAAGGCGAATGGATAAAAGAATCCCTGAGAAAAGTAGAACAACTCCGACCAATAGCCAAACGCAAAGGTCTAAACATAACAGAGTTTGCAATCAAGTTCATTCTTTCAAAGAATGCAGTCTCTTCGGTATTGCCTACAGTAATTAGCACTGATGAGATTGAAACATTTGCCGCCATGTCTGATGGAAACTATCTAAATTCTCAAGACATGAAAGAGATAACAGACATGTATAACCAATGGCCACAATACGAGTTGAAGGCATCTGTTCCTACTGCTTAATGAGGAATCAATCTAGATTTTAAATGATTTATTTCAGATTGCAGTTCTATAATTTTTGAATCAGTTTCTTGCCCAGATTTAACTTCAGATTTGGCTTTTTTTGCTGTCGTTCTCCATCCTATGAGAAATTGTAAAACCGATAATGCGTTTATTATCATCATGTGTTCAACAGTTCCTCCAGACATATTTCTCATATCAAAAATGTTCCATTGACTAAGTGAAGTTATAGTCACAACAGAACCAGATATCAAAAGAGTTGGGTTCTTGACAGGATACACTATATAGCTTTCTAAAGTTTGAATTATCAAGTTATTCTGACCAATCTTAGCTAGGGACAAAAATCCTAATGTAAAAGAAAGAAAGGGTTTTGGGATCATGCACACGTCATCGATTTTTCCAGTTTCCCAAAATCATTATGATAGCCGCAGCTATTACAATAATGCAAACTGTGTTCATGTGGGATCTTTGTTGTGACAGATTTAGTATAAAACAACCTGCTGCCGCAGTTTGGACATTCAATGTATAGTTGAACCATTAATCATTTCAAATGCAAATTTTGATTATAAGGCACGCGTAGAAATGATAAATCATCCATTTAGGCAGGAATGTAGTCTTCTGTTTTGTATTCGTGTTCCACGAAATATTCCACTCTGGTTTTTTTGAACTCTCGTGAGCTAAACAAAATCCTATAGTCATTTACACCAATTTGTTTTTGGATCTCTTTTGCCATGTTTTCTGCATCTACTTGTGATTTACAGTGAATCATTGAAAAGACGTTGTACGGCCAATCTTGGTAGACTGGTCTTTGATAGCAATGACTAACCTGTGGGAATGCGCCAAGTTTTGAGCCAATTTCATCTATTTTTTCTGTGGGAACATTCCAGACAATCATTCCATTTGCAATAAACCCTGCATCCCTGTGTCGCAATATGGCAGCAAACCTGCGCATGACGCCGATTTCTTCATAGTATTTTGCTTTTTCAAGAAGTTGTTCTTCTGTTATTCCAAGTTTTTGTGCAGATTTTAAAAAGGGCCTTTTTTCTATTTCCAAGTCTTTTTGGAGTTCGCGAATGTACTCCTTATCCTCTTCTGTTGCAACAAACTGGACATCACGAATTTTTTTCTTTTCTTCAGTTGGTTTTACTTCGGCTGCCTTTTCTTCGACCATGTCAAGCTTTACTCCTATTTTGAAAAGTTTTATGGTAGGAAGCAGTCTTGTTTTTTTTATTCCAGACAATTTAGAGAACTTGTCAACCTCAGTCTTTAGATCACTTCCAGGAGGCACCGCAAGTGTGAACCAGAGATTGTATTCATGATTTCTTTCATAATTATGACTGACACCTGGATGCTTGTTTACTTGACTTGCAACATAGTCTAATTTTTCTGGTTCTATTGACATTGCAATCAATGCACTTTTGTAACCAAGCTTTCTTGTGTCAAAAATTGCGCTTAGTTGCCTGATGACTCGAGTTTTTTTTAATGCAACAAGTCTTTGCATCAGTTTGTCTTCAGATATTTTGAATTTTTTGGCCATTTCCACATAAGGTTGAGGAATTAGTGGAAATGTCCACTGGATCTCGTTTAGAATTTCTTTGTCAAGAGTATCCATGTGTATCAAGAATGAAAAACTCCACGCAATTAAAAAATGTACCGAGTTTCTTGCAATCTATAAATATCATTCAGAAGGTGCCAAGGGTATTGATAGTAGATCTAAATCTAAAGGGAAACTTGGTAATAGTTGTAGGCGGCGGACAAGAGGGACTCAAAAAGATAAACTCGCTTTTGACACAGGACTGCAAGATTCTGCTAATCAGCGATAGAACAAACAGCCAGATTGACAATTACGTAAAGCAGAAAAAAATACTTTTTAAAAAAATTAAACTAGAAAATGCCGATTTTCTTACAAAATACAAACCAATTCTTGTCATGGCAACAACAGATGACAAAAAATTAAATCGAAAAATTGTAGAAAGAGCGAAGAAGATGCGCTGTTATGCTTATGCTGCTGACGATCCAGCAGTTAGTGATTTTTCCCATCCTTCTGTGATAAACATAGAAGATACCGTGCAGGTTGCAGTCTCTACTGGCGGAAGGAGTCCTGCGATGGCAAGAAAGATCAGAATGCAGGCAGAAAAAATCTTTAAAAAAATAATCAAAAAAGAAGACATCTATCAAATAAAACTACAGGAATTTGCCAGATCATCGGCAAAAGCCAAGATAGCAACACCTCTTGAGCGGAAAAAATTCCTATATGGTGTTATAAATGATAATCAAATAAAACAGTTAATAAAAGAAGGAAATTTCAAAAAAGCACAAAAGCGAGTAATGGAGATGTTAGAGTCAAAATGAATCTTAATGTCATAAATGCTAGGGTTACTTTTCGTAAGTCTCCAATACACATGTTAGAACGATTCACATTCAGAGACTTGGACTCGGCTTATTCTTCATTTATGGAACATTCAGGTTTACAAGAATGTGTAATTCTTCAGACATGTAACAGAGTCGAGATTTTTGGTGCGGGAAATGCTCATGCTATTGAAAAAATAAAAAGAACATGGGCGTCCATTTCAGGCCTTGAAGAAAACGCTTTCAAAGAAAATCTTGAAGTAAGCGAGGGAACCGAAGCGTATGAACATCTTCTAAAGTTAACAGCTGGACTTGATTCACTTGTTGTTGGTGAAGAACAGATATTTGGTCAAGTAAAAAATTCTATAACAATAGCTAGAGAAGTGAGCGCATCTGGGAACAACTTGAACACGCTTTTCGACAAGGCTATTCGTGTTGGCAGTAGGGTAAGAAATACCACTGGGATAAATCGTGGAAGCATTTCTATTGGTTCTATGGCAGTCAAACTTGCAGAAGAAAATATTGACGATTTAAAATCAAAACATATTTTGTTAATAGGTACGGGAGAAGCAGCAAGTCTTGTTGCAAAATCCCTAAAGAAAAGAGGAATGGAATTTTTAGTGACAAGTAGAACTTTTGAAAGATCAAAAGCATTTTCAGAAACTGTTAGTGGAAAACCTATTCAGTTTGAAGCTGCACTTGCCAATTTCAAAAAAGTAGATGTTTTGTTTGTTGCAACCGTTGCACCCTATTTTCTTGTCACATATGAAAGAGTAAAGGATGCAATGGAATCAAAAAAGACAGGAATGATGATTCTTGATCTGTCAAACCCAAGAACGGTTGATGAAAGAGTTGCCACCTTGGGTAGAATTAAGATGTTCAATTTGGATCAAATAGCAGAGATGGTAGACAAAAACATGAAGAATAGGTTTGGGGTCGTATCATCGGCGGAAAAAATAATTAATGAAGAGATACCTATTGTACAGGCAGTAATGAAAAGATTGGAAGTAGAACCTGTAGTAAAAGGCGTTTTCAAAGATATTGATACCGTAAGAGTCAAAGAACTCAGAAAGGCATTACAAATGCTTGGAGAAACCGATGAAGAAAAAATACGCATAATTGAACAGCTAACTCAAGCTATTGTAGAAGGAATCATATCAACTCCAATGAACAATTTGAGGCGAGCATCAGAACAAGGGGATTCTGAATTGCTCAAATCAGTTACAAAGCTTTTTGATTATAATTCAAAAGGGTAACAGATTATATTGCTTTCAGATAGTATTTTTCGCGTATGACTTTTCCTAATGTTAGGCTTCGCAGATTACGAAAAAATGAAAAGATCCGGGAGCTTTTAGAAGAAGTCAGACTTTCTCCAAAAGATCTGATTTGTCCAATTTTTGTTCAAGAAGATTTGAAATCCAGAATGCAGGTAGACTCTATGCCTGGCATAGAAAAACTTCCCCTAAAAGATGTGGTAAGCGAAGTAAATGCTATTGCAGATTTGAAGATTCCAGCAATAATGTTGTTTGGAATCCCGTCTAAAAAAGACGACAAGGGCACCTCAGCTTTTGATCAAAACGGCATTGTTCAAAAAGCAATTTCTGAAATTAGAAAAAATCTTGGTAATCAAATTGGTATAATGGCAGATGTCTGTCTTTGTCAATACACCAGTTCAGGACATTGCGGTCTTGTTAGAGGAAATACAATAGATAACGATTCAAGTTTAGAAGTTCTGAAAAAAATAGCAACAAGTCAGGCTCAAGTTGGTGTGGATGTGGTTTCACCTTCTGCAATGATGGACGGTCAAGTAAAGACAATAAGACATGGTCTAGATGATGCAGGTTTTACTGATGTGGCAATAATGTCACATTCTGCAAAGCATCGATCTAACCTATATTCTCCATTTAGGGACATGGCACACTGTGCTCCACAATTTGGTGATAGGGGAACGTACCAGTTACCATACACAAATCCAACAGAATCTATGAGAGAAGTTGAAACAGACATTGCAGAAGGTGTTGACATCGTAATGATAAAGCCTGCTCTTGCGTATCTTGATTTGATTGCAAAGACCAAGAGTAGCTTCAACATACCTGTATCTGCATATAGTGTATCAGGAGAATATTCTTTGGTAAAAGCTGCTGCAAAGCAAGGTTGGATTAATGAAACTGAAGTTACTTTGGAGATTTTGACTGCAATCAAACGGGCAGGTGCAGACATGATAGTAACATATCTTTCAAAGATCGCTGCAAAAGCACTTAATGGATAAAATGAGAGACGACGAGCGTTTTGAAATAGAACGCGCCCTTGATTTGATACCGCATGTTATTGGTGCAAGTTGGGCAACAACATGGTTTCGTCTAAACAAAATAAAAAAACCAACTAGAGAAGAGTATAGAAATAGGGTAGTAGAATATGTTAAATTTTTAGAAAACCTAATGGACTCTTTTCCAAAATCAGATAACTTTCAAGAGATTGCTTCATTTACAAAAAAAAGATACAAAGAAGAGGTAGAAAAAATTCTTGAGGGGAAGAATCCCGAAGTCGAAAAGCGATTTGACAGATATGTAGATTATAACTAGACTTCTTTTTTCAGATCATTAAGAAATTTTTTTAGTATCATTGTTCTGCGTGCAGCTTCTTTTTTTGCAGTTTTTGTGTTCATCTTTTTTTCTAAGAGTAGTAATTTTTTGTAAAAATGATCTAGTGTCCACTCCTGATCATTTGAAGATCTTTTGTGACAAAAGGGATCATCTTTGTTGTAAAATGGTCTTTTTTCTGCTCCCCCTACAGCAAATGTCCTGGCTATACCTATTGCTCCTAGGGCATCAAGTCTATCTGCATCCTGAAGGACTTTGCCTTCCAAAGTACGTGGAACCATACCTTTTGAGAAGCTATGCTCACGTATGGCTTCTACAATTATGCCTATTTCATGGCTATCATAGTCATATCTTTTGAGCATCTTTGCTGCCTGCAAAGCACTTTTAGTTGATGCGCTTTTTGATCTTTTATCTGATTTTTGATAAGATATAATATCATGTAAAAGTACAGACGCACGCACTAATTTCATATTTACTTTTTCCTTTTTTCCTATTTTTTCCGCATTTTTGTAAACGCGCATTATGTGCTCAAAGTCATGTGCAGGATCATTTTTTACTAGTCTCTTTTGCACTTCAGCTTTTAGTTTTTTAATTGATTCCAATTCAGAGTCTCCAGAATTTTGGTTTAACAAATTCTAATTTCTTTGCAGTTATCAATTTATTCCAATTTACGCATGCAAAGATGACAATCATAATAATACTGGCAATGTCTGTGACTAAAACTCCTACCAAGCTGTCATCAAATAATTCTAAAAAGGGTTTTAGTGTTACAGTGCTAATAGATATCATAACATAATATGCTATTGCTCTTCCCACCCAGAATCCTGCAAAAATTGCAATATTTTTCACGCGCATTATTCCGTATGCCATAAACAACAGATTGCTTGGTAATGGGGTTATAGCAAAAAGAAATGATGCAGAAAAATATCCATATTTTTTCTTCTTTATGTATTCCGCAAGTGTATCAAGATTTGATTTTCTTTCTGTTCCCATGAATCTACGAAAGAATCTGCTAATATACATGAGAATTATTCTTCCAATCAAAGCTCCTGTGGCTCCCACAACTGAGAGTGTGAGTATATCAAATGAAGGATCTATTGTGTAAAAAGATGACAAAACAATCCATGTTGGTGGCATCAAAATTGGTGATGCGTTCATTGCAATCAGTAAAAAGAAAATTCCAAGATAGGATAGATTACTAAATATTTCAAAAATTTCTTCCATAATTTTTTAGACTTGCTACATCTTTTAATTGGTTCTAGTAAGGGTTTAGTCAGTATCATAAAATACAAAAAAAGCAATGAATTTCCCTAAATATTCTAAATTTATTTTAGTCTGATCGCTATTATCCAAAAAAATGGACAAAAAGTCCAATATCTTTATAAGGAAAAATCACTCATAAATAAATGTGAGTACAAAAGCGTGGAAATGTTATAGATGCAATTTGATCTTTACAGAAGAATCCCACGCATTGCTTCATGAAGATCTTTCACGTCATTCTGTAAGACAAGTTCAGATGATTAAAGCTTAAAACAAAATTTGACAATACAAAAGTTATTTTGAATTTTATAAAGACGAAAATAGTCACGTAAACAAAATAGATTATGGGAGAAAATCATCGAGGTTTTGACGAACCAAATCGCAAACAGAGGTTAAGACGACAGAAAAAATTATACAAAAATGCAGAGGGAGGGATTTGAACCCTCGAACCCCTAAGGGAAAGGATATCCCATTACCAAGATCTTGAGTCCTTCTCGGTTGACCGGGCTTCGGTACCTCTGCAAGTTGAAATTCCAAACCAGATTATATAACTGAAGCTAGAGGTGTTAGAATGTTAAAGGTTGAACAATGGTTTTAATATAGAAATAAAGAGGTGAAGGTATGGCCTTGTTTGGGGTTTTTTCAATTCATAGTCCAGAATCGTGTCCGCTTAACAATCATGCAAATAGATTAGTAGCAATGAAGATCCTTGAAAAGATGAATCACGTAAAGAAAAAATACAGAATAAAAGAAATACGTGGTTTTTATGCATCAGTTCTTGAACATCAGTTTGTGATAATTTTGGATGCGCAAGATGCACATGATGTAGAAAAAATGGTAATTGATGTAGGATTATCAAAGTTCAATACATTAAAGATAGTTCCACTAAACGAATTTTCCCACATAACCCAAGTCTGGAAAGGAATGGAAAAATAATAATTTACGATAAATCTACTTTTCTTTTTCGTTTAGTTTTTGCCAGATAGATAACAATGCCTGCAATAATTAATGCAGCAATTGTAGTATAAATAGCAAATTCGATTGAAAAGATTGATGGCGAAGTATAACCAATCTCTGTATCCGTTTTTATCATCATGGTTTTAGGCATTATTCTGTAGATTGAATCATGAGAGCGTGATACTATATACATGAACCCATCAGATCCAACTTCTATATCCGTGATGCAATCAAAGCCAGTTCCAAATGTAATCTCTTCTAATGATTCACCGGTGTTAACTACGTTATCTGCTAGTGCCGGATCGTTGAAGACAAACCCTGTCCTATCTTGGTTTAGCTCAAACTTGTAGATATTCCCATTGATGCAATCGCCAACAAAGACACTATTATTGTACTTTTCAAGCGGTTTGGAATCAACAAAGGAGATTGCGGTTGGTACAACTGTCTTCTGCCAACTAAACTCAGGATTACTGTATACATATCCATCGTATCCAGGCAATCTAGAAAGTTCAGTTTCAGTAGCAGGTCCCATGATGACATCCCAACCACTGTTAAAGTTTGGTAGTACAAAATTGATTTCATCAAAATCATCATCCCCATTTTCTGTATCCCAAAGATTTCCAGTCACGGGATCTATTGCAAGACCAAAACTATTTCTCACTCCCATTGCATAGTATGGTCCTGCCGGATCAACGCGCAAAATTACGCTAGTGTCATTTTTTCCACCAATTCCATGATTTTGCAAAACTCCGTATGTTCCCTGATCTCCAATAACTGCATAAACAGTACCATCCAAACCAGTTACCATAGCACCACCGTTATGGTAAAATTGTTTTCCCGGAAGTTCCTTGACCAAGACTTGATTTGTCAATTCTTGTCCAGTCCAATCATATCGATAGATACGATTTGCTATAGCTTCTCCACCATCATGTGTTGATTCCGTAAAATACAGATAGACTTTGTGATCGTTAGTTGTAATCCCAAGCAAACCTTGCTCTGCAATACCCCGTACGTTTAGGTCAAGGATTGGTTCTTCTTTCATTATTCCGTCTCTGACAAGACGTACCTTTCCATTTTCCTGTTCTAAGATCAATAAGTCATCATCAACAAAGGCCATAGTAGTTGGCCTGCAACAAATATCTGAAACAAATTTTTCAACTATAAGATCTTGATCTTTTATGGAAGGCTCGCCTGATGCGTATATCATACTTACTGCAGAAAATACAATAATTAGAATTAATGCAGATTTCAACACCTGATAGTGGAGTAACATATTATTAAACAGATGAATGATCTTGAATCACATATTCATTCATCAAGACAACAGTACCTCCATTAGAAATACTTTTTACATCCACATTTTGCCTAGCTTATGTGAATCTCAAAGAAAAGATTGCAGAGTTTCCTGATTTTCCAAAAAAAGGAATTTTATTCAGAGACATCAGTCCTCTTCTAAAAGATCCTGATGTAATTTCTTTTATTGTTGATGAGTTTGCTAGGCGTTACAACACAAGCGATGTAGACTTGCTTGCTGGAATAGAATCAAGAGGATTTCCACTTGCTTGTGCTTTAGCTTTGAAATACAAAAAGGGCATGATTATGATACGCAAGCAGGGAAAATTACCAGGCAAGACAGAGAAATTATCATATAGCATAGAGTATGGCAGTGCGACAATGGAAATACAAAGTAATGCAGTAAAAAGTGGTCAGAAGGTACTCATCTGTGATGATCTGTTAGCCACTGGCGGAACAGCAAAAGCTGCAGCAGATCTAGTTGAAAAAATAGGTGGCAAGGTAACAGGTTTTGCGTTCATTGTAGAATTGTCTGATCTAAAAGGTTCTGAATTAATTAAGAACCACAGATACGAGTCTTTGGTGAAGTATTGATGGAACAAGCTGAGATAGGCATCTTCGGTGGGACTGGAATCTACGATTCTGGATTGCTCAGTGAAGCTAAGGAAGTTAGTGTAGACACACCTTTTGGAAAAACATCGGACTCTATTACAGTTGGAATTTTCAAAGGAAGAAAAGTTGCATTTATGCCAAGACACGGGAAAAAGCACACAATTCCACCTCATTTAATAAATTTTAGAGCAAACATTTGGGCCTTCAAAGAGATGGGCATAAAAAGAATAATTGCACCTTCTGCTGTTGGAAGCTTACAAGAAAGGCTCAAGCCAGGAGATTTTGCTTTACCTTCACAATTTATTGATTTTACAAAATCAAGAAAGACATCTTTATTTGAAGGAGAAAAAGTAATTCACATTTCTGTTGCAGATCCTTTTTGTCCAGAGCTTCAGAGTGCAGTAATAAAGACCACTGATAATTTACATCTGAAAATACACAAGGATTGCACGTATGTTTGCATAGAAGGACCTAGATTTTCAACAAGGGCAGAATCCAAATTCTACAAAAATGTTATCGGAGCTGATATAATCGGTATGACATTAGTACCAGAGTGTCAGCTTGCAAGAGAAGCACAGATTTGTTATGTTTCAATTTCTACTGTTACAGACTATGATGTTTGGGCAGAAAAACCCGTAACAGCAAAAGAAGTCATTGAAACCTTATCAAAAAATGTAGAAATGACAAAAAAAATTCTGATAATGCTTCCAGATTTCATTCCATTACAAAGAAGCTGTTCTTGTGAAAAAGCGTTAACAGAAGCCCACTTCTAGCTGTCTGCAAAAGATTCTTTTGATATTCCTTCCGGAATTGTAATGTCTCCGTGTACCAGCTTGTGTTGCAACATGTCTATCACTTCATCAACATTGTAGCCCATTTTGACAAGCTCTTTCTGCGTAGATTTTGAGATTTTTGCTCCAACGTTATGACCTCCTATCCTCCCAAAGGCTATTGCGTTAAATCTAAAACTGTGTCCATCAATTGTGAAAGTTCCAGTAATTTTAGCGGCTATTTGACTTCCATGAACATTGTTGACATTAACCTGCAGATCCATAAGACCCTAGATTTCCACTACTTTGTTTACAGAGTTTTCTATAAGAAAGTTCCAGTGTTTTTCATCTTGTACTTTAAAGTCATTTATCTTTAGTTTGATAATTTTTTCATCCACACATTCATGCGGGATTTCGTCATCTTTTTTGATTTTGTAGAGCTTCCACATCTCTTTGTGTTTTTTTAAATTGCATATCACAACAGACCATTTTTGATCTGAACTGATTTTTGGCATACCAACTTCATCCACAATAGA
>Ga0247727_10014736_pt1 | contig 12937 bp, 14 predicted proteins | sample WisWelCaveWW1625_FD_202498 | JGI IMG/M metagenome (GOLD analysis project Ga0247727, IMG submission 202498) | Biofilm microbial communities from Wishing Well Cave, Virginia, United States - WW16-25 | ecosystem: Environmental > Aquatic > Deep subsurface > Groundwater > Cave microbial mat | place...
ATTGACAAAGAAAGCTTAACAAAGATAAAAGGTTCACGAGTTGATTATCTTGATTCTTTAACCGGTGCAGGCTTTAAGATTTCTAATCCAAACGCAGAAAGTACATGTGGATGCGGGCAGAGCTTTAATTAGAGTTCTTCGTCTTGGAACTTCGTTCGTCGCGTCCTTCCTACATCAGGAGAGTCTAACACAGATTAGACTCAATTGCGAACTACGGGGCCTTAACGAATTATTTACAATATAGTGAGAGCTATATGGTCACCCATAGGAAAATTTATATACTAATAGTAACTTCTATTTTTTCAATAATATTGGAGGGTGTAAAATGTCAGACAAAGATGATTTAAAATTACTGGCTGAAAAAGCTCACCAAGCCGTGAGCGATATCAAAGATGAGGTGCTGAAGAAAGTGGCGTTTGAGAAGATATTAGATTCTTTACTAAAACAAAATCAAGATCAACACATAACACAATCACAAATAGTCACACCTTCTATTGAACACCATTCTTTCTCTGATAAAGCAGCAGGGGCTATTTCGGAAAGTCTTCAGGAATTTTTCTCGAAAAAAAATCAGAAGTCTCATCCAGATATCATACTAACTGTTGCTTATTATTATCACTTTAAAGGGAATCAGGACTTTAATGTGGATGAAGTAAATGAGGCGTATTCTAAAATACTTGTTCCTAAACCAAAAAATCCCACAGACATCATAAATCATAACATTCACAAAGGGTTCATAATAAAAGTGGATAAACAGAAGGATTCTAGACAGGCTTACCATATTACGCGTGCAGGAATTGAATATGTCAAAAACAACTTCACAGGCAAATCAAAATCTTTATTTGCCCCTAAATCACAGAGGAAGCGTAAGGAAAATGCAACTCAAAGCTGAATTAGAGGATCTTAAAAGTCTAATTAAGGAATATTTCAAAGTAGTCTCTGATCTTAACAAGTATAAAGGAAATCAACATTACAAGCTTAAAAAGAAAGAAGCGTTTATTAAAATTAATGGTTTAATAAAAAGATTAAATCAACAGGTTTCAGAAGTAAAATCATTTGAAAAACTCAAAGAAAAAATACTTATTTTTATAGACGAGAAAACAGAATATAAACAAAAAGTCGATTTATTTGATGAAATTGAGTTGAATTTCCAGGATGTTTTTTTAGAAAGCGATTCGGTACAAACATTTGATTCTAAGCACACAATACCATCTGAAATACCATTCACACCTGTCAGACTTGATTTAGAAGAAGCAATAAGAGATGCTACAAATGGATGCTATTTATCGTCCTTGGTTATGTGCAGAAGAGCATATGAAGGGGCTCTCATTGAAAAATATAAAGAAACAGAAAAAAGTGATCCACTGAAACAAATAGCTTGTAAAAATTGCAAAAATGTTGTTAGGGCAAATGTATTCATGAGCATAACCGAATTACATAAGTGGGCAGTAGATACTAAAGTTATTTCTGACAAATTCAGAGATGTAGGATTTTTAGTTCCAAATCTTGGATCCGGAGGCGCTCATCCAACAGAAGACTTTCCAAGAGATCAAGAAGTGGCAAATATAGTCGTTTCTACTACGCTCTCACTATTAAAACAAGTTTACTCAAGATAGGCCCCGTAGTTCGCAACTCGTCTTCGCTCTCTTTCGGTCGCTACGCGTCTAAAACGGTGTTTTAGAGAGTCTAACACAGATTATATTCAATAACAAGTCTTCATTCTTCTTTTCATCAAGTACTTCTGATGATATTCCTCAGCTTTGTAGAAATGGCCTGCTTTGACAATTACTGTTACAATTGGCCTATTGTATTTGCCTGATTTTTCTAATTTCTTTTTTGACTCTTCAGCAAGCTTTTTCTGCTTTTCATTGTGATAAAATATAGCAGACCTATACTGTTCACCAATATCAAATCCTTGTCTGTTTATTGTGGTTGGATCATGATTGTTCCAAAATACATCAAGCAATCTCTCATACGAAATCACTTTTGGATCATAGGTTATTTGCAGTGCTTCAGCATGGCCTGTTATATCGCTGCAGACATCTTCATAGGTTGGATTCTTAAAATGACCACCAGTATAACCAACCATTGTTTCTTTCACTCCTCTGAGTGTTCTAAATGTCTCTTCAACATGCCAGAAGCATCCCGCTGCAAAGGTTGCTAGTTCAAGTTTCGTTGCTTTTTTCATTTTATCCGAATGTAAACGCATTGAAATTAAATGTTGTTGATTTGATGCTCAATTTTAATGTATATCTGCCATAAGCATCCTTGATTATGTTATATAATCGCGGCCCATTAATAACAATAACTGCTTTGCCATTCTTGAATTGAACATCTGAACCAGCCTGTTCTTTACTTACATAATTATCATTAATAAACACTTCCATTTCTGTTCCTTCAGAACCAGGACCAATAACAATGTTTACAGAATTTGCAAGGAAATTAAGAACAATTGAAACTGCTCCTTGTGCCTGCAAATCATTGCTGTTACTTTTCCATTTTCCTTCTAAATAAAGAATATCTTCTTTTATTGTGGAAGGCAATTTATACTCAATAACTTTCTCAGATTGTAATCCTTCAGGATTGCCAATATTCTGCCCCCTAGGGAGTGCAAATTCGTAGCCTGCATAGAGCTCTGGTGTTAATCTTAATCTTGGCGTTATATCAAGCAATTCAGCCATTGGCATTTCAGTAACGTTTTGTCCAGTTTCAGCTAACAATTTCTGGATCATCTTCTCAGTTTCTTCATAAGCACCCTCTCCGATGTGATCAAAGCGAATGAAACCGTCTTTATCAATCAGATACTTTCTTGGCCAGAATCTATTTCTAAATGCGCTCCACGTTGCATAATCATTATCCTGCACTACTCGATAAGTTATGCCATATTTTTTAATTGCTGCTTCTACATTCTCTTTTACTTTTTCAAATTCGAATTCAGGAGTGTGAACACCAATAATCACTAAACCATTATCTCCATATTTCTTGTCCCACTCTATCAAAAACGGAAGTGTTCTGATGCAATTAATGCAGGTATAGGTCCAGAAATCAATTAAAACAACTTTGCCTCTAAAATCTGCAATCTTTAATCCTTCTTCAGCACCATTAAGATAACCAACAATGCCAACCAATTCAGGAGCCTTTTGATACCTGCCTTCTTTTGCTTCAATTGTTTCTCCTTTAGTAATAGCAGTTGGGATTTTGATTTTCGTGCTTTCTAAATAGTAGATTGTTCCAATAATAACTGCAAGTACAATAACTAAAGTAATATTCTTGTTCATAACTCTACCTCGAAAAAGTTTAGCTGTCCTTTGTACGGAATAGGGTTAATTCTTGTTGTATTCTTTAGAATGAATCCGTGTGCATTCTTGTTCCAATATTTCAATGAAGCAAGATGTTTTGCAGCAGCTTGTTCAAAGCTTTGTTTTGATTCATATTTTTTAACAGCAACTAATGTTGCTTTTCCGACAATGCATCCTGTTGGAAGATTTCTTAGATTGTGTTTTTCTGATGCTTCCTTATCTATATTTTTTGAAGCATGGATGAAAAATTCCCCTCGAAAATTAGTGTTCCACTTTCGTATCTCTATTGTTTTTTTACCTTGCACAATTAGTTCTGCAAATGGTTGCTTTAATGAGAGCGCTTTCATTTCTTAACACCTATTGCTGCTAAATACGCTAAAAATGAAGGAATCAAAGGCAATACACAAGGACTAAGGAAGGAAAGAACTCCAGCAACAAATGCAATTCCCAGATTCAATCCCATTGCTGCACTTACGCTTCCTAGGTTTAAGGCAATTAAGATGTTAGAGACCATCTGTAGCCCAGCAATCCTGCTTAGCTGATTGACAAAAACAAGTACACCTAGCACAATTAACAGCACTCCAAAAATATACTCAAGATATTTTATCCATTTTCCAGCTTTTTCTATCCATGTTTGTGCATGATTAGCAAACAATCCAACAAGCAAAAATGGAATCCCTAGCCCAAGCGTATAGGCAAATAATAAAAAGAAGGCACTTGTTGGTTGTGTAACAGCTAATGCAAGTATTGCTCCTAGGATTGCACCAACGCATGGTGTCCAGCCAACAGCAAATGCAGCTCCAAATACAAATGAAGTAAGGTATCGTGATTTGAAAGTTTTAGTTTTTAATTTGTATTCCCGTTCTAAAAAAGGAATTCTAATCAAATTAAGCAGATATAGTCCAAATGTAATTATGATCACACCGCCAATTCTGCCAAGCCATATCTGCACTTGCTGTGAAACATTCGCAAGCACACTTTGCAATAAAACACCAAGCAAAGAGAAAATAACTGAGAATCCAAGCACAAAGAACACGCTGCAGTAGAAGATTGACCAATCTCTTTTTTGTTTACTCATCTTATTTTGTTTTAAACTTCTCTATTTATATAGCTTATTGTTGTTTCGTCACTGCTTTTTGACAAAGAATGATTTAAATAATAACAGCAAGTTTAAACAAAAGAAATAATATGGCAATAAAGTACAAATCATTGGACGATATCCCACCTGAACTAAGGCAAAAACTGGCTCAATACTTTACGAACGTCGGGGGTGACACATTTGCTATCACTGGGCTGCCTCCAGAATTGACAGGGGGTGCACTTGCAAGATATTCAAGAGCACAAACAGGAATGCAATTAACAGTTCTAAATGAGTTTCTTGATGAAAATGGAGAGCCAAACCAGCAGAAAGGCTCGGAACTTATGGATAGAGTTCTTAATGCATTTGGGGATGAATCAGTAGGAGAACTTGAAGGTGCTCATGTTGGCATTGAAAATATCTCTCAATTAGGAACTAAGTTTATTGAAGACAGAAGAATTGGCGGCTCACCCATTGAACAATCAACCAGATATGTCAAATATGATGCAAAAGATAAAGATGGACGATGGCGTTATCTGAGACCAAAAGAAATTATGGAATCAGGTCTTGGTGAGAAATTCGAACGAGTTAGTGATAAAGTATTTGACGTGTATTCGGGGGGAATCAAACGTTTAAGCGAGTATTTCAAAAAAGAATTTCCCATTGAAAAGTTCCAAATTGAAGTTGAACGGAATGGCAAAAAAGTTAAAGCACATCAACATGAGCTGAATAATGATGATGAACAGAAAGCGTTTAGGGATGCATATAATTTTACAATACGCTGTGCTGCATTGGATGTAGGAAGATGTGTGTTGCCTTCCTCGACGCTTACACACATAGGCCTTTTTGGAAATGGGCGGTTTTACACTAATCTTATTACTTTCTTGAAAAGCAACGAATTAACTGAAGCGCAACAACGGGGTGCAGATTTAGAAGCCGAATTAAATAAAGTAATACCGACATTCATTAAACGCAATAGGGTTGTTCCTCAGGTTGCTGAAATTAATAAAGCTATGAGAAGCTATGCTGCTGAATTATTCAAGGGAATAACACAGGAGGACAATGCCGTAACGCTTGTAAATAAAAAGATATATCCATCAAGCAAGATAGAAAGGCCTTATCTTGATGATGTTATTGCTTCTTGCTTATATCCGTATACGAATGTTTCATTGAAGCAGATCTTTGCTGTTGTTGATGTCTTACCGGAAAAAAAGAAACTTGAGATACTCGACGCTTATGCTGGTAAAAGAGAAAGCAGGAGGGATCGAACAGGACGAGGCATCGAGGCAGGATACCCTATTGTATTTGACCTTGTTGGTGGGTTTGCAGAATACAGAGATCTTGAACGACATAGAATGTTAACGCAACAACGTCAGGATTTAACTCCTGATCTTGGTTTTATAATGCCTCCTGAAATGAAAGAAGTTGGTTTAGAAAAAGAAGTTGAAGAAGCAGAGGCAATGATGAAAGACTTGAATAGTGACTTACGGCATGCAAGACTAGATGTTGCAGCACAGTATGCCACGCTTTTCAATCACAGAATTCGATTTATGCTTGGCATGAATGCACGAGAATTTCAGCATCTTTCCGAGTTGCGAACACAGCCAGCAGGACATTTCAGTTATAGGGCAATGACCATGGAAATGGCACGAAAAGTAAAGGAATGTTATCCATGGGCAGAAGGATTCTTACAATTCGTTGACTACTCTGATCCTGGCAATAAAATATCAAGAGCAAAGGAGCAATCAAAAATCGCAGGCAAGAATTTATCAAAAGGCGTTGACAGCTCAGTGGATTTGGTATAATGGAAAAAGGAAAATTTATAGTTCTTGAAGGAATTGATGGTTGTGGTAAGAGTACTCAAGTTAAAAAAGCAACAGCGTATTTATTTGATAAATCAAAGGAGTTCGATGTTTATCTAACAAGAGAACCAACGCGCAATTCTAAGGAAATTAGAGAAAGACTTTCTTCTGGAAGCGATGTTAAAAAAGATTCAGAATGGTACGCTAAAAATTTCACAGCAGACAGATTCAATCATGTTGATCTTTATATAAGGCCTGCAATAAACAGAGGAACTCATGTTTTATGTGACAGGTATAAGCATTCAACATTAGCCTATCAATGGAGCCAGGGGATGGATATACAGCAATTGCTGACCATGCAAGGAGGATTAATGATACCTGATTTGACATTTATCTGTGATTGCCCCGCAAAAATTGCTATTAAAAGAAGGGCAGCTGGAGGAGCCACTGATGTTTTTGAAAGAGGAAAAGAATTGTCTGAAGTTTTGTCTTTTCAAGAGCAATTACAGCAGAATTACCTCAATCTCATTGAGTATCTACCAGGAGAGAAAATAGTTATTATCGATGCTTCAAAATCAGCAGATGAAGTATTTGAACAGACTAAAAAGCACCTTGATGATCTGTTTAATTCTTAAATAAGTTTATAAATAAAACACTAGTGATTATATATTATGCAGCGAGAATTCAAGTACTATCCAGAGGATTTTGGCGCATTAACAGTAAAAGTTATCCATATGGACCTTCTTTTTGATGTGCATGATGAACATACAAAAGTCAATGCAGAGACAACCTTCAAAACATTGAATAAACCACTTGTTGAGCTTGAGCTGAATGCAAAGAATCTAGAACTTAAAGAGTTGACATGCAGTTATTGTGATGTGCTCTTTGAGTACAATGACAAAGAACATAAGATTCATATACACTTTCAAAAACAAATTCCTGCAAACATAGAATTTAAAATCAAATCAGAAACAATCTGCAAACCAACAAAGCACATTCTTGAAGGGCTATATTATGATGAAACACCAGCTAGTTGTCCACCAACACAAATTACACAATGCCAGCAATGGGGATTTCAAAGACTTGCTCCATGCATTGATGACATGACTGCAAAATGCACTTACAGAACAACCATTATTGCGGATAGTAAGTACAGCAATATAATATCAAATGGTGATGTTGCAGTGCCAAGAACATCTATTGGCAAAGGAAGAGACAGTATTGTGTATGAAAATACTAAAACACCAATGGCTCCTTATTTGTTTTTCTTGGGTGTTGGAACTTATGCAACATTCAAGCGAGAGTTTGAATATCCTGATGGATCAACATTTATGCTGGAGCTTTTGGCACCAGTCACAGCAGAAAAAGAGCCAGCAGAAAAAGCACTCGATATTCTTTATAGTGGCATTATGTGGATTCATTTATTTACTGGTGCTGGAAAATATGAGGATGTTGATACTAAAAAGAAAATACTCTCCCTAATTTATCAGCGAGAAGAGTTTAAGAAAGCAAGTAATAGTGTAGCATTAGAAAAAATTAGAAAAGAAATAAAAGAGTTAGCAACCCCCTTACATCTTGGCTATAAATATACTGGCACTGTATATCGAGAAATTGCAATGCAGAATTCTAATTTTGGTGGTATGGAAAATGTTGGCAATACAACAGTGACTGCCAATAGAATAATGCCTTTCAGACATATGACTGATGGAATGTTTGAGTATTTAATGGAAGTCAAAACACATGAATTCTATCATAATTTGAATGGTTCTGAGGTAACAGGGAAAAGCCCATTTGAGCTTTGGTTAAATGAGGCTGTTACAGTGCATATTCAGGAGGAATATCTTGCACACATGATGGGAAAAGAATATGCACGATTAGCAACAGTGCTACATTTGCTTGCTCCAAAAGGAGGAACTTTTGATGAGGACAGCGGTGCAAAATCAATGCCTATTGAACCAGATGGTTTCAACAATCCTGATGAGTTGATTACAGGGATTACATATGTAAAAGCACCAGAGTTTGTAAGAATGGTACAACAATTAATGGGCCAAGAACTATTTGTCAAAGGATTAGATCTTTATCATAAAAAACATAAGCATAGCAATGCAAGCAGAGCAGACTGGATACAAGCAATGGAAGAAGTTTCTGGTATAGACTTTAAGCGCATGGCTGAAGTATGGTTAAAGCAAACTGGCTTTCCTACTGTGAATGTTACTATAAAATATGATTCAAGAGCACAAAAATATTTAATTCATCTTGTTCAAACAGGATTTAAACAAGGCATGCACTGGGAATTTCCATTCAAAGTTGCGCTTGTTGATGAACAAGGCAAGGATATTGCAAAAAAGCTGCAGCGAATCAATAATATTGAAACAACAATCGTGTTTGACAATGTGAAAGAGCCAGCATTTGTATCATTGAATAGGGAATACTCTTTTTATGGAAAAGTTGTGCGTGATCAAGTTACAGATCAAGAATTATATTTACAAGGACAGCTGGACCCTGATATAGTAAATAGGTATATTGCATTCTATCAGCTTGCTGACAAGGAAAAAATGAAGCTCTTAAAAAATCCAAATGCAAAAGTAGACGAGCGCTTTTTGAAATTATATTATTCATTGCTTTCTGATAGAACACTTACAGAAAAAATGGGTTCTGCAATGTTAGCAATTCATGATGCAGTTGAAGATGAGTCACATGCACATAAATATCAAGAGCTTTATGAAATAAGGGGCAAGCTCCTTAAGGCAATTGCAAAGAAGCATCAAAGGCAATTATTGCAATTGTACCAAGAATGTGTAGCAAATGAATTCAAAGGAAGTTATGTTGAACAAGAAGTACAGCATATCAAGAATAGATCGGTAAAGAATCTCTGCCTTGGTCTGCTTGCAAGGCTTGATACAAAAGAAGCTCATGCATTAATTAAAAAGCAATACCAAACTGCAACCAGCGCAACAGATAAAATGGTTGCTTTTAGCTTGCATATTAATAGCAAAGCCAAAGATAAATTAAAGATCCTAGAAAAACATCAGCAAGAAGCAATTAAAAGCCTAGTTAGCTGGGAATCATTTTTGATGGTTGTTGCACGAAATGAAAGCGATGATGCACTTGGTATTATTAAAAAAATTGAAAGTTCACCTGCATTCAGAATAGAACAGACAAATGATCAGCGCGCTTTGTATGGCGCGTTTGCAAACAATAAGCGCAAGTCTTTGCTGACCGAAGAGGGAAGAGCATTTGTAAAAGAAGTGCTTATGAAGCTTTCACCAATTAATGAATATACCTCTGTAGGAATTCTTGATGTGTTTGGCAAAATTGATTATTTAGAAGAAAAATATCAAGTTCCTATTGTTGAGCTGCTCATAGCTGTACTGCACTCTCTTAATGAAGAAGAAACACCAAGTGTGTACAACAATATAAAGAGGCTATTGCATCACTCTACAAAAGCAATGTCTGCATATGAGAAGGTGCATGGCACAATTAAATTATGATTTTATCCAAAGACCCTGAATACAAATATCAAATAATATAATGAAACTCCAAGCATAAATAATCCAGCAAGAATATTTATTGGTCTTCTGTATTTAATCAACCAATTAATAACAGTAGTGCTTGCAGCTGATGAAATAATCGCAAACAAGAGCAATGGCGCAGCTATGCCTATGCCAAAAAATAAAAAGCTAAGAGTGTTTAAAATAAAGTCCATCATTGCAAGTGTTCTTGCAAATAATGCAGCAATGAATGCAGGATTGCATGGAACTACAATTGCTCCAAAGAAAAAGCCGTATAAAAATGCAGTCAATAAAGGACTTTTTGTTGCTGGTGCAGCAATTTGCGGGAAGTATCTTCCAAAGTCAATATCAAATATCAACAATAAGCTAATTACAGCCAATATACCGAATGCAATTGGAGAAACAATGCCTATCACAGTTGTTAAAGATTTCTGCAGTATTGTCGTAAATATCAGTCCAAGCAGGAACATGAACAATATAACCCCTGCTGTAACAATAAGTCCAAGGAGGGCTATTGATATCTTCTTTTTTCCTTGATTCGCAAGATAAGCCAAGAAACCAGGATATAGCGGAAGAACGCATATAGCGCCTAGTGGCGTAAGAAGACCAAGTATAAAAGCGCTGATTAATATCTCAAAAGCCATCTTAACAGCCTTTTGCTAGTTCCTGCTTGAGCTCAGCAACATCCTTAATACCTGATTTTAAGAACCGTGCAGCTTGGTCTTCACAAACCAAAATTACTGGTGTTGCCGGTGCACTCACTATCTCCAAGCCAAAGTCATCAATGAGTACTTTTGTAGTTTCAGCAGGTGAAATAGCAAAGTACCAGTTATAACTGTATTTTTCAATATGATCTTTAACTCTTGCTTCATCTTCATTTGGATCTGTATCAAGGCTAACTAAGATAACGTCAGGCATCTCTTGTTTAAATTTTACAAATTCATCTTGCTGCTGCTTGCATTTTGGACACCATACTGCAAAGCTTTCAAGAAGAACTTTCTTTCCTGCAAAATCAGAAACTTTGAAGTTTTGTCCAGTTCTGACATCTTTTAATTGTGTTTGTCTCCAACTGACAACAGGTTCAATTGCTGTTGTTGGTTCTTTTTTCATTGCTTCTTCTGTTTTCTCTGCAACAGCTACTTTTTCTACAACTCCTTCTGCTTTCTTTTCCATTGCTTTTTCAGAAGGAGCACATGAGGCTATAAAAAGCAAAAGAAGAACAAATACTACTTTGCTTATCTTAATCATATCTCTCAAAAATGATTCTTTCTTTATTAATCTTTCTTTCAACCAAGAGCTTGCCAACATCTTTGATCATGTTAAATAAGCCGCATAAATAGAAATCACCAGCAAAATCAACAGGAACACGCTTTTCTAATAGTGCTTGCACATAGCCAGTCTCTCGTATATAAGTGCTATTTTTTGGTCTGCTTATGATAGTATGATATTCAAAATTATTATACTTCTTAGTTAATGATCTAAATATATCATCATACAGAATTTCATCTTCATGTTTATACCCTGCGAGAAGAATAACTTTCTTCTTTGTCTGCTCCAATAAATAAGGAATCATGCTTACAAATGGTGTTATTCCTGTTCCTGTTGCAATAAAGACATTTTCCTTTTCTTTTGCATCAGGTTTTAAAATAAATACACCCAAGGGACCTTGTACTGTTACTTTCTGCCCTTTTTGAAATGCATGAACGTGTGGTGATACTCTTCCATGCTCAACACTGTCTACGCAAACCTCAATAAAGCCTTTCTGGCCAACACTAGATGCTATTGAATATGATCGTCGTTCTATAGTGTTACCAATATTAACAAAGAGCGTTACAAACTGTCCTGGTTCAAATGAAAATTGATCTGGTATTGTAAGTAGAAAGCTCTTTACGCTAGGGCTAAGTTGCTTTACTTCTCGTACTTCCGATTCAAACTTTATGGGCTTCATAGTACCTAGATGAAAGGCAAAGGCTTTTATTGTTTTCTATTAATTAATCATAACCACGCTTTGGTGCATATGTTTTGTCAAAATGAGTCAGATGTTGATTAATCTCTTCCACCCTCAGTGGCCTACTTTCTTTTTTGTATTGTTTAATAGCATATTCTAATCCATCTGGATATTCTACAAGTTCTAAGTCTATATGGTTTTTCTTACAAAACTCTCTCAAATCTATTATCTGTGTTTCCAAATTGGCATTAGGGAGGCGATACACTCCATTTCCACTCATCTTTTTTCTCCATGACAGCATCAGTTCTAGTTTGTATAGGCGCAGTTGTTCTCGGATTAAAGTTGAAAACAACTGCTTATTGTTTACAAATAAGCAAGACTAGAATGCTGACTAGCGAAATCTTCAATGAAGATAGTCGCTGATCTGTCATATGATTATGAAAACAAGGACAGGTATAAAAATATTGCTCTTTGCATTTTCAAGATGTTGTGGTATTTTTTCTTGACACTACTACCTGTGTACATCAAGAGTTTTCTACTCTGGAATGGTCAAAAATATTTATATAGAACCTTCTTAAGCATTTATATAATATTAAAATACTGATTAAAACCCCAAAAAATCAGTGCAAACAAAGGCAAAAATGACATTTAGAGACACTACAGCGACAATTACAAACGATACATACCGACCTTCTTCTACGAATGTTGGACTTGAAGGAAGAATATACAATACTCCTGCTGTTTCTTCATTAGATAGACTGTTATCTTCATTAGATAGACTGTCATATACGATGATTATGAAGCCAATATTTGGTGTAAGGTACGGGACAATCACCAAAGTGATTGATCAAGAACTGACTCACAATTGTGACCCTAACGTTGATGGATTTGGAAAGCTTCCGCAGATAGCGGAGATTACGGACAATTATGATGGAGAAATCTTTAAGAGAGAAGTAACTAAACTTCTGCTGAGAGAGAAAAAAGAAGAAATACCTTATAAAATTCAAAGACTAGGTCCTTATGGAGGAATAATAACATCAATTATTTATAAAAAGCAGAAGACTATGAAGTTTGCTTATGAGCGAGTTGAAGTAGGTCAGCAGTGGCCATAAATTATTATCCATGCTAAACCAAAAAACCTTTCTTAAAGTAACAAGAACACACAATGATACCCAACGGCACAGCAACACTCGAGCGACCACTTGAACATTCTACTGCCACACAAGGTAGTCTTGAGACAAAAATCACTAAGAAGAGATTTAATAGTATATATGAGGCAGTAGCTCATCAAAGCTTAG
>Ga0247727_10014737_pt1 | contig 12935 bp, 15 predicted proteins | sample WisWelCaveWW1625_FD_202498 | JGI IMG/M metagenome (GOLD analysis project Ga0247727, IMG submission 202498) | Biofilm microbial communities from Wishing Well Cave, Virginia, United States - WW16-25 | ecosystem: Environmental > Aquatic > Deep subsurface > Groundwater > Cave microbial mat | place...
GGGGCTGCAGAACGAGGTTTCTTCGATTCATAATCGAGAGGGTGCTGGGTTCGAATCCCAGCCGGTGGCACCAAGCTCCATCTGCGTGATGGACCTCGGGCCACCGTAGCTCAAAGGCAGAGCGCTATGAATCTTGTTCGCCTATTGCCCCATTCGCTCCCATCGTCTAGGAGGAGGACACGACCCTCTCAAGGTCGAGACGCCGGTGCGAATCCGACTGGGAGCACCATGGCCCGTTCGTCTATGTAGTAGGACACTGGTCTTTCAAGCCGGAAAAACGGATGCGAGTTCCGTACGGGCTACCAATCTTGCCTTCGTATGTGATTGGTTCACGGCCGGTCTCTTAAACCGGAGAAGCAGGTTCGATTCCTGCCGAAGGCACCATTGACAGCAGAAGAGACATGCGTTAAATTCGACACGCATGACCAAGAGGGCGAGCCGGCAGGCCTACAACGCTTACATGCGAACCTACATGCTGAAGCGATATCGCTCTCGACGCAGGAAGGCAATCAAAGATTTAGGCGGCAAGTGCGTCAAGTGCGGGTCCACGAAGCGACTGGAGTTCGATCACCGTGACCCTAAGAAGAAGTCATTCAGCTTGTGGTGCCGGACATATTCGGAGGAAAGGTTGGCCAAGGAGCTGGCCAAATGTCAGCTTCTTTGCAAGATGTGCTACATCAAGAAAAGTATTCTTGAACGTGGCCACAAGATCGCGAAGGGGACGCACGGGACCTTGTCTGCCTACGCTTGGTGCGGGCCACCTAAGTGCGATGCCTGCAGAAAAGCAAAGACGGATTACATGATCCAGTACTATCTTCGGAAGCCTCGCTATAGCTACAAGGTCAGACAACCGAAGCATTCGGCATCATCGGGCGCGTAGTGTCAATAGATCAGCATGGCCGGCCTTTAACCGGCTCGGTGAGGGTGCAACTCCCTCCGCGCCCACCATGGCCTCGTGATGCAACTAGCGACATCGCTTCCCTCCGCGCCCACCATGGCCTCGTGATGCAACTAGCGACATCGCTCTCTCAAAAAGAGCGTCTTGCGGGTGCAACTCCCGCCGAGGCCACCAAGGGCCCGTGGTGGAACAGCAGACACGCCAGTCTTAGGAACTGGTGCGAAGAGCGTGCGGGTGCAAATCCCGCCGGGCCCACCAAAATTCATGGCCTCGTGACGGCAATCAATAGACCTCGCCGGTAGAGCGCTCTATCGGCGGTGTGCTGGTGAAACACCAGTCGAGGCCACCAACATTCGCGGTCGTGGCGCAATTGGTAGACGCGCCAGTCTCAGGCACTGGTTCTTGCGGGTTCGAGTCCCGCCGACCGCACCACGCCCGCGTAGGTCAACGGCAGACCGCCAGTCTCACATACTGGAAGTGGAGGTTCAATTCCTCCCGTGGGCACCATGGACCGTTAGCTCAACGGCAGAGCGCCTCGCTTACACCGAGGAGGTCACAGGATCATCACCTGTACGGTCCACCAACATTTTGCGTGTGTGGCGCAATTGGTAGACGCCTCCGGTTGAGGGCCGGAGTCCTGCGGGTTCGAGTCCCGCCACACGCACCAATATTCGAGGGCTGTCGGACGACGTTACTTCGGATCGCCGTGGGTCGAACCACAAGCGTGGCGCAAGCTGCGTGGCAAAGTCGTTGTCCACCAAATCGCCCTCATTCCGGCATCCGGGTGTAGGGGAATCTGGTTACCCCGCCACGTTCGGGGCGTGGAAGTTGCGAGTTCGAATCTCGCCACCCGGACCACTTGCCTTTAGATTTTGGTCGGATATAATTACATAGACAATGTCCGACCAAAAGACCTGTACTGCATGCAAGGTCACGAAACCTATCAAGGGCTTTGCGACACGTACCATGAATGGCAGACAGTATCCCCGAACGCGCTGTAGGCCATGCGAGAGCAAGCTGCGCCATGATCGATGGGTCCAGCATCAAATCATGATGCGCGGATCCTATACACCCAGAAAGATGCTGGACTTGCAAGCGCCTAGAAGAACTTGCATCAAGTGCGAGAAGACGAAGGCCAAACAGTCATTTAGGGGTAACACGGCGATCTGTCTGGATTGCTTCAATAACTATCAGCGTAGCTGGTATTGGAAGAACCGCCGGCAGATCTTGCCCAAGCTGCGACAGAAGGCAGTTAAGCGCAGACGGCAGATGACGTCGCTCGTGGCTGAGATGAAGAGGCGTCCCTGTCTGGATTGCAGACAGTCATTTCATCCATGTGCGATGGATTTTGACCACCGTAATCCCAAGACTAAGATCTCCGAAGTAGCTTCCATGATCGGAAGCAGATACTCCAAGGCAGACATTATGGCAGAGATCAAGAAGTGTGATCTCGTCTGTTCGAACTGCCATCGCGTTCGCACCTATAAACGGAGACATGGGGAGATATCACCCCATCTGATTCGGGATCAGGCATAGGTCTGGTGTCCGGGCAGGCCGACCATTTTTCGGCGCGTAGCTCAACCAGAGCAGTCGCTCTATAAGCGACAGGATGCCGGTGAAACCCCGGCCGCGCCGACCAAATCTTAGGAGTCAATAGTGACTACGACATGGTTCACTTCGGATACCCATTTCGGCCATACGAACATCCTCAAGTACTGTGGCCGGCCGTTCGAGACAGTCGAAGCGATGGATGAAGCGCTCATCACTGGTTGGAACGAGCGGGTGAAGCCGGGAGACCTTGTCTACCATCTGGGCGACTTCGCGCTGGTGCGGCCCGATCAGGTGCAGGGCTACGTCAAGAGGCTCCATGGCCAGATCCAACTCATCCATGGGAATCACGACCGGTTCCTCAAAGACAAGAAAAGGGATTTTGGTTTCAGCTGGATCGGCCCGTACAAGGAGATCAAGATCGACGGGCAGGCCATCGTGCTCTGCCACTACCCCTTCGTCACATGGCGGTCGAGCTATCGTGGGTCATGGGCGCTGCACGGGCATACGCATCAACGTGATCCGATCAGCGATCCGACTGTCAAACGCATGAATGTTGGTGTTGATGCATGGGCCTTTCGTCCCGTTTCCTTCGAAGAGGTGGTCAAGGAGATGTCGAAAGTCAAATGGGTTCCCAAAGACCACCATGATCTTTGACGTTACAATTGGAGGTACATGCCGCACCGTGGAGTGGAGCCAGAGCAATTCGTACGCCCAACGACTCCGGAAGTGGCCTACATACTCGGATTTCTGTGGGCCGATGGCTGGGTGTCCAAGGATCATCCATTCATCAGGACAGAAATCCTAGAGACCGACGCTAATGATCTGGTTCCGGTATTCATGGCAACCGGGAAATGGGGCATTTCTTCGCGTTCCAGACCGGGTCGACGCAGGCAGACGACATTCGCCACCACCGGGCGTGATCTGCATCGCCACTTCGTACAACTGGGTTTTTGCGAGAAGGATCGGGTATCGGCTAAGCAGGTCATCGACTCTGTACCGGCCAAATTCCGGCACTATTGGGCGCGCGGCCTGTTCGACGGAGATGGATGCATCTATACGAACCAAAAGCAATCTCTCGCTCATGTGACCATCGCAGGAGCCTTTGCGCAGGATTGGGCCGGAGTACTGGATCTGTTCGCTACTGCTGGCGTTCACTTCAAGATCAGCAGACGCATACACAAGTCAACCGGTGGGCGAACGCGCGATTCTATCCTGAGGATCTCCAAGAGATCGGAGGTCATGCGTTTGCGCGATTACATCTATCAAGGGAAGACGTTTGGAATCGTGCGCAAACGGGAGGCCCTTTTGAATGTGCAACCTCCTGCTCGTCCTTGGGCCATTAGGAAACTTCAACGCGGGGATAAGGGAAGATAGCGTCCCGTCTGGCTTGGGACTGCTTTGGGATTTTCAACTAAGAAAAAGCAATCTCGCACCGTCAATACGGGACGTAGGGTAAAGGTAACCCGCCACATTTGGGGTGTGGAAAATGGAGGTTCAAATCCTCTCGTCCCGACCAATCATCTGTACGGGTTGCGGTCTGTCTAAAGAGCTGTCCCAGTTTACCGCAAGAAGCGATAGAACAGGGAAGCGTAGGGGGAGATGCAGGGCTTGCGTGAGCGCCTATTATAAGACGTACTATCGTGCGAATCACGAGAGGCTGATTCACCGAGATGATACGAGAAAGAAGGAACAGCGCAAGGCTGTTCAGAAAATCATCCGCCAGTATAAAAACAAGCCATGCGCTGATTGTGGTAAAACATACCCGTCGTGGGTGATGGACTTCGATCATGTTCGCGGGGTTAAGCGGTCTGCGGTTGGCGCGATGGTCACGAAAAACACTACCATAGGAGTTGTACTTCGAGAGATTGAGAAATGTGAAATAGTCTGCTCGAACTGCCATCGCCAGCGTACTCATGATCGGGGTCAGCATCTAAATCGTTCATAGGCCGGTGCAAGTCTTTGGTCCACGACCATTCTTCACGGAAGCGGATGTCGTCCGGTGACGGCCCCGGGCCTCACCCCGGTGTATCGGTGACAAGCCGGTAAGTGAGTTCGACTCCCATGCGCTTCCGCCAAAATTTGGGAATGCTTGGCTGTCGCTGCGGGTCCGCAAGGACCCAAGCCCATGGGAGAGCAGCTCGAAAGGGTACACGTAAGGTTCTTCGCAGCGCTCCATCCGCACTAGAGCGCGAGGCGGTGGCAGGGCGCGTAACCAGTCGCGTCCGCGACAACGACCACTGTCAAGAGGAACTGATCTTAGCTGCGCCGCAGGACTGACAAGTTCGGTTCGGTTTTTAGGGTTAGCCGCTCCGCCGCAAGGCGAGACGGGCCATGAACAGCGCGGATGATGGCGGCAAAAGCCCGCAGAGCGCCGATGTGTAGCAAAAAGCGAGGTCAGCAGGCATTCCCATTCGCCCCTGTGGTGTAGCAGATGCACAGCCCTCCCCTAAAGGGCAGGTTCAGGTGCGACTCCTGACAGGGGTACCAACATTCGGGGCTGCAGACCGGAGCTACTTCACTGATAATGAAACGTGCTCTGGTCGTTCATTGCCCCGCTCGTCCCGGTGGTGTAGCAGATGCATGCGACTCTCCGAAAGTCGAGGTCAGGGTGCGACTCCCTGCCGGGACACCATTCGAACATTACGCCCCCGTAGCTCACTAGATTCAGAGCGCTCGGCTACGAACCGAGAGGCAGCAGGTGCGAATCCTGCCGGGGGTACCAATCTTGACTAGGAAGGAGATCCCCGTGTCGACGCACAAGGTCGAAGTCGTCAAGCTCGAGAAGATCGATCCGCATCCCAATGCCGACAAGATGGAGCTGACGCAGGTCTACGGCTGGAACTGCTGCATCGGCAAGGGCCAGTTCAAGTCGGGCGATCTGGCCGGCTACATCGAGCCGGACAGCCTGATCGACGTCAAAGTGCCGGAATTCGGATTCCTCGCGCCCAAGGCCGTGCCGGAGAAGCATGGCGGCAAGGTGAGGATCAAGGTCGCCCGACTGCGCGGCATCGTTTCTCAGGGGCTCATCATCCCGGCCCGGCCGCACTGGAAGCTCGGCGACAACGTCATGGAAGAGCTTGGCGTCGAGCATTACGAGCCGCCGCTTCCGATGTCGACGGGCGGGGAGTCGGAGAAGTCGCCGCCGGGTTACCGGCCTTGCTACGACGTCGAGGGCTTCTACCGCTACCGGCATCTCTTCAAGCCCGGCGAGCTCGTCGTGGCGACCGAGAAGATCCATGGCGCTTCCGCGCGCTACTGCTGGGCCGAAGACCGGCTGCGCGCCGGCTCGCGGACGGAGTGGAAGAAGTACGACGAGAAGAACCTCTGGTGGCAGGCCGTCAAGAGCTGCCCGTGGATCGAGGAGTTCTGCAAGGCCAATCCGGACATCACGCTCTATGGCGAGGCTTACGGTCAGGTCCAGAAGTTCAAGTACGGTATCAAGAGCGGTGCCCGTTTCAGGGCCTTTGATCTTCTGCGTGGTAACCAGTGGATCCTGCATCAGGAAGCCCGTGAGATCGGCAAGGGCCTCGAATGGGTCCCCATCGTCTACGAAGGGCCATTTGTCGAGGAAACCCTCAAGACGCTTGCGGAAGGTCCGTCGCTTGTTCCGGGAGCCGATCACATCAGGGAAGGCATCGTCGTGAAGCCCATGGTCGAACGGACCGATCCGGAGGTGGGCCGGGTGCAACTCAAGATCGTCTCGAACGCCTATCTCGAGATGGACTGATGGAAGAGACTCAAGAACGCAAGCTGATCAGGAAGGGCATCGTGTCTATTCCGGAGGTCTTGGATCATGTGATCTTCAAGGACATCCCTCACCAAGAGCCCGCCGCGTGCCGCGAATACATGGGTGAACAGGTCAAGATGACCAGTCACCGTTATCGATGCTTCAAGATCAAGGGACTCAAATGCGTGACCTGCGGCATCGAGGGCAAGTACTTCGCGCTCGAACGGCATACGTCCAGTCGGCGGTTCCACTTCAATCTCTACGCCTTGGACAAGGATGGCAAGGAAGTCCTCATGACCAAGGATCACATCGTCCCGCAGTCAAAAGGCGGCCCGAACTGGCTCGGCAACTACCAGACGATGTGCCATCCGTGCAACAGGAAGAAAGGCGACAAGCTCGACGCTGCAGAATAGCGGTCTGTTCTGGAGCGCGCATAGACCAGCCCGTACAATTGAGATAGCGAAAGGAGATGCGGCATGTCCGCAGCAGAAAAACTTCTAGCTCGTCCGACGCTTGTGTTGAACAAACGCTGGAACCCGATCCAGACCTGCACCGTGCAGACGGCGATCGGGCTCGTGGCCAAGGGTTCCGCCAAGGTCATCGATCCGACGACCTTCGAGACGCACGACCTCATGACATGGGCGGATGTATCCAAGGCGAAGGAGTCCGTCATCCGCTCGGCGAAGCTGGCGATCAGCCCGCCGGAGGTGATCCTCTTGACCAGCTACGAAGGGCTCGGCGAGAGGAGCGTCGTCTTCAGCCGGCGGAACATCTTCAAGCGCGACCGGTACACCTGCCAGTACTGCGGTAAGCAGTACCGGGGCGACGTCGCCATGGAGGCATTGACGATCGATCACGTGACTCCCAAGTCGCGCGGCGGCCGGTCGACATGGGAGAACTGCGTTCTGGCATGCATGACGTGTAATGCAAGGAAGGCCAACCGGACGCCTGAAGAGTCGAAGATGCAGCTGCGTCATGCGCCCAAGAAGCCGAAGTGGTCGGCGCTCATGCAGGTCTCGCCGGGAAAGCGGCTGGCTTCGTGGGACGAGTTTTTGTCCAAGGCATACTGGGAGGCGGAACTGCGGCCGTGAATATCATCCAGCATTCCGTGATCATTGGCTCACTGCTAGGTGACGGCCATATACCGGTGCTGCGCAGCCTGAATACTCATTTCGAGAAAAAGCAGACTGCGCGGCATCGAGTGTATTTGGACTGGCACTTCGATGCGCTGTGGCCATATTCATCGCGCATTTCCCCAGTGACCCAATGGCTCAATGGTAAGCGGTATCAGCAACACGTCTACCGTACGCATGCTGATGCCCTCTTCACGACATTGCGTCGAAAATGGTATCCAGATGGCCGGAAGGTGCTTCCTACGGATTTGGAATTGGACCCACTGTCACTGGCGATCTGGTACTGCGACGATGGGTCAAACTATCAGGAGAAGCGGCAGATTCGATTTGCTGCACAATCTTTTGCGCCGGCAGAACGCGAGCGTCTAGTAGCTGCGTTGAAGAAGATGGACCTCGAGGCCTACAGCCAGACAAATGGCGAGATCAAGCTCAGGACATGCTCCTATCTTAATATGCTTGCACTTGTCTCTCCTTATGTACGGCTTTGGCCATGTTTCAAGCACAAGATTGACCGCAGCAAATACCAGCCTCCCTCTTGGATCAGGCTTGAGGATCGCGAGAGGAGCGAAATGTACCGACGGTACAAACGAGGAGAGTCGCAAGCACAGATTGCAGCCGCTATTGGTCGCCCCATCGGTACGGTCTCTTCCAACTTGAGAAGACAAATGGGTGCTCAAGCGGCTCCACTTAATAACACATCTGGCGTCAAGAATGTCTTCTGGGACAGCGAACGCCAGAAATGGGTGGCCGTTAGGCATGTTGGGAATCGGCGGGTGCGCACTCGTTGTATCTCCAAAAATGCGGCCATTCAACTTCTCGAGCCGTAGAAAGATCCCCCGGGTTCCGATAGGGACGGCGGCCGTTGAAAGACGGCCGCCGTTTTCATTAGGGGCCTAGAAGGGCTTAGAAAGTTGAGGAAGTCCTCATGATTCCTGAGAATCAGCTGCTCACGCGCGACGAGTTCCGTAACGGAGTCTTCGAGCGCGATGGGCACAAGTGTTGTGTCTGCGGATCTCCTGCGAAAGACGCGCACCACATCGTCGAGCGCCGGCTTTTCCCAGACGGCGGGTATTACCTCGGCAACGGAGCCTCCGTCTGCGAGCCGTGTCATCTCAAGGCCGAGTCGACCGTTCTGTCCTGCGAGGAGCTCAGAGAGCGGTGCGGCATCAAGACGGTCATCCTGCCGCCGCACATCTATGCCGATACCCCGATCGACAAGTGGGGGAACTACATCCTCCCCAATGGTCAGCGGCTCAAGGGCGAGCTCTTCCATGACGAGTCCGTCCAGAAGGTGATCGCGCCGGCGCTCCATCTCTTCACCAATCGCGTCAAGCATCCGCGCACGCATCATCTGCCGTGGTCCCCCGGTGTCAGCGACGATGACCGGGTCCTGCCGGATCTCTCCGGGCTTGAGAATGAGGAGGTCGTCGTCACGATCAAGATGGACGGGGAGCAGACGTCAATGTACCGGGACGGTTTTCATGCCCGCTCGATCGACACGGCCAGCCATCCGTCGCGCGACTGGCTCTGGGGAGTCCATCGGCGGATCGGCCATGACATCCCCGAGGGCTGGAGGATCTGCGGCGAGAACCTCTACGCCAAGCACTCGATCAAGTACGAGAATCTGCCGGATCACTTTCTCGTGCATTCGATCTGGAACGAGAAGAACGAGTGTCTGTCATGGGACGACACCGATGTCTATGCCAAGGTCCTCGATCTCCAGATGGTGCCGCCCTTTTGGCGTGGTCTTTGGCATGAGCAGACGATCCGGGCCATTGACCTTACGACCCATGAAGGAGACCCTTGCGAAGGTTACGTGGTCAGGGTGACCAAGAGCTTCCCGTACCGGGAATTCGCCCGCCGCGTGGGCAAGTTCGTGCGACCCAACCATGTCCAGACCCATGGCCACTGGATGCGTCAGGCCGTCGAAGTCAACGGAGTGAAACAATCTTGAGGGGACAAATGATCTTCGACGACGGTTTCTGGAACCGCGAAAGGTTCCGCTACCAGATGGATCTGGAGCACTGGCTCGTCTGGCAGTGGTACCTGCACTATTCGTAGGACTCGAACGAAAGGATCGCCCATGGGCGAGCGTGACAACCCCCAGAATGAGACGAGGTATTGGAACCTGAACAAGCCGCCGATCACGGTGCGTCACGCGGATCTGGAGCGCGCAAGCGACCAGAGCGCCTACAGGTCCAAGTGTCCGGTCTGCAAGGAGGGGATCCTCGGGATGCGGCGCGACCTGAAGACGGCCCAGCTTGAAGCGCACGATTACTGCGTCCTGTGCGCCCAGCCGTTCGTGTACGAGGACATCGAAATCCTGAGGCAGAAGGAGGGTGACTAGCCTCCATTGATTCGACCGGCCTCCCGGGGCATAATCATCCCGGGAGGCTGGAATGCTTGTCGCCGAGCTTGCGTACTTGAATGGGGCGGCGGAAGACGCCCTCTATCGACGCACGGAGGAGCTCGAGCAGTACTTCAAGTCGCAGCAGGCTGCCCCCGTGCTTCTGGCTGGCCCTGATACGGGCCGGCTCGCCGGCGGCATCATCAGTGGCGCGATTACAGGCACGCTGGCCGTACTTCTCTTCCGGATGTCGATCAAGGACCCATCCACTCTCGTTAAGGTCCTCGCCGGCCTCGGCGGCCTCTGGATGACGTTCGAGACGATGGGGCAGGTGGCACGCCCATTCGTCGGGAAGGCCACGACGTAGCCATGGCGATGCAGCTGATGAAGGGTGCGATCCTGATCGATGTCGCGTTCCAGACCGAAGCCGGCATCCAGACCGCCCCCATGGTTCTTGACACGGGTGCGGAAGGCTTCGGTGTGATCGACACCGACTTCGCCAAGAAGCTGGGCGTGCCTCTGACGGGAGGCATGCCTGTGTCCGGCGTCGCTGGCACCGCGACTGCCTACGACGTCTATCTCAAGCAGATCTCGCTTAAAGGCGTTCCGGATTGCGTGATCGACGACAAGAGCGGTACTCTCAGGATGCTTGCGCTGCCCTTGGGGCCCTTGTTCCGCAAGAATGCGGCCGGACTTCTTGGCCTCGACTTCATGCGGAAGGCCCAGATGACGATCGAGTTCCCGCCGGCAGGTCCATATGGATCTTTGCCGGAGAACGTGCTTATTCGTTGCAAGACCGGCAAAGCGGTCGAGATGCCGATCAAGCAGTACACGCCGCCGTCTCTCGGCGAGCTCCTTTCACCATGGCTGCCTTGGGCAATCCTCGGCGGCCTGCTGGCGATCGGGACCGGGACGTACTTCGCCGTCAGCGACTAGAGGCCGAACTTCTTCGCCAAGATCTTGATCTTGGCCGCCTTCACCATCGCGTCGGCGATCTTGGCGATGTCCTTCTTGCCGGAGGCGTGCGCATACTGGGCGGCCTTGTTGGCCCATCCGATCGCCATCCCGAGCTCGAAGACCCCGCTGCCGGGTGTGTCGGCGCTGATGAGACGGTTGACCACCTGCTCGATGAGCGGGTCGCCCTCGGCGATGTCCATGAGCATGCGGGTCATCATGAGCGAGTTCATGGGGCCCTCCATCGATGCCATTATTCCATCTTAGCTGCGATTTTCACGACGAATTCTTCTGGAGCCGCGAGAAGACTACTTGATGGGGAAGCGCGAATCCCATGAACCTTGCGCACCCCCGGGTGTTCGAGCTTAGTTCGGGTCGTCTTCCCGCCTTGCGAGGCAGGAAGCGGATTGAAACGGCTCTTTGAAGAAGCAGGAAAACTTAGCGGGCTGCCGATCGAGGTTACTTCTTGCTATGACGCAAGCCTGTGACGCGCAGGCATTTCCTTGATCCCAATTGCCCGCATAAAATTCGGGGCTGCATGGCCGACGGTACTTCAATTGGTGAAACACCCGTTGGTCGACAATTGCCCCATTCTTCCACCAAGGGCCCATTTTGGGGCCGAAAGGAGCGTCCAGTGGTCAAGTCGAACAAGCTCTTCGGGCAGGCGTCCCAGTCGGGAATCTCCCCGACCTACCAGCAGGCCGACAAGACGAACAAGGAAGGCTTCCCGGCGTTCTCCCGCTCTCTCGAGGAGGACACGCTTTCCGTCCTCATGACCCAGACGATGGGCAACACGTTCTACGTCGGAAAGAAGGAGCTCGCCAAGGAGCTCGTCGAAGTCATCGAGAAGATGGCCGCGAAGGACCCGGAGTTCCTCGCCAAGGCGCTCGTCTACGCGCGCCAGCACGGCCTCATGAAGCTCGCTCCGACGATCGGCCTGACCGTCCTCTCGGCCAAGGACAAGCCGGAGCGGAAGGTCAATTTCCGGAAGGCCTTCAAGCACGTCGTGAAGATCCCGGACGATCTCCGGGAGTTCGTTTCGCTCTGCCGCACGGGACAAATCCGCACGGGTCCGCGCGTCAAGCTCGTCACGGAGAAGCGCGGCAATGAGCGCGTCATCGTCCGTCGCGAAGTCAGCGGAGACGGCGTGGGTGGTCTCGGCGGCGAGGCGCGCGATGCCGTGAAGCGCTGGCTCCAGCACATGAGCGAATACCACGCCGTCAAGTACGGCTCGGCGAAGTCCGAGGGCATCACGCTCCGGGACATCATCCGGATGTCGCACCCGCGCCCGAAGACGAAGGCGCAGGAGGAGCTCTTCGGCTGGCTCGTCAAGGGCTGGGAGAAGGTCGGCCCGGAGCCGAGCCCGACCAACCCGATGGTCTGGGCGTTTGAGAAGATCAAGCGCATCTCCATGGAGAACGAGCACGATGAGAAGGAGATCATCTCCCTCGTCGAGACCTACAAGCTCCCGTGGGAGGTGGTCGTCCCGTCGGTCAAGAAGATGACCAAGGGCATCTGGAAGGCGCTCCTCAAGGGCATGCCGTACATGGCGCTCCTCCGGCAGCTCAACACCCTGAACCGCCATGGCGTCCTCGAGGACAAGGAGATCATGAAGTCGGTCGCGGCGCGGCTCTCGGACTCCGACAGCGTCAGGAAGTCCAAGCAGCTGCCGTTCCGCTTCTCGAACGCCTATCGCGCGTTCGAGGGTCCGCAGGAGGTCCGGGATGCGCTCGTGGACGCCCTCGAGGTGTCCTTCGAGAACGTGCCGGAGATCCCGGGCACCGTCTGCATCTCCAACGACATCTCGAGCTCCATGGCTTCGCCGGTGTCGGACAAGTCGAAGGCGATGATCTTCCAGATCGCCGCCATGTTCGGTGCGGCGCTCTTCAAGAAGTGCAAGGACGCCATCATCCTGCCGTTCGACGACACGGTGCATCCGGAGCTGGGCCGCGTCTCCAAGCGGGACTCGGTCATGACGATCGCCGAGAAGATCGGCGTCACGCGCGGAGGCACCAATCTGGGAGCGCCGATCGAGTACCTGACGCAGCAGCGCCAGAAGATCGACGTCTTCATCGGCCTGACGGACAACGAGGACTGGGCCGGGCGCGGCTTCCTGACGTACTGGGAGACCTACAAGCGCACGGTCAACCCGAACGCCAAGGCGTTCCTCGTGACCTTGGCCCCGCACCGGGACTACCCGGCTCCATCGAACTATCCGGGGGTCTATTTCGTGTTCGGCTGGGCGGAGTCGATCCTCCGCTACATCCCGATGGTTCTGAAGGGCGGCACCGGCCAGATCGAGGACGTCAAGAAGCTCGATCTGGA
>Ga0247727_10014738_pt1 | contig 12934 bp, 9 predicted proteins | sample WisWelCaveWW1625_FD_202498 | JGI IMG/M metagenome (GOLD analysis project Ga0247727, IMG submission 202498) | Biofilm microbial communities from Wishing Well Cave, Virginia, United States - WW16-25 | ecosystem: Environmental > Aquatic > Deep subsurface > Groundwater > Cave microbial mat | place...
CGGCGAAACAACGCGCGAATCTCCGAGCGATAGATCGCTTCATCCGGACTCTCCCCGCAGGCCGTGCGCTCGAGGCTCCGCTCGTATCTGTCCATTCGGAACCGGCCCAGCCATCGCCGCCGACTCTCATCAATCGCCGTCCTGCGGATCACGGCAAACAGCCAGGTCTTGAACGAGGCCCGTCCGTCGAAGCGCGCCTTGCCTTCGAGCGCCTTGAGATAGACGGTCTGCAGCACGTTCTCAGCTTCCGCCGGGTTGCGCGCGCAACAACTCAGCGCCCAGCCATAGCTTTCGCGATGGTGTTTTTCCAACTCGGTCCGCAGCTCGTAATCGTTCATTTCCTCGGCCCGCAAGCTTGTTATTGTTCGTCGCGTGAAATTAGTCGTTTGGTCGGGGCAAGTATATGACAGGACTAGCAGCTTTAATGTGAACGCCGGTCGAACGGAATGCCGAAATTGTTGCTCCTACCCGAATTGATGTATATGGCTTGGTTGGATAAGACTGGACACTGAGGGTAGTGAATGGCTGAGCGCTTCAGGAGAGTTTTTGCAGAATCGGCCTGCAGCGCATGGCTGCGCCATTGTTATCGCTCATCATCGAATACTGATGCGCGCCGTGTTGCCAGATTCGCCTCAGCGCTCTTGGACGATGCTGTGATCCGCCTGGCGAGGATGCCAAATCTCACGCTCCAGAGTTTCGCCTGGCACTCTGTTCAGCTCAACCCCGAGAACTTCGCGCAAACTATCAAAGCGCCAAGCTTGATCGGATTGGATCCTGATTGAGGAAACAGAACGGACTGATTCCCCAGATCCGATCTCAACTTTTTCCTCCTGAAACGCCGCGGCTACAATCGGCGTCAACTTATCGTAAGGTCTCGCCAGTGATCGCTCTGTTCCGACAGTAGTCAATCTCTCTGATTGAGTCTGAAAAACAGGATGCGAACCATCTGTCTCTTGCGCGCGGGATTGATCGCGCTCACGAACCAGTTCAAAATCGCGGCACTGGGCATCAAGCAATTCAAAAGCGCGATAGACGTCTTCGCGCGTCTGCGTGGCGTAACGATCAAGCTCCGCCAGCCTGCGCCCATCACCAGGGTTGAGTGAATCAAGTACGAGCTGAGCAAACTGCTCGCGACTTTCCGGTATTGTCTGAAATGAAGCTTGATTGATCTTTAGTTCCCCCGGCGCGATTTCGCGAGAACGAATCCTCACAGCAATAAAGTCGTTACGGACAGTCTGCGCGATGCTGGCTCTTTCCTGTAAATGCTCCTGAATGTAAGCAATCATGTCACTGATCCGTGCAGCTTCGGGCAGAGGATTGTGGTCGAACGCCTCTTCCGGCACGAGGCTCTGCCACGCCTGATTTCTGGCACGCAGGCGGATTTCTCTTTGCAGTGATTCAGGAAACAGTGCGCGCGCTTCAGTGATCGTCAGACTGTCCTCTCTTTGCTGAGAATCTGACCTTGCAAACTCAATCCCTCGCTCAATCAATGCTTCATTCAGCAGTTGCCGTTCGATTCGCCCCATACTTGCCATGTATTCACGAAAGGCGCCGTTTTCTCTGGGCATTGCTCCAAAGGCGCGAGTGAAGGGTGGTTCGGCAATCTTGCTCTCATCTCTGACAATCTCAGATTGCCTGGTTGGCAACAATTTGATCAGTTCTCTCTTTCTTTCCTCGCTAAGCTCATAAAGGTAAGTCCGCTCGTGTGGCGGAATTCCTTGACTCAGCAAGTGAAGATTCACGGCGCCTTCTCTGTTCATCTTTTCATTGATGATGCTGGCCTGAAAATGTGCGATGGCTTTGGTCGTTTTTCTCGTTTCCAACTCCTGCAAGATTGCGTTGAGTGATTCGGACGGCTCTATCCTTCCTTCACGAAGGTCGGCAATTCGCTCGGTACGCTCTCTTCTTGACAGCCCATAATTCAAGCGCAGTTCGCGCATCTCGGCTGTGTGATGCTCCGGCGCACGGCCATAGAAAAGCAGGTTTCGCTCCCAGGCGCTCAATGGCATCAAGGATGGAGGCGGATACCTGTCTGGTGCAGTACGATGTCGCCGCAGATCTTCACTTCGGCGTTCATTGACGCGAAGCAAATCAGCCGCGACGCGGCCCAGTGCTTCAGGTGTAGTTGTGCTGAAGATTGCGGCACGTGCATCTCGGAAAACAGAAGAAGTGTTGAGTGCGCGCGTCTCCGGGTCACGCATTCGTTCACCAACATAGTTTTTGAGAAAAGCCCCGATTCTGCTTCGTTCATCAGTCTCGCGTTCTGTCAGTTCCATCCTGACTTCGGGGCCTTTCTTGCCAGCCCAAGTTTGCAGCGACAGTTTTTCGCCCGCCGCAATCTTTGCCATCGTCTCAAAAACCCTAATGCTGCTCACAGGCAAACGAAACGCATTCTCGCCGACTCCTTGCTCCAGCAGGCTCACAAACAATCGTGAGTGTGCGGCGCGATCAGGCTGATCATCTGAAACATTTCTGCCCATCCCTTGTCTGAGCCGCCGGGCCAAATTGTCAACCTGTCCGAGACGCGCATCTTCGCGAGGCTCCAGTTGATTCCCGTAGCGCGTGGCTTTCAATTCGCGCAGATGAAGACGCTCTTCCTCACACAACTGGAGCAATATCCGCTGGCTTTCGAGATACTCTTCTTTGCTGACCGCACGTTCGGGGTTCTCGCCTACTGTCCTATCGGTAAGTACTGCGAGTCTGCGTGTATATTTGGCTGGATCGGGCCGGAACATCGCTGCGGTCAATCGCCTTGAAGAGAGCTTCACGACTGACGCCACGCTCAAGTCGGCGATCAATTTCAGGGATCGTTCTGCTCACGAGTCGTTCTTTCTGTTCATAGCCCAACCCCGCTGGCAGACGCAGCGATTCATCACGCAAATTGATTCGGCGCGCGGCCGTATTCAATCTGTTTTCCGAGATGTCATCTTCACGATCTTCTGCTGCCTGGGCCGCGTCTATGCTCTCCCGCGTTTCAAGCCTCGCCATTTCAGCGGCGATCAGGCGCATCTCCTCAAGCGTCTGCGTCAATGCTTCAGCACGTTCAGACTCATTTCCTTTGCGGAAACGTTGGTCTCGTTCGCCATGTGCGATCCGGTCATAGTAAGTTTTGAATACTGCGATCTGTGTGCGTGCGTCAGCCGTTTCGCCGCTGATGGCGAGGGCCAGTTCGTGAAATTCGCGCGCTCGTTCAATGTCGTCAATCTTTTGCAGCGCGTAAGACAAGGTCGTAATGAATGGCCTCTTGCGTTCGTCGCTGAGTTCATATTCTTCCGCCGGGATGACCAGCGCCTCGCCCTTGATTCCGGCGCCGTGCTCGTACAAATCGCGCATTGCCTGGCCGTGTTCGTTCAACCAGTTCGCTTGCTCGACCGGCGTTCGGTACTCCGGGTGATCCAGTTCACGCGGTGCCAGCGCCGCGTATGAATCCCGCGCTTGCAGACGTTCCGTCTCTTCAGGCACGGGGCCGCGTTCGATGATTTCCTGCAACAGTTCGCGCCCGCCGAGCGAAGGATTGCGCGCGGCCAGTTCCATCAACCTCAAATCCGAATTGAAGGTTTCTCTGTCACTCATGATTGCTGTGACGCCTATGCGCGTTACTCACCGTTCAAAACTCATCTCAGCCTGGCGCTCGGCATCCCTGATGAACGGCGCGTCGCGCTTCAGATCAAGAAGCTCTCTGGCCTCTGACGAATCGAGGGTGATTGCGCGTGAGAACTCTTGTCGCGGTTCATCCAACGCCTCGTGATAGAGCTTCGCGTACTGTTCACGAAGCGCCGGGTCGCTCTCTTTGATGACCTGTAATTCGAGCCGGCTGATTTCACGAGCCGTAAATTGCGGGCGCGGATTTGCCAACCCTGGATTCAATCGGACGAAATCCTGCTCATAACTCCGAGCGGCTTCAGCCAGCACGGCAAAAGCTGCTTGGTTCTGTTCGTGATGCTGATGAAGGCGCTCGCCGTATTTTTCGACCGCTGCCACCACCTGCTGATACTTCTCGCTTCGTGTCAGCAAAGGTTTGAAGAGCTGCTCCAGCGGCGATTTAGGCTCAACGTCAGCTAGGCGGGTGAGCGTAATTTCTGGCCCGCGTCCTTCTTGCGTAATCACCATCATCTGGGTGCGCCGTTCGTTGAATCTTTCCAGCCTTGCTTCTGATTCTCGCACCTCAATTCCGGCCATTAGTTCGCGCGCGCTGGCGCGGCTGAATCGTTCGCGGGCAATCTCCTTCGGGGCGCGCCGGCTACGTGCATCGTGTTCTCGTTCAATAGTCGTCAGCGTTCGATAAAACACCGGATCGTGACGGCGAGCGGCGTGCGTGTCGAGTTCTCTCAAATCCTGCTCGGTGAAGAGCGGCGCTGGCATTTCACGGCGCTCCCTATGATGCTGTTCTTTCTCTCCGGCATAAATTTCATCAAGGGCTTTGACCACTTCAGCGCGGCGCTTTACCTCTTCTGAAAGCTTTGCGCGTTCGTTTGTAATCCGGCTCAGAACTTCTGCGCGTTGCTCGTTCAGCGCGGCAACTTTCTCACGCGCCCTTTCACGATGATCGTCATTCCAGTGCAGGCTTCGCGTGCCAATGAACTTCGCCTGGTCAGACGCAGAAGCCAGCGCTGATTCAACTCCGGCGAGAGAATATTTTGTCTGGTGCTCATTATTGTTCACAGCCCACTGTCGAATGTGTTTTGTCTCTTCAAAACGGGCAGCAGTTTGCTGCTCGACCATCAGGCGTGAGCGCGCGACGAAAAGCTGCGCTCGCAGCCGTCCTGTTTCCATGTCCAGGCGCGCTGGCTCGCCTTTTTCAGTGGCCAGCGTCACGCGAATCTCTTCCAGCGTTTTCAGCTTCTCCGCATCTCCGAGAAAGACCGCGCGGTTCTGTAACCGTGCCAGGTCTGCGCGCGAAAGGATTGGCGTCGGAACAGTCAATCCGGCAGTTTCATACTTCTCTCTGATTGCAACCGATTCGCGTATGGCCGACCGCGAGGCTGAGATGGCCTGCTGCAAATTCAGTTCGATAGCGCCGAGGTCGGCCCTGCGCGCAACGCGAATCTTTTTGATCACACCGTCGGACCTGCCGATTTCCTGTGCCGCAGCTTCGCGCCACATCTGTGCGCGTGTCTCGGCAGGCAGGTTGAACTTTACCTGCGCCGTCATCTGCCTGCCAATCGCACCGGCTCTTTTCCGCAGATCATATTCAGAAATCAATCGGCTTCGACCCTGCTCATCAATCACCCGATAGCGACGGCACTCGCCAAAGGCGACAGCCATCCGAAAAGATTCCCGCAATTGCTCGATGCGGTCAGAGGCGACCATCGCCTGACCGAGTGTGGTGCGTTCTACTCGTTCTCTCTGGGTTTTTCTTTGCTGATCGTTTGTGAACCGCCTTATGTTCTGATCGAGATGTTTTTCAAAGGTCTGGCTGAACAGGCCGGGATTGATGATGCGCTCTCCGTCCGGCGCTTTCTCCCAGCTCACGCGCATTTCTTTGGGCAGCGTGTCCAGATGTTTCTCGCGACCGATCTGCCGGTCAACATAGTCACGATGGATGAGCAGATGAACGTGCGGATTGTCGGTGTTGCGATGAATGCCCGCGACGGGAGCGAAGTTCCTCGGCGTTGAGCGCATTCGCCATCTCTTTCAATGTTCCGCGCGTCGTTTCACGAACTCTACTGAGCCGAGCTTCCTCATTCGTTCCCAACTGATTGAAATCTTCTTCCCGGTGAAAGCTGATGACGAGATGCAGCACGTCATCCGTTTTCGGATCGCGTCCATTGCCGAGCAGGCGGTTGGCCTGAGAATAGTTCAATCGCTCCTCGCTTTCCGAGAAAAGCCTGCGCGCTTCCTGGCCTTCGCGCGCTTCGTCGCGTTCACGCGTGGAAACGTAGCGGGCGGCTTGGCTGATGCCGCTGCCTCCGAGTCCCTTTTTGACGACGACGACAACTTTCATCGCATTGACCTGCTGCTGTCCTTTGCGCGACCACCGTCGTTCTCATCAACCTTCAGACAGAATCGCGTGTGGGTAATCTCCGGGAAGCTTCTGAATCAATTCGCGTGCCTGTTGTATCGCTGTCTCATCCTGGACCGCGAGTTGTTTTCTGATCTCTTCGGAATCAACGCCGTCCTTTTGCATGCCGACGGTCATTAGCACCTTGACAACATTGTCGGTCACGATTGACCGGCGCAGCAGATGCGATAAGAACGTCAGCATCACCTCGTAGTTTTTTGTAGTGGAGTCCGACTTCGTACTCTCTTCGGATTGCGCCGCCACGATTGCCAATTGCTGACGAAGATCGGCGAATTCCTTCATCAACGCTTCGACAGCTTCGGCGACGGTCTCCTGATAGATTTTGCGCACGTGGTTTTCGCTCTCGTCTCGCCCCAGCGCGCGCAATCTGCGTTGGCGCAATGCCTCGTGGACAAGCTCTCGAATTACGTCGCTCCGGCTCTTTTCTTCGTCCCGCGAAAGGTTGCTGACCTCGCGCAGATCGTCCACGAAAAGTTTGGTCGTACTCGACGTGGAAGCTACCAGTCTTGGCCTGTTCCGAATCGGCATTGTCAGCCCTCCATCGCTTCATTGAATGCGGCTTTCCTTGAGCCTCGCCAGTAATGACAAATGGGCAACCATCGTGCCGTCGGTCTCCGGCTATCTTCAGCCTTTGATTCATTTGGCGCGTCAGGTCTGCCTGGCAAAGGCAAGCGCAGACCTGAAAGACCCAACAACGCTTGTAGCGGCTTTGATTTGCGAGCATTGGTAGACCTCAGCCACTGCCCCACTTGTTAGCACACGATTCGCGTAGAGGTGTACCGACTGCTTTCGCGCCGCTCTGGAAAAATGTAGGGTCATTTTGAGGCAGCTCTGGTGAAATGTTGGGGTCGTCCGTCACCCACTCGCGGCGAGCATTAATCCCTTCGCTGAGAATGGCTCTTGTGACTCAAAACCCTATATGCAACGTGACGACCTGATCTGATCCGGCTGGAAATGGTGGGCAGGAAAACTCAGATGGAATGGCTCTTGCTCAATGGGAAGCGTCTTCAAATCCAGAGCAGGATTTGATCCCGAAAACCAACCACCAAGGAGATGAATTTATGCCGACAGGAAAGAAAAAAGAACCGGGCGGCGCCTCGGTTCCGCTGATCAACTTCGATGAAATCGCCGCCGAAAGAGAGTCGTTCAAGCTGAGTTGGACAGTGTTGGCGAACCTACGAGATTACGTCGCCTATGTCAGGGATGTGACTGGCCGAGAAACCACTCCTGATGATGTAGTTGACAAGGGAATGCGGCGGCTGTTCGACGCGGACAAAGGCTTCCGGCAGTGGCTGCAAAAGAAGAACAGCGAGAGCCGGAACAAAACGAAACCTGCGAAGGCTGAGAAACCCGCGAAGCTTGAAAGGCCGCTCTCTGATGGAAAAGCTGAATCATCCAGCGATGCCTTTCCCAGATCGCAGCAATGAAACCGCTCGCATCACAACGATGGCCGCGGTTTCATTGTAAGCCTGGCGATGATTGTCGTTGGCTGATCGTTTCGAGCCACGAGATTTTCGCGTCCTCATCACACGGGATGCAGTATCCATTGCTCAAAATCGCGTATGGTTCGCCATCGTAGCTTCCGCAGCAATGGCATTGCCTCTCTACGGTAATTTCATTCTGATTGTCCGACATAGTTTCGCTCCGTTTCTGTTGAGCTTGACTGTTGATCCACTCAACGGCCGCTTTGACAATTTCGGCGTGGCACTTTTCGGGAAAACACCAACAAGCAAGAACGAGATCACCAGACGTTGCCAACTTCGCAAGCCGGTGAAGCTCATCAAAAACGAAACCCGATCCTTGTTGGAGTTCATTCCAAAGCCAGCGGCGATACTTCGAAATTACGGTTGAACGCTCCCCATCTTTGCCGATGCAAAATGGGTTCCCCAGAACACTTGGTCGCCCAACGTAGACGCTCTTGCCACGCCAGGTCTTTCGATTGACGATGGTAATCACAGCAAAAACTCCTTTCTGGTTTTTGCCCGACTACCAACCGCTAGTACCTGAAACGCTCACGGACTACTCGCTGTGAAAAAGGGATGCTTCCACCGGCAGCAGAAGCATCCCTGAAGCGAGAAAGACATCGGGTTCATCATCGCGTTAGAAAGGAATATCTTCCTCGGTTTCATTCCCCACAACAGCTTTGACGCTGGCGCCATTCGCGGTCGTTTCGCTCGCATTGCCGCCGTCGCGCTTCGCGGTTGGAACGAACTCGAAGCTGCTCGCCACGAGAATTGTCGAGGTGCGCTGATTGCCGTCACGATCCACGTACTTCTCATTCTGCAACCGACCATTGAATGCGAGCGCGCTACCTTTCTTCGCATATTGATTGATGATCTCGGCGTCGCGCCCGAAAACCGTGATTTTGAACCAATCGGCGACTGATTCACGCTTGTCGCCAACTTTGACGCTGCGATTATTGGCGATGGAAAGATTGATGACCGGCGTACCGCTGTTCGTGAACCGCAATTCCGGCTCAACGCCAAGACGCCCCGAGATAACCGCGTATGCTGACATGATGTTGTTCCTTTCTGGTAACTGTGATTGATGAGTTGGTTGCGAATCGCACGGCTTATCTCCCGCTCGATTCCTTCAGTTGTCTTTGTGAACGGGATGGCTTTTGACCTGCCTCACGCCGCCATTGCATAGGGTCTGGAAGGCTTGCTTTTGATGGCCTCCCAGACTCGTTCAACTTCCTGCGCCGATAGCTTGTGAACTGGATGTTGCGGCTGATTGTTCCCATACATCGCCCAGCGCAGAAACCGCAACTTGCCGTCGCTCGCGGTTTCAATTTCCTTAAGCAAGTCAGCAGCCGTCCGCGACATTGGCGCTGATTTCAACCGCAACCGTTGAAGCTGCGCCGCGGTGTTGAGCGTGGTGAAATGCTTGAGCGGCAAACTGCCCGTCTGCCGGACTTCATACGCCTGCTTCATAATTTCGCCGATCTTCCGGGTATCGGTTGCCGCGCGGACGGCTTTGTGAAACTGGCGATAGCTTTTGCAAGTGCGCAAGGCGATGAGATGAAAATCGGTCTGGCATTCGGCGAGGAGCATTTCCAGGATTTCGCGCGTCAGCTTTTGCCATTCACGGTTCGCGTGCGAGTAAAACCTGCCGCCGGTTGCGGTCTTCCCGCTGATGGGAAAAATCACGTCAAGCTGCGCACTGATGTCTTCCCAGATGGCCTCAATGGAAACGCCGTTGGCAAAAGCGCGGCGCAGCTCAGAAGCGAGATAGCGGGCGCGCTCCGGCATGTCCTCTTCAACATATTCGGGATCAACCTTGCCGCAAGCCATCGTTCGTTCGTAACTCGACATGACGATGATCGCGCCGCCTTCGTCGTATTGATCCATCGCTTCCAGCCTCTCAAATGCGGCGTCGAGTTCATCAATGCTGGCGTCACTCGCTTCCAGATCATTCACCCAATCGGCCAGATCGTCGTGAGCGAACGTCGCGGCTTTTCTGCGACCGCGCGTCAGCCGAGTCATTGCTTCGACTTCCTGATCAAACAACGACCGCCTGCGTTCTTTTCGCTTGGCGGAGCGTTCGGCAAGAATCGCATTTGAACTGCCATCATCGGCGCCGTAGTTGAAGGTCAGGACTTCTTCTTCAACCTCGACTACTTCCTGATGGTTGAGCTGTTCAAGCTGCATCGCCAGCAACGCCATTTCCTTGAGAACGATGCCGACGCCGCGCTCCACGATCTCGCGGTAATAATGCGAAGCGGTGGCCTGACGATAGCGCGCGTCGCCGCCCTCGCAGATCGCGTTGAGGCAGCGAATGAATTCTGCCGCATCCAATTGGTTGTCCAGTTTTCTGAGTGCGTAGGCAAGCGTGCCGATGCGCGACTCCTCGTCCTGCTGACTGGTTGGAGCCGTGTCTCCATCAACCTTGAAGATCACTTCTCCCGCCACATCGAAATGCTCGAAGTCGAGGCGCGCAAGCTGCCCCAGACCAGAGATATGATGGAACAGCCCATCGCGCGGCGAAGCTGAATTATCCGGGACGAAGATCGAACGTAGGGCTGCCGATAGCTATTTTGAAATCACTCTCAATCGGCGAGTTGCCGAAGCTTGTCCAAAATTGCTCCGGCAATGCTTGTCTGAACGGCATCGTTTGCCGAAAGCAAAATCGCTGCGGCCTTCCTCATCCCTTTCTGTGAGGTGTCTCGACAAGCTGAAAGGATTGCAGGACAGTTAAGGCGAGGAGATCGAAGCGCGAATGATTGTTGCTCTGCGACTCTCTCCCACTCACGAGAGACCATAGAAGCCAAACTATCTGTGTATACATCTTGCCACTGTTTGCCGTAGTCGCTTTGAACCAGCAAAACGTTCGCGTAGAAAAGTGTTTCAGGATCAAGATCGTCAGCGGCAGTAAGCAGTAAAGCAGCCAGCAACCTGTGGTCATTATCAGCAAAGCGGTCAGTGAGCACTGCTTTCAGTTTGTGTGGCTCAGTCTCAAGATGCTCTCGCACAAGATCAAGCCACTTGCCGACCTCTTCTTTCAGTAGCGTGGAATTATCGACGTCCTGTTTCCATCGGGTGATTGGAATCGCCTGCCTCTGACATTCGCCCAGAAATCTGATGAGCGCTACGAACAGAACCTGCTTCAACTCTGCGGCTTCCGACCAGACAAATTTATTCTCTTGCTGCTGCTCAGCGAGCTTTTTAAGCTCAGCCAAAAGGCTTAAGTGGTCAGCAACCAACTCATCACCTCGCAGTTGTCTCAGCGAGTGCCTCAAGCGTAGATCGTAATAGCCGAACATTACTGCTGACAGCGGCGCTCTGAGCAATTCAGATTCGAGTCTCTTAAACATCGAGTCGCTAGGCATCAGTTTGTATTCCAACCTTGCCAGTATGTACCGGAGTTGAGTTGTCGGAGGAAGAGGTGACTGAGTGAGTTCATTGATGGCTTCAGCCACGACATCCTGTTCAGTAAAGCATCCGGGCTTAGGTTCAACCAGATTCTGCCCACCATTCAGTTCAAGACCCATCCATCCGATAGCGTGACCGATCCGGCGGTAAAGCAAGTGCGCTTTCAGGTTTTCTTCCAGACGAGGTGGCGGAGTGAAAACGTCAGCAAGTTGAGCCAACTCCGTGACAGCCGCCGCCCGTTCACCCGCCTTCCATAAGGCGAAAGCAGATTCCGCCCTAAAGCTGTATTCAATGACGCGGTCTGGTTTATGTTCGATTCTGTCAGGCAGGTCAATCAATGGCAGGCGTGCCGCTTCCGCACCTCTTCGAAATAGATCAGCCGCCTCCGACCAATAACCAAGTTTAGCCGCGCAGGTTGCCGCATCTCTGTAAGCATAGATTCGTCCCTCATTTTGATCTCTCTCAAGATCGGGTAGAACGCTCCTCCAAATCGCCAATGCCTCATCGTAACGTTCTTCGAGAAAGAAAATCTTGGCGCGATACTCACGAAGAAAGAAATGTTGCTGGCCAATTGCTTCCTCGCCTTCTTCAAGTGACTCCAACGCGCCAGTCCTATCGCTGCAATACTCCTTCAGTACAATTGCCTTCGCGCGATAAATCGCGGCAATCAGGGATGTCGCTTTTCTTTTTGATGCGATAGCAAGCGCCTGTATCAGGCTTTCGAGGTAGGTCTGCCAATCAGGCGTTTCGGCAGTGCATTCCGCCAGCCATCCCCTGTCAATTAGCAACATCGCTTCAAAGTCGTTGCCACTCAGGAGCCACCAGAACTCTTCGATTTCTTCGCCCGAAAGCTGATCAATCGCAGCCAAAAGTTCAACAACATCGTTGGCCGCCTTACAGCGCCTCATTGCCAGGAACAGAAAGAAGCGGGAGTTGGCCAACGACCGGTAATCAGCTTCTAGCAAATCTCGCTCAGCGGCAGCCCCCGGAAGATACGCCTTCACATTTTTGAGAATCCGGTAGTTTTCACACAGGTAAGAAACAGCGATAGGAATAGGAAAAGGCACACGATCAGCAGACGTTACATCATTCAGAAATACCAGCAGCGACATTCGGCTGGTTCCTGCTGGCAATTGCTCATCAACCAACTGCCTCACTTCCTGCTCCCATACTCTGGCAATTTTAACTGCCAACTCAGGCTTGATTTCTGTCGCAACCCTGAATTGCAAACGGCGTAGCAATACATTTAGGAACGGATCGTCCTCGACCAGTTTTTCGCCCCGTTCCAATTTGACTAATCCGAACCAACTGATGAAGTTACTCAATTCCGGCCAGGGAATAACATCATCATCAGAGAATACGCTCACAGCCGCCGCTGCCAGACTCTTCCTATCACGTCCCACGAAGGCATGGGTCAACAGCGAAGAGAAACCGGGCACATCAATGCTTGGCAAGGCGAGAAATGAATGTGCGGCTGCGCAATGTAATGCCACCCATTCCTGCTCTGAAAAATTCTCCTTCGCAGTGTTTTCAAGCAGGGGCGACAACCTGAAGTGCTCTTCATCAACTTGCTCGACCCAGGGGCCGACCAGCGAATCGAAAGCGTCTCCTGGTATTCTGATCTGAGGTTCAAGTTTGCCAAGATGCAAAGCCTGCTGGCGCTCAAACCGTCTGGTGAAGACGCTCAGCCGATAAAGCAGTATTCGCGCATCATCAGACGAAAGCTGCTCGCGCAACCGCTGGCGAATCTCCCGCCTAATTTCATCAATTCCCGGAGAAGCCACCAAGTCGTCAAAAGTCGGGACACTCCATCCCCTGGCTTCCTGACTCCTCACACGGGCGTGAGCGAGTAGCGGATGTCCTTGCGTGCTGCTGTAAGCGATGCGGCTCCAACCGTCCAATTGGCTTCCGGCTGGACAACCATGATTGCTGACCAGTTCCATCACCTCTTGCTCTGAGAGCAATGGCACGTCAAAGAGACTGTCCGCCAGGATGTCATAAAGACCGACAATGCGGCTCGGCAACGCCCCTTGGGTTGTAA
>Ga0247727_10014739_pt1 | contig 12934 bp, 8 predicted proteins | sample WisWelCaveWW1625_FD_202498 | JGI IMG/M metagenome (GOLD analysis project Ga0247727, IMG submission 202498) | Biofilm microbial communities from Wishing Well Cave, Virginia, United States - WW16-25 | ecosystem: Environmental > Aquatic > Deep subsurface > Groundwater > Cave microbial mat | place...
CCCGGTGGCGCTCGGCCAGTGCCTGCGCTTCTTCGCCACCCACCGGCGCCTACGGCCGGAGAGCTACTACGACACCGCCGGCAGCGTGAAGATGCTGATGGAGGAAGGTCCGGATGACGCGGCCGCCATCGCTTCAGCCGCCGCCGCGCGAGTGTACGGAGCGCGAATCCTGCGCCGCTCGATCGAAGATGACCGCCGCAACTTCACCCGTTTTTTTCTCCTGGCCCGCCGCCGCAAACGCCGCCGCGCCGCCCCCCCGCAGCCCAAGACCTCAGTGGTCTTTACCACCCGCAACATGCCCGGCGCGCTGTTTCGGTGCCTGAGCGCGTTCGCGCTGCGCGATATCAACCTCATCAAGATCGAGTCCCGCCCGCTGCGCGGCAAGCCCTGGGAGTATCTCTTCTACCTGGATTTCGTCGGCTCCCCCGAGGAGACCCGCTGCCGCCACGCCTTGGACCACTTGGGGGAACTTACCGATCTTCTGCGCATTCTTGGCTGCTACCCCCGCGGAGCCTAAGGCCAAACCCCGATAGCATTCCCAGGCGGGCATCCGTGTATCCTAAAAGGGTATGGCCGCCGACCCTAAGCCGACTCCTCCGCCCTCGCCCGAGCCGGCCGAGATTCCGCTGCTTCCAGTCCGCGACTCCGTGCTGTTCCCCAGCGCCTTGCTGCCCCTTACCATCGGCCGCGAGAGCTCGCTTGCGCTGGTGCAGTCGCTGGGCGAGGACCGTACCATCGGGGTCATCACGCAGAAAGACCCGCGCATCGATTCCCCCGGCCCCGACGATCTGCACCCCATCGGCACCCTCGCCGTCATCCACAAGACGATTCGCATGCCCAACCAGAACCTGTTCGTGTTCTGCGAGGGGCTGGCGCGGATGCGCACACTGGCGTTCGTCTCCCGCGAGCCGTTCCTGCGCGGCCACATCGAGCGGCTGGAAGAATCCGAGCCGCCACTCACTCCTGAGCTCGAGGCCCTGCGTCAGAACGCCGTCAGCCTCTTCCAGCAGATTGTATCGGTCACGCCGTCGCTTTCCGAGGACCTGCAGCAGATCGCTGTAAACGTCCCCGAGCTCGGCCGCCTGGCCGATTTTATCGCCACCTCGCTCCCCAACCTCACCTCGGCCGAAAAGCAGGACGTGCTGGCCGAGCTCGACCCGCGCCGCCGCCTCGAGATCATGCTCTATCGGATGGCCCGCGAGCTGGAGGTCCAGCAGCTCCGCTCCAAGATCCAGACCCAGGTGCAGGACCAGCTCTCTCAGACCCAGCGCGAGTTCTACCTGCGAGAGCAGATGAAGGCCATTCAGAAAGAGCTCGGCGAGGGCGACGAGCACCAGCGCGAGATCGAGGAGCTCAAGGCCAAGATCGACAAGGCCGGCCTGCCCGAAGCGGTGAAGAAGGAGGCGCTGCGCGAGGTGCAGCGCCTGGCCCGCATGTCGCCGGCGGCCGCCGACTACACCGTCGCCCGCACCTACCTGGACTGGCTGGTGGTGCTCCCCTGGAACCGCTCCTCAGGAGCCCAGCCCGACGTCCACAAGGCCAAGGCCGTCCTCGATGCCGATCACTACGACCTGGACAAGGTCAAGGACCGCATCCTCGACTACCTCGCCGTCCGCCAGCTCAATCCTTCCATCAAGGGCCCCATCCTCTGCTTCGTAGGGCCGCCGGGGGTGGGCAAAACCTCGCTCGGGCGCTCCATCGCCCGCGCGCTCGACCGCAAGTTCGTCCGGCTCGCCTTGGGCGGCGTCCACGACGAGGCCGAGATCCGCGGCCACCGCCGGACCTACATCGGAGCCCTTCCCGGCCAGATCATCCAGGGCGTCCGCCGCGCCGAGACCAACGATCCCGTCTTCATGCTCGATGAGATCGACAAGGTCGGAAAGGACTTCCGCGGCGACCCCTCCTCGGCTCTGCTCGAGGCCCTGGATCCGGAGCAGAACAACAGCTTCCGCGACAACTACCTCGACCTGCCATTCGACCTCTCGCGCGTCCTGTTCATCACCACGGCCAACATGCTCGACCCCATTCCCGACGCCCTCCGCGACCGCATGCAGGTCATCGAGCTGCAGGGCTACACCGAGTTTGAAAAGCTGCGCATCGCCTTCGCTTACCTCATCCCGCGCCAGGCCTCCGAAAACGGCGTGCGCCTCGATCAGGACATCGTGTTCACCGAAGAGTCGATCGGGCACATCGTCCGGCGCTACACCCGTGAGGCTGGCGTGCGGAATCTCGAGCGGGAGATCGGAACCGTGTGCCGGCGCCTGGCCCGGCGCATCGCCGAGGGAACCCATCCGGCCGGCTCGCCGCTCGCCATCAGCCCGGCAGTGGTCGAGGAGATGCTGGGCGCGCCCCGCATCCGCATCGAGGACCAGGTGGTCGAGCGCACCAAAACCCCAGGCGTGGCTGTGGGCCTGGCCTGGACCCCGGCCGGCGGGGACGTGCTGTTCGTCGAGGCCAGCCTGCTGCGCGGAGGCTCCAAGGGTCTGATCATGACCGGTCACCTCGGCCCGGTGATGCAGGAATCCATGCAGGCCGCCTTGAGCTGGGTCCGCGCCAACGCCGACCGCTTCCACATCGATCCCGATTTTCTCAAGTCGAACGACGTGCATATCCACGTGCCCGCCGGCGCGATCCCCAAGGATGGCCCCTCGGCCGGCATCACCATGGTGGCCGCCCTGGTCTCCCGCCTCACCGGCCGCCGCATCCGCCCGCGCCTGGCCATGACCGGCGAGATCACCCTGAGCGGCCTGGTGCTGCCCATCGGAGGCATCAAGGAAAAAGTGCTGGCTGCCAAAGCTGCCTCGATTGAGCACGTGCTGCTGCCGGCCGAGAACAAGGCGAACGTCCAGGAGGATCTCAAAGGTGAGCAACTGGACGGCCTCTCGCTCCACTATGTCGGAGCTATCGAGGAAGCCATCGAGCTGGCCCTGGAACCGGCCTGATGCGTTCGCGGGACAAACCGTCCGCCCGCCAAGCCCGTGCTATCATACACGAGAGAAGATTGGTGTTCGGGCCGTGGCGCAGCCTGGCTAGCGCGCTTGCTTGGGGTGCAAGAGGTCGTGAGTTCAAATCTCACCGGCCCGACCAAAGTTCGCAAAGGGCTTACACGCATCCATCCGCACCTAGGTACCTGACCGCCTGAAGAAGGAGTTGCGCGGCCTGCTGCAAGGAGGAATCCAGCAGGTGCGGGTTTTGTTGAGGGCGCCGGCGCTGCTGCAGTATCCGCCGGCCAGACGGCGGGCAGTGTGGCGAAGAATGTGGAGTTGACATCCAAAGCGGTCCGGGAGATCGGACGGCGCTACGAAGAGTGCGGCTTGGAGCGGGCGCTGTACGAGAAACAGCGGCCGGGCGCTGCCCCGACGCTGGAGCCTAGCCATCGCCAAAGAATCATTGCCATGGTTTTCGCCGATCCGCCGGAGGGTCATGCCCGCTGGGCCGTGCGCCTGATCGCCGCCGAGGCCGTCAAACGCAAGCTGGTGCCGAGGGTAGGACGAGAAACGATTCGGATCTTGCTCGAAGATGGAGGACGTACTGGCCGTGTATGAGAGGCCCTACAGTGCCGCCGAGCCGGTGCACGCGGAAGTGCGGCCGCTGTGGAACCGTCAACGTCTTCTGTGCCGTCGAACCGAAGGCGGGAAGGCACTTCACCTTGCCGACACCGAACCGCTCAGCCGGTTGGCCCGACAATGCTTAGGACGCCGCAGAATTCCGAGCTTGGCCGTCCTGAAGCGAGAATCGCGAGCCTGGAACCGCCGGATTAACCGGGACCGCGAAAAATCAACTGGCAGTTCACCCGCAAGAAGGCGCGTGTTAAGTTCCGCTACAAGAGTAACTCTTTCAAGCGGTCAGAGACCTAGTAGCGGAGTCTCCTACCCAATCAGGCTCCGGTAGCCAAGGACGCGCAAGCCAGCCGTTTGCAAGGGGCCATCGCGGGTTGCAATCCCGCATGGAACTCCAATGGGGGACATCTTCGCCAGGCGGTCGACAGGCGCTCGCGGGCGTGCACGTGGTCCAGGCCAGCGGGCGCCTGACCGACTCTACTGGATTCGCTGACGACTGTCGACGGCAAGGCCTGCGGCCGGTTCCCGTGAGCTTCCGGCTTCAGGGAAGAGGCCCCGTCGCTACCTCCGCCGTGCGCAGGCGCGAGAGGTTTTCCCGGCCGCTACACCCGCTACAGTTATGTCGTGACAAGCCCTATGCCTCCTGCGCCTGGCGGCCTGGTAGTACAATATCCCATTCCACCGGAGGCCAACATGCCCGCTCCTACTCTCGACGCCCTCCAGGCCCGCCTCCGCGGCGAGTTGATCCAGGCGTCGGACCCCGCCTATGATGCCGCCCGCAAAGTCTACAACGCCATGATCGACCGCCGTCCCGCCCTCCTCGCCCGCTGCGTCGACGTGGCCGACGTCATCGCCTGCGTCAACCACGCTCGCGACAACGGCATGCTGGTTGCCGTTCGAGGCGGGGGCCACAACGGCGGCGGCCTGGGCGTTTGTGACGGCGGACTGGTCATCGACCTCAGCCCCATGAAGGGCGTTCGCGTCGATCCCGCCGCCCGCACCGCCGGCGGCTGCGTCTGGGGAGACGTCGATCACGCCACCCACGCCTTCGGCATGGCCACCCCCAGCGGCATCATTTCCACCACCGGCGTCGGCGGCCTTACCCTCGGCGGCGGTCTCGGACACCTCACCCGCAAGTGCGGCCTGGCTATCGACAATCTTCTGGAGGTCGACATGGTGCTCGCCGACGGCCGCTTCCTCACCGCCAGCGCCGCCGAGAATCCGGACCTGTATTGGCCGTGCGCGGCGGCGGCAACTTCGGCGTGGTGACCTCGTTCCTGTTCCGGCTCCACCCCGTCAGCATGGTGTATGCCGGCCCCACGCTGTGGCCGCTCGAACGCGCCGCCGAAGCCATGCGGCTCTATCGCCAGCTCATTCTCGATGCCCCCGACGACATCAACGGCTTCTTCGCCTTCCTGGCCGTGCCGCCGGCGCCGCTCTTCCCCGAGTCTCTACACGGGAAATCCATGTGCGGCGTGGTCTGGTGCTGCACCTGCTCGCCCGAACAAGCCGACAAGGTGCTGAAGCCGATACGCAGCTTCGGGCCGCCCGCCTTCGACTTCCTGGGTCAGATGCCCCACCCCGCGTTGCAGAGCTTCTTCGATCCCATCTATCCGCCCGGACTGCAATGGTACTGGCGAGCCGACTTCGTCAAGGAATTGAGCGATGAGGCCATCGCGCTGCATGTCCAGCACGGCGCCCGCGTCCCCACCATGCAGTCCACCATGCACCTGTATCCCATCAACGGAGCGCCCCACCGCGTCGGCAACAACGACACGGCCTTCAGCTACCGCGACTCCAACTGGGCCGAGGTCATCGTGGGCGTCGACCCCCACCCGGCCAACAATCCCAAGATCATCGCCTGGACCAAGGAATACTTTGACGCCCTGCACCCCTACTCCGCCGGCGGCGCCTACGTCAACTTCATGATGGACGAGGGCCAGGACCGTATTCAAGCAACCTACCGCGACAACTACGACCGCCTGGCGGCCATCAAGAAGAAGTACGACCCGGAGAACTTTTTCCGCGTGAACCAAAACATCCGGCCGGCCTAGCAGCGCGTGCTATGATTGGCCCGATCCGCCGCATTGGGGGTTCCCATGCCAAAGTTTGTCATCGAACGCGAAATACCCGGAGCCGGCAGCATGACCCCGGAGCAGCTACACGAAGCGGCCATGAAATCGGTGGCGGTGTTGAAAGAGCTGGGTCCCGGGATCCAGTGGCTGCACAGCTACTTCACCGACAACAAGGTCTACTGCGTGTACCTGGCCGCGGATGAAAATATCATTCTGGAGCACGCTCGCAGAGGGGGTTTTCCAGCTAACCGGATTTCCAGGGTCCGGAGCTTGCTCGACCCGTCGGCGGCGGAAGCACCCGCCTGACCGCTACGAGCCCTCCAGCCCGTACTCGATCGCCTCGTCCGGGGACATTGCCCACCCGCGCATCCAAGCGGTGGTGGCGGCCGCCCCCGGCAACGCCCGGCGGGCCGGATCCAGATCGGCGTCGAGCTTCACCTTCTCCGTGGGCGCTAGCGGGGCCCCGATCCTTTGCCGCAACGCGGCGGCGCCCCCGGTCAGCCGCAGCGCCCGCTCCCAGGCCCCCTGCCGGGCGGCCGAGCGCGCCATCTCCTCCAGCAGACCGGCCACGTCCCATCTCCGCCCGAGCTGGCGGGAGATTCGCAAGCTCTCCGAGTACAGCCGGTGAGCCCGGTGGTGGTCGCCTTCTTCGGTGGCCACCCGCCCCAGGTCGCGAAGCGAGCTGGCGGCGCCCGGCCCGTCGTGGCGCTCTCGAAAAATCGCCAGCCCCGCCTCGTAAAGGCGCCGGGCCGCCGGGACGTCTCCTTGCGCCCGGGCGACATCTCCCTGATGGTTGAGCGACCACGCCATCCCCACGCCATCACCGAGCGCCTCCAGGCTCAGGTATGACTGCTCGTGCAAGCTCCGGGCGCGCGCGTAGTCGCCCTCCGACTTGTAGATGTCAGCCAGGTTGCTCAGCATGCGGGCCGCCGACGCCTGCTCGCCCAGTTCCTGCCATATGCCAAAGGATTCTTCATGCAGCGCCTTGGCGGCGTCGTAGTTCCCCAACAGGGCTTGGGTAACCGCCCGACCGTTGAGATTAGCGGCAATCGCGGGCCGATCCCCCAGTTCGCGAGCGATCTCCATGTTCTGCTGTCCCAGCTCGAGCGCCGACACAAAGTCGCCTTGCCGGTTGCAGAGCGTGACGGCGATGCTTAACGCCCGCATCCTCAGTGGCGCGCTGGCGCCGGGCAGCTTGAGAAGCGCTGCGACCCGCTGGCGTCCCTCGGCCGGGTGAGCGTGTTCCACCCAGAATTGAGAGAGCGCCCGGACCAGGCGTAAACCCCACTCCGCGTTGCCGGTAACGGTAAGCCACGCCAGCGCGGCCCGGATGTTGTCGTGCTCGGCGAAGAAACGCTCCAGCCACACGGCCTGCTCGGAGCCGCTGTACATCTGCGGCGCTCCTTCCTCGGCTAACACCAGGAAGTAGGCCGCGTGCGCCCGCCGGGTCTCTGGCTCTTCGCCGCTGGCTCCAAGCCGCTCGATTCCGTATTCCCGCACCGTCTCCAGCATCCCGTAGCGCGCTTCCCCCGCTGCCTCCCCCGTTTGCTGCAACAGGCTCTTGTCCACCAGCGACGCCACCCCGTCGAACACGTCCAGCTCCAGATCCTCGCCGGCGTTCGCCACACCTTCGGCGGCCTCCAGGGTGAACCCGCCCGCGAACACCCCCAGCCTCCGGAACACCTTCTGCTCCTCGGCCGTCAGCAGCTCGTGACTCCAGTCCATCGCCCGCCGCAGCGTCTGCTGGCGCTCGGGCAGATCCCGCGCCCCTCCGGTCAACAGCCGCAGCCGGCTTTCCAGCCGGGCCAGCATCGCGGCCGGCGTCAGCACCTTCACCCGCGCCGCCGCCAGCTCGATGGCCAGCGGCAGACCGTCCAGCCGAGCGCAAATCTCCGTGACGGGCGCCGCATTCTCCTCCGTCAAAGCGAAGCCGGGCTTGACGGCCCGCGCCCGTTCGACGAACAGCGCTATCGCCGGGCACTGCGACAGCGATTCGACCCCAGGCCGCGCCCCGGGATCGGGAAGCGCCAGCGGAGGCACCTGCAATTCCTGTTCACCGTAAAGATGCAGCGCCGCCCGGCTGGTTACCAGAATCTTGAGCGCCCGAGCGGCCTCCAGCAGCTCGGTCACCACCGGCGCCGCGCTCAGCACCTGCTCGAAGTTGTCGAGCAGCAGCAGCGTCGGCGGCATCCGCCGCAGGTGCTCCTTTATGTCCTCCGCCAGGGGCCTCGTTCCGCTGGCCCGCACCTCCAGAGCCTGCGCGATCGCCGATGCCACCAGCGCGGGATCCAGGATGGATGCCAGCCCTACAAACCAGACGCCTCCCGCGAATTGCTCCGCCACGTCTTCGGCTAATTGCACCGCGAGCCGCGTCTTGCCGGTGCCCCCCGAGCCCGTCAGGGTCACCAGCCGGATGCCCTGCTGGAGCAGGAGTTGCCTGGCCGCCAGCAGTTCCCGCTCCCGTCCGACCAATGGGTTGCGCTGGGCCGGTAACTGGCGCGGCGCCGTCGCGGAGGCAGCCTCCGCGCGCCCCTCTCCCAGGTGGTCCCGCACGATCGCCAGGTCGCGAGCCAGGTCCTCCGTCGAGGCATAGCGGTCTGCCGGCTTTTTGGCCAGGCACCGCTTCACCGTCCATTGCAGCGGCGGCGGAATTTGCGGATTGAGCGCCCCGATCGACTCCGGCTCGTCCCGCAGGATCGCCGCCAGCGTCTCGATCGCCGAGCCCCGCTCGAAGGCGCGTTTGCCCGTCGCCATCTCGTACAAGATGACGCCGAAAGAAAACTGGTCCGACCGGAAATCGACCTTCTGCCCCGCCGCCTGCTGCGGGGACATGTATCCGACGGTGCCGAGGATCGCCCCAGGCTGCGTCCGGAGCCCCGGCATGCCGGTCAGTGTGGACTGGTCCTCGCTTCGCTGGGTCTCCGCGGCCTTCGCCAGCCCGAAATCCAGAAGCTTCACCCGGCCTTCCCGGTTCACCATGATGTTCTCGGGTTTGAGGTCCCGATGCGTGATCTCCTTGGCGTGCGCCGCGGCCAGCGCGTCCGCCGCCTGCGCCGCAATATCCACCAATTGCTCGATCGCCATAGAACCATCCGAGAGTATCTGCCGCAGGCTGCGCCCCTCCACCAGCTCCATGGCGATGTAGCAGATGGAGTCCTGCCCGCCGCCAGCGCTGCCGATTTCGTAAATCGTGACGATGTTCGGATGATTCAGGGCCGCCACCGAGCGCGCTTCCTGCTCGAACCTTCCCAAGGCCTCGCGGTCTCGCGCCCGGGCCTCGGGCAGCACTTTGATCGCCACCTCCCGGCCCAGCCGCGTATCCCGCGCGCGCCATACCTCTCCCATACCGCCCGAGCCCAGCGGAGCCAGGATTTCATACGGCCCAAGCATGGTTCCGGCGACTAGGGGCATGGCGGTCTGATTCGTAGTTTACACGAGCTTCCGGCCTCCGTATCCAGCTGGCCGTGCCCGTATCGCACGGAGCCTCCGCCGAATTTGCCTCGAAGTGGGTATCCCTTGACTCAGCCGACCACAACCTGTAGATTCTGGCCGTGGAGGCCTATCCGCGGACAATCCAGGAGTTCGAGGATCGTTTCTCCGCCGAAGAGGGTGCTCGATTGCCGCCGTCAGACCTCGGCCACGGGCCGCTGGTGATGTGGTTTCGGGCGATGTTGGAGGACGGCGTGGCAGGCCGGGCATCGGGCGTATTTGGATGCGGATGATGGAGGACGCCTCGGCCAAGAGCTTGCATCCCTTGGTGCGGGACTGCATCGAACCGGGCAGCACGATTCAGACCGACGGCTGGGAGGACTATACCTATGACACCATGGTCAAGCGCGCAAAAACCTGCCACACAACATGTTGGGGCTAGCTGAGTGAAAGGGACACCCACTCACGATATTATGGAGGCTCAATGGAACTGATCTACCTGTCGGCCAGGGAGCTGGCGCAGCAAATCCGCGACAAGAAGGTCTCCGCGGTGGAAGCCGTGAAGGCCTGCCTGGCGCGCATCGCTGAAGTCAACCCCAAGCTCAACGCTGTGGTGCAGCTCACGGCCGAGCGCGCCCTCGCCGAGGCCCGCGAGGCCGACGGCCTGATCGCCAAGGGGCAGCCCAACGGCCCGCTCGGCGGCGTGCCGATGACCATCAAGGACTCCTTTGACACCGCCGGGGTGGTTTCCACCGGCGGCACGCTGGGGCGCAAAGACTTTATCCCCGCCCAGGACGCCACCGTGGTGGCGCGCCTGCGCGCCGCCGGCGCCATTCTGCTGGGCAAGACCAACACGCCCGAGTTCACGCTGGGAAGCAGCGGCCGCGGCACCGTCAACCTGGTGTACGGCGCGACCGAGAACCCGTACAAGCTCGGCTATCACCCCTTCGGGTCGAGTGGCGGGGCCGCCGCCATCATCGCTTCCGGAGGCGCCTTCTTCGACATCGGTACCGACTACGGCGGCAGCATTCGCGGCCCGGCTCACGCTTGCGGAATCGCCGGCCTCAAGCCTACCCAGGGGCGGGTCCCGCGCACCGGCCACATCGTCGACTACGGCGGCGCCTTCGATTCCGTCCAGCAGGTGGGCCCCATGGCCCGGCGCGTCGAGGACCTGACCCTGATCCTGCCGATCATCGCCGGGCCAGACTACGCCGACGCCGCGATCGCGCCGATGCCGGTGGGTGATCCGGCCAAGGTCGATGTGAAGGCGTTGCGCGCGGCCTGGTATACCTCGAACGGCGAGGTAGAGCCCACGGCGGAAATCCGGCAAACCGTGGAGAAGTGCGCCGGGCTGATGAGCGCCGCCGGAGCCAAGGTCACGCCGGCCACGCCACCGCGGATCAAGGAGGCCGCCGAGATCCGCGAAAAGCTGCAAGGCGCCGATGGCCGCGCCCACATCCGCCGCCTGCTGACGAAGTCCCGGACCACGCAGGCCTCGCCCGGGCTGCGCCTGGACGGCGAGGTGCTGACCCCGTCGCAGTTCACCGAACTGGTCGAAAAGCTCGACGAGTGGCGCAGCCAGATGCTTGCCTTCCTGGAGAACTACGACCTGATCCTGTGCCCGGTGAGCGCCTACCCGGCGCGGCCACTGGAGGCTGAAGCAATCCCGCCGGGCGGCAATTACACGCGGATCTATAACACCACCGGCTGGCCGGGCGCGGTGGTCCGCGCGGGAACCTCGCCCGAGGGCTTGCCGATCGGCATCCAAATCGTGGGGCGGCCCTGGGCCGAGGACGTGGTGCTTGCGGCGGCGGCGTACATCGAGTCCAAAACGGGCGGCTGGCAGAAGCCGCAGGGGATCTGACCATGACTAGTCGACGCGTTTTCCTGGGACATCTCGCCGCCGCCGCCGTGGCGCGGGCGGCGGCGCCTCCGCGTGGTGAGCCGATCATCTTTCTCTCGGCCGCCGAAATGGCGGCACAGATCCGGGCCAAGAAGATCTCGGCGGTGGAGGCCGTTCGCGCCTGCATCGCGCGCATCGAGGAAGTCAACCCGAGGATCAACGCCGTGGTGCAGAGCTGCTTCGAGCGCGCCCTGGGGGAAGCCAAGCAAGCCGACGCGCTGCTCGCCCAGGGCCGTTCCAAGGGGCCGCTGCACGGTGTCCCGATGACCATCAAGGACTCCCTCGACACCGAAGGCGTGATCACCACCGGAGGCACCGTCGGGCGGATGAACCACGTGCCCAAGAAAGACGCCACCGTGGTGGCTCGGCTGCGGGCCGCCGGCGCTATCCTGCTCGGCAAGACCAACACGCCCGAGTTCACCATGGCCGGCGGAGGAATTCCCGGCGTGGGGACCACGGCGAACATCATTTACGGGATCTCCCGCAATCCCTATGACGTGACGCGAAGTACGGGGGGCTCGAGCGGCGGCGCCGGAGCGATCGTGGCCGCCGGCGGGGCGGCATTCGACATCGGCACCGACTGGGGCGGCTCGGTCCGCGGCCCGGCCCACAACAACGGCGTCGCCGGCATCAAGCCGACCACCGGTCGCGTCCCCCGCACCGGCCACATCGTCGACTTCGGCGGCGTGTTCGACTCCTTCCAGCAGGTTGGCCCCCTGGCCCGCCGCGTCGAGGATCTGATGCTGGTGATGCCGCTGATCGCCGGGCCCGATTTTCGCGACGCGGCCATAGTGCCGATGCCCTGGTACGACCCCGCCAAGGTGGAAGTCGCCAAACTCCGGGTCGCGTTTTTCCCGTCCAACGGCGTGGCCGAAACCACGCCGGAGACTATGGAGACAGTGCGCCGCGCCGCCAAATTCCTCGCCGAGGCCGGATGCAGCGTCGAGGAGGACTTCCCCAAGTCCCTCATCATGGAGATGGAGGAGGTGCGCTTTAAGCTCCCCACCGCCGACGCCTGGTCCGGCCTGCGCCGCCTGCTCGACAAGTGGGGCACCAAGGCGCCCTCTCCCACCATCAGCGAACGCTTCAAAGGCGCGCAAATATCGATGGCCGAATACACTGAGCTGCTGGAGAAGCAGGACGCGGCCCGCAGCAAGCTGCTCGGCTGGGTGAGGAAATACGACGCGGTGCTGTGCCCGGCGGCCGGCAAGCCCTCCCAGCCCATCAATTTCGGCACGTCGGCGCCGCCGGCAGGTCCAGGCTCCGGCTATAACGGCCTGTACAACAGCACCGGGTGGCCGGCGGCCGTGGTGCGAGGCGGCACGTCGCCCGAAGGCCTCCCCATCGGCGTGCAAGTGGCCGGCCAGCCCTGGCGCGAGGACATCGTGCTCGCCGTCTGCCGGTATCTCGAATCCCGCACCGGCGGCTGGCAACGGCCGGCGACCTGAGGGTCGGCCGCGGGCGCCCTTCTGGGAAGGCGGTCACGGCCCCGGTGGCTCGGTCCCACCAAGCCGGCCGATGGCCACACGGTGGATCATTCGCCAGGGCGCCCCTACTTCGTGCGGCCCGCGACCGTTGAGGCATTCACCGCGCAAGGCACAGAGCTGCTTCGCACTTGGATCCAGGGAGCCGAGACCGCCGCCGCGTTTTCCAGCAACCCGTCGGACGCGCGGATCGATCCGGGTGGATCTCTGCTTTTGCGTAAATAGAGTGTAAAGCACAAGCGTTGGCTTGCGGGAGAGCTTCGGCCTGCCATACGAAATAATGCGACATCATCAGAAGCGGTAGTACAGCCCGAACTGCACCGCCCGCGCGCCGGTCTGGGTAGTGGCAATGCGTCCGAAGGTGGCGCTGTTGATGTCCGCGTTGGCGCCGTCGGTGCTGGCCACGAAGGAAGCGTGGTTGGGCAGGTTGAACGCCTCGGCGCGGAACTCCAGGTTGTGCCGCTCGGTGAGACGGATGTTCTT
>Ga0247727_10014740_pt1 | contig 12933 bp, 12 predicted proteins | sample WisWelCaveWW1625_FD_202498 | JGI IMG/M metagenome (GOLD analysis project Ga0247727, IMG submission 202498) | Biofilm microbial communities from Wishing Well Cave, Virginia, United States - WW16-25 | ecosystem: Environmental > Aquatic > Deep subsurface > Groundwater > Cave microbial mat | place...
CTGAAATTCTCCTTTCAAAACATGCGCCATTTCCCAGACTGACCGGTGACGAAACATTAGGTGAGAATCGATTCAAGGCTGGAATGGCGTGTGCGAATTATGCAAAAATATTTCAGTAAAGTCAAGCTCAAAATCGAAACGTAATACGTAATCAGTAAAACGTAATCAATAAATTTTACGGGTTACGTATTACGGCTTACAGATTCAGAACGATCATCCTGCAGCAATTGTCAGCGAGAGTAAAGCAAAGCAAATAAGCCTCACTGATTCTCCAAAAGCTGTTCCTTCGGCACGTCGCGCCAGACACGCGCCGGAGAGCCAAGCACGATCTTGCGTGCCGGCACATCGCGTGTCACGACCGAGCCGGCGGCAACCAAGCAATCCTCTTCGAGTGTGATGCCGGGGAGTACGGTGACGTTCGCGCCGATGCGCGCGCCGGTTTTCATGGTCACGCCTTTGTGATATTTGAAGCGCTCTTTGGTACGCGCCATGAAATTATCGTTTGTAAACGTCACCTCCGGCGCGATGAAACAGTAGTCGCCGATCTCCGAAAGCGCGGTGATGTAGCATTCAGTTTCCAGCTTGCAGCGCTTGCCGATGGTGACTTTGTTTTCGATGGTCACGCCGCGCCCGACGATGGTGAATTCTCCGATGCTTACGTTCTCGCGCACCGAAGCCAGGTCAGCCACCAACACTTTTTGTTCGATGACGCAGCCGCGATAGATGACGGTTGAAGTGCCGATGATGCAATTCTCGCCGATGATGCAATCGGGCAGCGGCTCGTCTGTGGTGAGCGCGCTGGCGGCGGCGCGCATTGGCAGTTTGCCAATCACTGTGTGATCATCGATGCGTACGCCGTTGCCGATGATCGAATCGGGATGAATGATCACGCCGTGGCCGATGCGGCAGCTTGTGCCAATGGTGACGTTGGCATCGATGTAACAATTGGAACCAATGGTAGTTTTATTGCCAACTTGAGAAGTAGGATGAATGAAATTTTGCATGATGCCCTCAATTAAAAACACTTTGCAGGAAAAGAAATCACGATGAAATGAACACGACAAAATCGAACACTTGTAAGGATATTCACGGACAAAGGCAAGAAGTTTTTAACCGTCCGGACGCTAGCAGCGCCCGGACGGTTTCTTACATTTTTCCTTTTGAAATCGCGCGAGGGTATTCTTATATTGCCAAGCCATGAAAGGCCGTTATCGACAAGCGCACCGCAAACGACCATTCTGCAAGCGGGATGCCGCGAAGAAAAAATCTGGTAAAATTTTACCCGATTGCCTATCTTGTCGCCGATTCGTTTGGAAAATCTAATGCGCGTGTGGTCTGAGTTGATACAAACAATTAATTCATCTGAAACTGTCGTTGCAAAAAGTGATCGAGCGGGGACGCGGCGCGAGAGGCTCGACGCATTTCTGGGACAAGCGCTGCTGATCTTGATGATTGTGTTTGTCGCTGCATTGCCGGTTTCTATTGCCGTCTGTCAAATTGCTCTGGGCTTGGCGTTCTTTGCATGGATCGGCAGGATGTTTCTCCAGCGGCGTTTGCTGCTCTCGCGCACGCCGCTGGATTATTTTTTTCTCGCCTATCTCGCTGCCGAGCTGATCTCGCTTATTTTCTCCCAAGACCGTTGGACTTCGGTGATCTTCTTTCGACGGATGCTGCTGATTCCCATCGTTTATTTGGTGCCGGCCAACGCCCGTGCTGAACGCCTTGCGAAAATTTTGATCGCCGTGCTGATCGGCGTCATGGCGGTGGTCGCGTTGTGGGGTATACAGAAGTACCTCGTCGGCATCGGAGGGCTGGCCGGGCGACTGTCGTTGCGACAACACTACATGACTTCCGGCGGTTTGCTCATGATGGTGAGTCTCTTCAGCGTCGCTTATGCCTTGAGTGCTGCGCCTCGGCGGATTCGACTTCTGGCGCTGCTCCCGGCGATGTTCATTCTAACCGCTTTGGTTTTCACTTTTACGCGCAGCTCGTGGCTCGGCTTTCTTGGCGGCCTCATCACCATCGGCGTGGTGGAGAGCCGGAAGTTTATCTTTGCGGCACTCTTGGCGGTGGCGCTGTTTTTCATCTTCGGTCCGCCGTCGGTGCGCGAGCGCGCGTCGAGCATCGTCGATCCGCATCACCCGTTGAACATCGAGCGCACCTACATGTTACGCTCCGGCCTCGAGATCATTCGAGATTATCCGTGGACGGGCGTGGGCGACATCGACTTAGGGAAGATTTATCTGAAGTACAAATCGCCGCAAGCGAGAGACGCTGCCGGGCATTTGCACAACAATTTGCTCATGCTCGGGGTAACGCTTGGAATTCCGGGGCTGATTGTCGTGGCCGCGCTTTTTGTGAAAATTATCGCCCTCGAGGTGAGCATCGTTCGAGGTCTGGCCGGAGCTTCATGGTTTCCCCGGTCCACGGCCGTTGCATCATTGGCGTGCTTCATCGGGTTTCAGATCAACGGCCTGTTCGAATGGAATTTCGGCGATGCGGAGATTGCCATGCTCTTGTGGTTTACCGTTGGCTTGGCTTTAGCGTCTGCCCATAAGCCGCTGGCTGATACAACCCATCAAGCCGATGGCCGTGAACAACAACCGGCGAACATGCCATGAACGCCAATCTTTCAACCTTCATCCTTTACGCCGCGGTTGTTTGCATTCCCTTCGATGTCGTATTCAAAGTCGGCGTGGCTCGCGTCACCGCCGTAGAAATTCTCTTCTCGCTTTCTTTTGTATCATGGTTTCTGCGTGCGGTGCTGCGCCGTGAGCGGTTGACCGTGGCCCCGTATGTTATCCCGCTTTTGTTTTTCCTTGGGGCGTGTCTGCTCAGTCTGGCAGCCGCGCAAAACGCGGCGATCACCTTGCGTGAAACCGTGCAATTTGCCTGGCTCTTTGGCGTGCTTTATTTTATTGCGCACGAGATGAAAGAGCGAGCCATAACCCTGAGGCTGTGGTCGCTGGTGCTGGCCGCCGGAATTGTCGTCGCGCTGGTTGGATTGTATCAATATTTCTTTGAGCGCGAGCCAATACATTTTCTGATTGCCGAAACGCGGTTGAGAGCGCACGGCGTTTTCGACCAACCGAACACCTTCGGCAGTTATTTGATCGGCATTCTACCGTTTTTGTTGGGGCTTTATTTCCTGGCAGAAATTCCTTCACAACCTGCGGACCAGCGCCATCCCTTCGTCTACAAAATAATTTTCAACAAAGCCATTCTTCTGACGTTGCTTTTCGTCATCTCTGCGGCATTGGCCGCAACTTTTTCTCGTGGAAGCTGGGTTGGTTTTGCGGGCGGCTTGATCCTGCTGTATTTCTTCCTGAGAAAGAAAGTTCGCCTTGCTTCTTTCGTATTAGCGGCGAGCCTCATCGGCGTTGCCGGAGCGCTGGTGATTGCCGATGCCGCGCACCAACCGGCAGTGATCGAGCGATCATTTTCCAACCGGCAGCGCACCTTGCTGGCGTCAACGGCGGTTGCGATGTTTAGCGATCATCCGGTCATCGGCGTGGGATTTGGAAATTTTCCGGAGCGATTGCAGGAGTACGCTTCGGCGGAGCTTGTCGAGCTGATGCACAGAGATTACGACGAAGCGACGAAGACCTGGTTCACCAATCCGAATAAAGAATCTGACATCGAGCTTGTTCATAACACGCTGCTGCAAGTCGCCGCAGAAACCGGGCTGATCGGGCTTGCCGCCTTTGCCTGGTTGTTTTTTGCATACTACCGGCAGGCGGTGAAAATGCTGCATCGATCTGCGGACGATCGAGAGCATTGCATACGAGCGGCGATGCTGGCAAGCGCAACGGCGATTCTTTGCGGCGGGATGTTTGGCTGGCCCTTCTCTCACGGCGTGCAAGAAGTGCTGATGACCGCCATGGCATTGGCGATCAGCCCGCAGATGCAAACAGGGCATTCGTGACACACGGCAATCTTTTTTCCATTGTCAAAAATACCTCGGCGACGGTCGTCGTGCGCGGGACTTTCGGGCTGGCGCGAATCGTCATACTTTTGCTTATCGCCGGAAAATTCGGCCCCAGCGAATTTGGCCGGCTCGCGTTGGCGCTCTCGATTGTTGATATACTGAAAGTGGTTGCCGACCTGGGAATCGATACCATCGCGATTCGTTACTTTGCTGCAAACGCGGCGCGCACGGAAGAATTTTTCAACAGCGTGATTAGCCTGAAAGTTCTTCTTGCCACCGTATGTTTCGTCGCCGCTCCTGCGGTGTTCGCGCTGGTTTATGGAAGCGCGCCCGGTATCGAGCTTCTGTTGATCGTGGCGCTCTCCATCTACACCGGCCTGCTCGTGAACGGCTTCGTGAGCTACTTCCAAGCCAGGCTGGCGATGACGAAAGTTCTCGTGAGCAATCTCGTGGGAGTGGGAATCTATGTCGTGCTCACTGCCGTCGGGATTTCTCTCAATTGGCCATTGGCGGCGATTGTTGCGGCGATTCCCGTCGGAGAGCTGGCGACGCTGCTTTTCATGATCCGGCTATTTCGCCGCGAGCATCAGATTCGATTGGCCTTTGACAAAACAATCATTCTCGGCGCTCTCAAAGAAAGTATCTACGTCGGGATTTCAGGGATTATCGTGGTTACCTATCTCCGGCTGGATACGCTGGTGATTGGCGGGCTGCTCGGCGACCGCGGCGTAGGGGAATATGCGGTTGCGGTCCGGCTGGTCGAACCGTTTCTTCTCATCTTCTCGTCGCTTTCGATTTCGCTCTACGCCTCGCTTTCCGGCGCGTGGAGCGTGGCGCCGCCGTCGGAAACCCGCCGGACTATAAAAAGAGTGTTGGTTCCGGTCGTGCTGCTGGCGTTGGGCGCGGCGTTTTTCTTGTCGTTTCTGGGGAAGCCCTTCATCTCTCTGCTCTCGCTGGAATATCTCAAATCGGCAGAGGTGCTGCAGGTGTTGAGCTGGTCGCTGGTGCTCAAAGCCATCAATATGCAGCTCACCGCCATACTGAATTCGTTGGGAAAATTTCGTATCATTACCGTCATTGCGGTAAACAATCTGCTGCTGAGTATGGTGTTCAACCTGATTCTTATTTCGCGTTACGGTATTTTGGGCGCCGCGGCAACGGTCGTGCTGGTGGAGGGACTCAACATGCTTCTTCAATTCGTATGCTTTTCTTACGTCACGAATAATTTCTTAGGGAAATGGTTAAGACGATGGAAACGCGACAGCAACCGGCGTTAGAGGATGCGGTGTTGTATCAATGGGGGAACGAGCAAATGACGACGAATCAACAGCAGAAGTTTGTGAAACACTTTGCCGGGGCGCCCGGAAAAGTGCTGGAGATTGGTTGCGGCCATGGGACGATGCTGGGTCTGCTGAAGAAAGCGGGAATCTCCGCTTATGGCCTCGATCTTTCAGAGAGTGCAGTTCAAATATGCCGGCAGAAAGGTTTGGAAGCGGTTCACGGTGATGCGCTATCACATTTGAAGATCGTCCCGCCGGATTCTTTGGGAGGAATATTCTGCGCTCATGTGATCGAGCATCTGGCGCCAGCCGCGGCGCTGGAGCTGATTGCCGAGAGCCATCGCGTCTTGAAGACGGGAGGCAAGCTCATTTTCATCACACCCAACGCCAAGGATTTGCGCACGACCGAGCGCTTCTGGCTGGACATCACCCACGTCCGCCTCTACCCGAAAAAATTGATGCAATTTTTATTGGCCAGAGAAGGCTTTTCCCAGATTAAAACTTTTACCGACACTGAGCCAAGCAACAATCTTCTTGAAAAAATTGCCAAAACAATCTTGCGCTTATGGTTTATGGGTTATATTTTCACTGGCGATTTGGTGGTTGAGGCGCAACGGTAGCGCGGCAGGGGAGGCATCATGAACAAGTTAGGCAGGACGCGAGATTCGAGGCTTTTGGCGGAGTACCGCATGGCGTTTTTCGGAGAGGCATAAAAAATGTCTTGGCTGGCATTGCTAAACGACCAAGTTGTAGGCGGCTGGGCGCGTATCCGACGGCGGCGAAGGATTCGGAATCTCCCGCCGGTGACTAATGTCAACATCGGAAGCGGAGTACTTGTCGCGCCTGGTTGGCTAAATGTTGACGTGAGTATAGCCTCCTTGTTCTCTTCGTCGCCCCGCCCGTTCCTGAAATTCATCTACCGCATCATGCCGAGTTCGTCGGCAATCAAGCGGGATCTGGCAGAGCAAGAATTCTGTGAACTGCTGCGTAAGCATAAGTTTATCCACCACGATGTACGCTTTGGATTGCCCTTTCCAGATGCTTCAGTTGATTTTCTCTACTCTTCTCATTTCTTGGAGCACCTCTATCGAGTAGAGGTGCTGGCGCTCTTGCAGGAGGCCCGAAGAGTGCTCAAGCCAACGGGCATTTTCAGGATCTGTGTTCCAGATCTTGAGTATGCCATGACTCTTTGGCAGAAAGGAGTGAAAGACCGCGCCTTGCAGTACTTCTTCTTCGACCGAGATGTGAGTTCCTTTACCCGGCATCGGTACTTGTGGGATTTCGAGTCACTGCGCGAGGTCCTGGAGAAGGCAGGTTTCTCAAGCGTTGAAAGGTGCCGGTTCCAAGTAGGACAAACGCCTGATCTCCAAGTGTTGGACAACCGGCCAGATGAAACCCTTTACGTGGAAGCGCATCCGTAGTCGAGGCGACCCTCACCCAGGCACGCGATCGAACGTGATCTCTCTGGGCTACGATAGATAATCAAAAAGAAGATCACCTTCTATTATTAAAGCAACAACGAGTGCGATGCGAATTCTCATGATTTCCAAAGCGCTGGTTATCGGCGCCTACCATAAAAAAATAAATGAGCTGGCAAACTTGGGCGTGGAGGTTCATCTGCTCATCCCGACGACATGGGGAAGCCAGGCTCCTGAAATAACCAAAGCCGATGGTTACGCCATCTACACGTTGCCCATTCAGTTCACCGGCAAAAATCATTTTCATTTCTATAATGGCCTGCTTTCTGTTATTGATGCCGTCCGTCCCGAGCTTTTGCACATCGATGAAGAGCCGTACAGCGTGGTGACCTTCCAGGCGATGCGGCATGCGAAGAAAAAGAAGATCGCCTCTCTCTTTTTTACCTGGCAGAATATTTACAAGCGCTATCCTTTTCCGTTTTCGGCCATCGAGCGATATAACTACCGTGTCGCGCGCGTGGCTATCGCTGGTAATCACGAAGCAAAAGAAGTCTTGCGCAAAAAGGGCTTTGCCAAAAATATATTTGTCGTGCCGCAGTTTGGCGTTGATCCGGAACTTTATACCAAACGAGCTGAATCGAGAATTAAAATCAAAGAACAGCTTTTTCAGTCGGCTCACGTGCAGGTCATCGGTTTTATCGGTAGACTCGTCGAAGAGAAGGGCATTTTGACGCTCATTGAAGCCGTGTCGAAATTGCCGGAAAACTGCCGACTGCTGCTGGTGGGGAGCGGCCCATTGGAAAAAAGAATTCTGCAGATGGCAAAAAAACTCGGTCTCGATCAGCGCGCCGTGCTGGTCAAAAACGTGCCCTCCGAGCAAGTGCCTCACTATCTGAACTGCCTCGATTGCTTGGTGCTTCCTTCGTTGACACGTCCCAATTGGAAAGAGCAGTTTGGGCGCGTGCTCATCGAAGCCATGGCCTGCGAAGTGCCGGTGATTGGATCCGATTCCGGGGAGATTCCTAACGTCATTGGCGATGCCGGACTTATCTTCAAGGAAGGTGACGTAGCCGGTCTACTGGAAAAACTCCGGGCGATCCTGTCCGGCCATCACCTTCAAAAGGAATATCAAAAACGCGGATTGGCGCGTGTGCTCGCGCAGTTCACGCAAAAACATGTTGCGATGCAAACGATGAGTGTCTATCGAGAAGCTCTGGCAGGGCGCTCGGAATGAGAATCGGTCTCAACGCGCAAATCGTCTCGCGCTCAAACGCCGGTGTGGCGACATACACAAAGAACGTCATCCGGAATCTCGTGCACTTGGAATCGCACCATGAGTTTTGCGTCTTTGGAAGCGATGAGTTTCTCTCGCGGTTGGAATCGCCGCGCGCCAGGCTTTTGCCCACGAGCGCAATCGTCAACGGAGGCTGGAAAAGAATTCTTTGGGAACAAACAGCGCTTCCGATTAAAGCGCGCAGCCATTACGTGGAGATGATGTATTATCCCGATCACACCGGCCCGCTGATCAAAAAAACCTGTCCGGTGGTGATTACCATTCACGATTTGGCATTCCTTGCAGAGCCGCAGACTTTCGACATGAAGACTCGGATGTATAAATCATTCGCGGTGCGGCGGTCGGCGCGCTCCGCAGACAAAATCATCGTCGTCTCGGAAGCCACGAAGCAAGAATGCCTCAGATGGCTCGACGTGCCGGAGTCCAAACTGCGCGTGGTCTATAACGGCATCGATGCTTTTTTCAGACGCATCGAAGACCATGCTGCGCTGGAGGCGGCGAGCAAAAAGTTTGCGTTGCCGAAGAGATTCATTCTATTCGTCGGCACTCTTGAGCCGCGGAAAAATGTCGCAAGATTAATCCAGGCTTATGCCGCGTTAAGAAAAAATCGACGCCTTGAGCACGGCTTGGTGATCGCCGGCGGAAAGGGGTGGCTTTATTCTGAAATCTTTGCGACCGTGAACAAGCTGTCGTTGGCCGATGAGATAAAATTCTTGGGATATGTTGCGCAGGATGATTTGGTGGCGTTATATAACCTTGCCGAGGTCTTCGTTTACCCTTCGCTTTACGAAGGATTCGGATTTCCTCCGCTGGAAGCCATGGCCTGCGGATGTCCGGTCGTGACCTCCAATCGGTCATCGCTTCCCGAAGTCGGTGGCGATGCTGCCTTGGTTGTTGATTGCCGCGATCCCGACGCTTTGGCGGAAGCCATCAGCCGCGTCGTATCGGATGAAAATTTCCGGTCGCATCTGAAGGAAAAAGGGTTGGAGAGAGTGAAGCTGTTCAATTGGCAAAAAGCCGCGCGGCAAATCTTGCGGGTCTTTGACGAAGTGGCCTAAACCATAAGGTGCTCAAATTCAAAATAAAATTCTGACTTTGTTCAGACAGGATCAAAAAGATTGACAGGATTGGTCGAATCTTGTTAATCCTGTTATCCAGTCAAAACTCAAGCTTCCCGCTCCGTCCCGATTCCATAAAATGCTATGTAAACGGAGCAGTGAAGAGCTTCAGTTTTCAGTGTGATTGAAAATCTGATGTAGACGCTTTTCAGACAAATTATGCGAGTGGCGTTAATTCACGATTGGCTAACCGGGATGCGCGGCGGGGAGAAATGCTTGGAAGTCTTTTGCGAGCTTTTTCCTGGCGCTGACCTATTCACTCTTGTTCACAAGCGCGGCTCGGTTTCGCAAACGATCGAGCGCATGACGATCCATACTTCGTTCGTGCAACGTTTGCCAAGATCGGCAAGCCGTTATAGAAAGTATTTACCTTTTTTTCCAACTGCCATCGAGCAATTCGATCTTCGTGAATTTGATCTGGTGCTCTCTTCGAGCCATTGTGCGGCGAAGGGGATTATCCCGCGGCCCGGCGCCTTGCATGTCTGTTATTGTCATACCCCGATGCGCTACGTGTGGGATGTGTATCATGACTACTTTGGCCCCGAGCAGAGGGGAATCATCGCGCGGCGGCTGATCCCTTTTTTTGCGAATTACTTGCGGACATGGGACGTCGCCGCTTCGCATCGTGTCGATGATTTCATTGCCAACTCCGAGCATGTCCGGCAACGTATCCGGCGCTACTACCGCCGCGACGCCGAGGTCATCTATCCGCCGGTAGATACCGCGCAGTTTCCATTAACCGTTGGCGACGACGGCTACTTTCTTATTGTATCGGCGTTGGTGCCTTATAAGCGTATCGAGCTGGCGATCGAAGCCTTCAACCGCCTCGACGATCGGCTGGTCGTCGTGGGTGAAGGCCCGCGGCGAGCGGCGCTGCAAAAGATGGCCAAGAAAAATATCGAGTTCGTGGGATGGCAAAAGCAGGATGATCTGGTTCGCTATTATGCTCGGTGCCGGGCGCTGGTGTTTCCCGGCATCGAGGATTTCGGCATCGTGCCGGTAGAGGCGCAGGCTTGCGGCAAACCGGTCATAGCCTTCGCCGCCGGCGGCGCACTCGAAACCGTGAAAGGTCCGGATACTCCGGACAAAATCTCCACGGGCATCCTGTTCGACAATCCTAGACCCGAGGGCCTGATAGAAGCCGTTGATCGCTTCAAATCCTTCGAGTTCGATCCCCAAAAGATTCAGCAGCACGCCCGGCAATTCGATCGGGAGATTTTTAAAATCAAAATCAAAAGGTTCATAGGAAAAAAATATGCAGAGCATTAAGCGCCCGGGCGATATTTTCATTCCGTTCCTGACCGTGCTGTCGGATGCCATTGCCATCGAAGCGGCCTTTCTCTTTTCCTATTGGCTGCGATTCTATTCGCCGCTGACGCGCTACTTTGAAGTCACTAAAGGATTTCCGCCTCTGGAAGCATACATCTGGGGTTCGCTCGTGGCCATCGTCGTTTGGCTGCTCATCTTCAAGTCGGACGGATTTTACGGCGCACGGCGTCTCGAGCATCCTCTCGATGAATTTTATAATGTGGTGAAAGGCGTCACGGTCGGCCTGCTCGTCGTCGTGGCGGCGACGTTTTTCTATCGCGGCTTTTCCTATTCAAGGTTGATGTTTATCTTTTTATGGATCTGCGCCGTGTTGTTTTTGTGGGCGGGCCGTGTCGTGGTGCTCTCCCTCGAGCAGCGTTTGCATCGTCGCGGGACAAACGTTTTGCGCATGGCTTTAGCAGGCTCGGGAGTGTTAGGCCACGCCTTGTACGAGCGCGTGAGCAAAAAGCCGGAGCTGGGATTTCAGATTGCCGGCTGCATCGGCCAGAACGACTTGTTGGAAAAAACCCTGCCGCAATTGGGCGCGCTGGACCAACTCGCGGAGATCGTGCGGCGCGAAAAAATCGACGTCGTCGTAGCCGCGCTGGCAGAGCATGAAATGCCAAAACTTGTTTTCTTGTTGAAGGAGTGCGAAGGCTTGAATGTCGAGTTTCTCCTCGTGCCTAATTTGGTGGAGATGATGACCAGCCGCCTTCATTTGCAAGAGATCGATGGCTTGCCGTTGCTGCGTCTTAAAGAGGTGCCGCTGGCCGGATGGAATGGCTTGCTCAAACGCGCCTTCGATTTCAGTATGGCGCTGGCCGGTCTGATCATTCTGTCGCCGCTTTTGCTTTTGGCTGCAATCGCCATTCGCCTGGATTCGAAAGGGAAAATATTTTATAAACAAAAACGCGTCGGCCTCGATGGGCACGAATTCGAGGTGATCAAGTTTCGCTCCATGCACGAAGACGCCGAGGAAAAATCCGGGCCGGTGTGGGCCCAACCCAATGACCCGCGGGTGACGCGAGTGGGCCGCGTTTTGCGCCGGTTGAGCATCGATGAACTGCCGCAACTCATCAACGTTCTGAAGGGCGAGATGAGTCTGGTCGGCCCCCGGCCAGAGCGTCCGGTTTTCATCGAGAAATTTCGCAACGAGATTCCGAGCTACTTGGATCGGCACCGAGTGAAATCCGGCATGACCGGCTGGGCGCAAGTCAATGGTCTGCGCGGCCGGGCGCCGATTTTCGAAAGAACCAAGTACGACATCTACTACATCGAAAATTGGTCTCTCGCGTTTGACCTCAAGATCATCTTGAAAACATTCTGGGTGGTCATGTTTGGAGAAGATAGTTATTGACGATTCTTTGCAAAAAAGATTTCCAACCACAAGAGCCTCTAACAATTACCCAAGAGCACTATGCAAAAAATTTACCTCATCGACGCCAGCCCGTACATTTTTCGGGCGTATTTTTCGATTCCATCATCGCTGCGCACGCCCGACGGCGCGCCGGCGAATGCCGTGTACGGTTATACCGCTTTCCTTTTGGATTTTTTGAAAAAGGCAAAGCCAACGCATCTTGCGGTTGCGTTCGACGGCAGCCTCACCACTTCATTTCGCAATGAGATGTATCCGGCTTACAAAGCGCAGCGCGAGAAACCCGACGACGAACTCTACGCCCAGCTCGAAGCGTGTCGCCACGTGACCGAAGCTCTCGGGATGAAGTGGTACATTGACGACCGCTATGAGGCAGACGACATCATTGGCACTATCGCTGCGAAGCTTTCTAAAAATGATTGCAGTTTCGTTGTCGTCTCCGGAGATAAAGATTTGGCGCAGCTCGTCAACAAGCGCGCATTGCTTTGGGATTTTGCCAAAGGCCGCTGGTTTGATGAGAAAAAAGTGAAGCAGCATTTCGGCGTGCGGGCGAATCAGATCATCGATCTGCTCGCGCTGATGGGCGATGCGGTGGATAACATTCCGGGCGTCAAAGGCGTCGGCGAAAAAACCGCAGTCGAGTTGCTGAAAAAGTTCGCAGGCGTTGAAGAGATTTACCGGAAGATAGAAAAAGTTGAGAAGCTCGTCATTCGCGGCGGCGCCGCGATTCGCGCCAAGCTCGAATCCAGTCAAGACATGGCATTTCTTTCAAAGCAGCTCGCGACCATTGCCTTCAATGCTCCCATCAAAGCAAGTTTGCGAGAGCTGAAATATGTCGGCGCGGATAAGAAGAAAGTCGAGGAGCTTTTTGATCGGCTGGGATTTGGAAAGATAAGGGAGAGGATACCGAAATGGAAGAAATAGGCGTAACCTCTCTGAGGGGTGTATGTATTTGCTCAACTACGATTGTGCCGTGGCAGATTACTGCCACCCCACATTGGGGCATTGCAGGTAGACTGAGAAAAGCCTTGAATTTTTTCCAAAAGCTGACTATGTTCAGTTGAAAGAAAAGTATTTCAGAAAAGTTTATTCTTTTTCTGGTTTAATACCCCGAAGCTTGCTTCGGCTTTTGGATTTTTGTAATATGGATACATGAGTCAATATATCCATAAGCATCACAATGTATCTGTTTTGTTGTATCATTTAGTCTGT
>Ga0247727_10014741_pt1 | contig 12932 bp, 7 predicted proteins | sample WisWelCaveWW1625_FD_202498 | JGI IMG/M metagenome (GOLD analysis project Ga0247727, IMG submission 202498) | Biofilm microbial communities from Wishing Well Cave, Virginia, United States - WW16-25 | ecosystem: Environmental > Aquatic > Deep subsurface > Groundwater > Cave microbial mat | place...
GTTCGAGGACTACGTCGTTGGCTGCATCCTCCTCGAGCAGCCGTTCTTCCTCCCCGACGAGTCCTGGATCCCGGCCCCGGACGACTGGAAGCCGAACATCGTCCAAGGGAGGACGTACGGCCCCGACTCCGTCGCCGGCCGCCGTCTGTGGAACCGCGTGCAGGAGGCCCTCGCGACGCTCCCCGCGGCGCCTCCCCTCGCCGCCGCGACCATCCCGCTCCCGGCTTCCGCGATCGACCCGCACAAGAAGGCCGAGCCCGCATCCCGTTGCGGCGAGCCGATCCTCGTCCGCCCACGCCTGGGGCAGGGAAGCTTCCAAGTCGTCGTGACCGACGCGTACGAACGCCGCTGCGCCGTCACGCGAGAGCGCGCGCTGCCCGCCCTCGAGGCGGCGCACATCAAGCCCTACTCGGAGCACGGCGAGCACCGCGTGGACAACGGCTTGTTGCTGCGCCGCGACCTTCACGCCCTGTTCGACCGCGGGTATCTGACAGTAACGCCGGAGCTGAGGCTCGAGGTGAGCCGCCGAATCCGCGAGGAATTCGAGAACGGTAGGGACTATTACGCGATGCATGGGCGGGAGCTGTGGGTGCCATCGAATCCGAGACGGAGGCCCAACTCGGAGTTCTTGAGGTGGCACAACGAGGGCAGGTTTTTGGGGTGAGAACATGCACTCGCGTGCGACGAGCGGAAGCCTTGCGCCACCCAAGGCCCTGTGCAGTCAGCGCAGGCCATCACCTCCGGCGTTCGGTAGCTCTCGAGAGCATGGCACCGGACCCCACCCGGCCATGGTCTAATCTTCCGTTGTGAACGCCTCCGCAACCGACGCTCAAGTTCGCCTGGCCGCATTTCAGTGGCTTCGCGAGCAGATTGACGCTCACGGAGACGTCCTCCCGTGGAAGCTGCTTGCGGAGGGATTCGAGCTTTCGGGCGCTCGAGTTCCACTCCTCTCCCAACAGGGGATCTTCAAGCCAAAGGTGCTCCGGGAGGCTCCCCTTTCTATCCGCACTGCACCCGATCACCCATACCCCGACGCGTTCGGCACCGATGGTCTCCTCCGCTACGCCTACCGCGGCACCGACCCACGGCACCGCGACAACGTAGGCCTACGGAAGGCGATGGCCGACCGAACGCCCCTCGTCTATTTCCATGGCATCGTCGAAGGAAAGTACCTCGTCGCGTTTCCTGTTTTCATCGTGGGCGACGATCCGACCAGCCTGTGCTTCACGGTTGCCCTCGACGATGCCAGCCACGTCAGCGAGGGTCTCGGACGAGTGGCTGGTGGGCCAGCCGACGACGTACTCATTCCGCGCCCTTCGTCCTCACGGCCCCAACTCGACGAAGATCTCGCCGCGCCCACGCGCCGCGCATACATGACTGCAGCGCTTCGTGTCCGCGTTCACCAACGAGCGTTCCGCCAGCGCGTCCTTGCCGCATACCACACGCAGTGCGCCCTCTGCCGGCTCCGACATGACGAGTTGCTCGATGCTGCGCACATTGACCCGGACAGCTCCCTTGAGGGGGAGCCTGTCGTCTCGAATGGCCTCGCGCTTTGCAAGCTTCACCACGCCGCGTTCGACAGGTACTTCTTAACCGTGCGCCCCGACCACGTCGTCGAGGTTCGGCGCGCCATCCTCGAGGAGGAAGATGGACCGATGCTCCTCCACGGCCTCAAGGAACTGCACGGGGCGAGGATTCTTCTTCCGTCACAACGCAGGCACTGGCCCGACCCCACGCGGCTCGAGCGAAGGTGGGAGAAGTTCCGCCTCGGGACGATCCACGGGCTGGCGTAGTTCTACCAGAGGCAGGAGGGGCAGCGGTTCTCGATCAGTCACCCAGATGTCCTTCGGATGAAGGCCGCGAGGCGAACAAACGTCTACGGCTCCGCCACCATCTCCGCCGCAGTCCCCTTCCTCCACTCGATCCTGCTTTTCACGAACCGCTCCGCATCCCGATCCACGAAGTACACGTAGCACCCCTTCAGCCCGCGCGATAGCAGCACCCGGTACGTGTTCTTCACGAACTCCGTGAACCGGTCGCCGCTGCGCTTGACCGTGTGGTCGCGCGATCGTTCGCGTTGGCCGGCCCAGTCGCCAGCGTCGAAGTCGTAGACGAGGTCCGCTCCGAAGATCACGCCGACGTAGTCGAACTCGAACCCCTGCGCCGTGTAGACGCAGCCGACTTGGTCGAGGCCGTTGGAGTCGTGGGCCCACAACATCGCCTTCGGGATGCCGCGAGCGAGGCGGCCGGCATCCGGGCGGGCGTTCCACGCGCGCTGGAAGGGGCCGATGACGACGTCCTGGACGAGCGTGCCGTCCGGGCGGGGTTTGGACCAAGGCCAGCAGTATCCAGCGGTGACGCGGGCCGAGAAGCCCTCCGCGGCCTTGCGGCGAATGGCAGCGTCGAGGTTCTCGGCGGATTCGAAGATCCGGAACTCGAAGCGCTCGTCGTTCTCCCAGATCACATTGGCCGTGCGCTCGATGCCAAGGGTGTTGTTGACCCAGTTCACGAAGGCGTCCGACCCCGCGCAGCGGAACTGGGCCTCGAGGCGGTAGTCCAGGACCGTGCAGCTGGCGGCCTTGGCGCGGGCGACGAGGTAGTCGGCGGTGCCGATCTCGCCGGGGCGCACGGTCTGGCGGTCGTCCACTAGGAAGACGCAGACCTTGGCGGCGTCGATCAGCTCTTCGACCTGGGGCTTCTTTGAGCGCCTCGCCTTCGGCGTGAAGCGGCTGTGGCTGAACTCGCGAATGCGGTGCGCCTCGTCGCAGATCAGGACGTCAACCGCGTTGACATCGGCCTCCGCGTAGCTGTTGAAGTATCGGAACTGAGCGCCGCCTCGGGTGCCGATGACGTTGCGCAAGGTCTCTGTGAAGGCGCGCGAGCCGGTCGCGTACTGCGCGTTGAGGCCGGCGCGGGACAGGTCCCCCAGGAGATTCATCGCGATGACCGACTTTCCCGTGCCCGGGCCGCCGCGCACGATCAGAGCGGCCTTCCTCCGATCCTTGAACCCGCGCCTGGCGGTGGCGAGCACGCGCTCGTACACGACGAGCTGCTCATCGAGGAGAACGTAGGCGAAGTGCCCCTTGACGACCTGGGCGACGTGCTCGAGCAGCTTCTTGCTCGGGCAGTAGCGGCTCTGTTCGACGCGGCGCAGGACCGGCTCTCCGCACCCCTCCTTCACGGACCCGGCCAGGAAGGCCTGGAGCTGCTCGACGTCGTCCGCCGTGAACACGGGTGCTCGCTCGCGGACCTCGCGGAAGCGGTCCGCGAAGAGAACGTCTCCGTTCTCGGCGACGTAGTTGTGCAGGTACGCGCACGAGGCGAGGCGGATGGGGTTCGGCGGTTCGTGGAAGGCCGTGTGGCTGTCCTCAAGGTAACGCTGGTACTGGCCGACCTGGGCCGATGGATGGAGGACGTCGCGCTCGTTGCCGCCGAGGCGGGTCGTGACCAGGTTATCCGCACCGGCGTCGCCGCAGTGGTCCCACTGCTTCAGTTCGATGATGACGGCGGCGTCCCGTTCGTCGGCGTCCCGGCCCGTGACCATGCAGTCGAGGCGCTTGCTCGTCATCGGGAGCTGGTACTCGAGCAGGATCCCGTGGTCGTGGAGCTTCGCCTCGTCGAGGACCTGGGAAACGGCGCGTAGCGAGTTGCGCCAGGAGTTCACCTCGGACGCGGGCGGGGAGTAGCGGAACTGCCGGAAGAAGGCATCCTTCAGCTTCTCGGCGATGCGGTTGTGGGCGCTGTCGCGGATAAAGTCGAGGGAGAGGCCGGAGTAGAGGCGCATTGGGGAAGTGTAGAGTAGTTTTCTTGTCCGAGCGTAGGCTTTGATCGGCTTCAACGCCCTTCCAAATCGGACGTATATGCCGACCTTCACCGCCGATCCCGCCAACACCCCCCCTCCCGCGCTATACTCCCCTCCCACGGGACCCGCGTCCCGCCTTCCGGCGGGACCTCCGGTTCCGAGCGAGGGCCCCATGCTCGACGCAGCCCAGTGGAAGCTCCTGGTGGCTTCTTATCCTGGCCTGAGTGAGCTCGACGCAGGCCTCGCCGCGCGGCTCACGAGTCAGGGTCGGCCGTTTCGGGCACGCGGCGGCGTAGTGCTCTTCGAAGAGAAAGACTTCTGCACGGCGTATCCCCTGATCGTCGCCGGCACCGTGCGGGCGGTCAAGTCGGGGGCGTCCGGCAAGGAGATCCTGCTGTACCGCGTGCGCGCGGGCGAGCACTGCCTGCTGTCGGCGATCGGGCTGGTCGCGGGGTGGCGGCATTCTGGGCGGGCGGTTGCGGAGGGGACGACCGCCGGGGTGGTGGTTCCGGGCGATCTGTTCCGGGCCATGATGCGCTCGGGCGGGCGCTTCAGCGCCGATGTCTACATGGCGCTGGCGCGGCGGGTCGACGTGCTCGTGGGGCTGATCGAGCAGATCTCCCTGCTGAACATCCATCAGCGGCTGGCCGCCCTGCTTCTCGCCAGCGGCCGCGAGGTGCGGGCGACGCAGCAGGAGCTGGCGGACGACCTGGGGTGTGCGCGGGAGAACCTGAGCCGCGCTCTCGGCCGCCTGCGCCGCCAGGGGTTCGTGCGGGTGGAGCGGAGCCGGATCGCGGTGCTCGACGTGCCGGCCCTCTCCTCGATCGCGACCGCCAAGGAACCGGAGGTCGCCGCCAGGCCGCGGCGGCGCTCGGCAGCGCGTCCGCCGGGAGCGCACGCCTAGCGGCCGGAGTCGTCCCGCGACCTCTTCTTTCAGGATTCCCGGAGAGCCCGGGGGCGCGGCGGGGAGCCGCGCGTCCCGGGCTGCCGAGATGGGGACTCGGGGGGCCGTGGCGGGGGCCACGTTCGAACTACGGAGAGTCCCCGTGGGCGTTCCGTCTCTTCACACGATCGCGATCGGTCGTGCGATGAATCTCCCCGCGGAGCGACCGGCTCGAAGTCAGCCCGGATCTGCCGGGCCGTCGCCCGCGTGATCCGATTGTGGTCCGCGCGTGCACGGCTGTCTGTGACGACCATCACGGAAGACACAGATTCTGCAAAAGCGTCGGGGGTCAACGACATGAGCGCCCTCCCCTCCTCGACCCCCGCCTCCGTGCGGCGGCTTCTGGCACGGTGCCTGAGCAAGGACCCGCGCACGCGGGATGTGGGCGAGGCGCGGATCGTGCTCGCGTCCCCTATGAAAGAAGATATCGCGGGCGCCCTCGCTGCTCGCCCTGCGCCCGCACCGCCGGGTCGGCCGGAAGATGGCTGTGACGAAAACCGTTTCCTCGAAGATCGGCTCCGGGCAACCCTGCGGTTCGCTACCTACCTACGACTTCCCCTTGTGGTTCTTGAGTAGCTCGCGCCCTCGCTCGGTGAGCCGGTAGCGCTGCTTGCTGCTGCGCGGCTTGTCGGGGATGGTCATCTCCAGAAGCCCTTCCGCGAGCAATGGGCCCAGCACTTGGTTCCTGAACTTGGTGCGGTCCGATCGTCCGGCGATCTCCAAGAGCACCGTCAGTGGCTGGTCTTCCGAGCAGCCGGCGAGGATCGCAACTTGGTGCCGACTTGGTGCCGACTTGGTGCCGACCTCGCCTGTGACTCGTTGGGCCCTCCGTTCCCCTGACTCGGCTTCGGCCTGAGCCCGGACCTCGGGATTCGGCCGGAAGATCGCCGTAACGAACCCCGTTTCCTCGAAGACCGGCTCCGGGCAGCCCTGCTCCCGTGCCTCGTCGCGGATGCGCCGGATGCCGGTTCCGGCCTTCTCGATGAACTCGATCCGGTGAAGGAGATCGGCGATCAGCGTGTTGCGGCGGATGCTCTTGTGGCCCAGGTCGGCAAGCGTCATCCCCTTGGGCAGACCGCCCGGGCTCGAAACCTCGATCCGGTCGGTGTAGAGCTCCACGAAGACGTTCGCCCCCTCCATGAACCAGTCGCGGTGCATCACGGCGTTGGTGATGGCTTCGCGCACGGCCTTCATGGGGTACTCCGGGATGTTCTGCCGGCGGAGGCCCTCGATCCGCCACGCGGTGCGGGTGTTGCGCTCGATGAAGCGCATGGCATCTTCGATGTCGGCGACGATGCCGCCGTCAAAATCCTTGCGATCCAGGACGTTCACCTTGTCGGTTCCCTTGGCGAGCAGGCAGGTGATGTAGGCCTGGTTGAAGAAGTGCCGCACGTTCTTCGCGAAGAAGAGCACGCCCGCGTTGCGGAAGAGCAGCTTCCCGCCCGAGCGCTCGGCCGCCTCGATATTGACCAACACGTCGTCGGCGCGCGGCCGGCCGCCGATGCCGGAGAGCCGGAGCCAGGTCGTGTACTTCTCGCGGTCGAAGTCCTCCGGGTATCGGAAGCGGGGATACGGAACGAGATCGAACCGGATCACCCCCTCGGAGCGGAAGAAGTCGCGGATCTCGTCGCGGGAGAGCTTTTGCGTCACCGAGCCCTGCCGCCAGAAGAAGCCCTCGCTGCACTGCACGGGCTTGGCGTCGCTCTCGCGCACGTGCACGACGAGCACCCCGGCCACCGGCTCCACCACCACGTGCACCGGCGGATCGCAGTTGCGGGCGACGTCCTGGATGCGGGCCCGCAGGAGGTTCGTGTCCTTCAGCCTGGCGATCGTTCCGTCATCGCGCACCCCGAGAAGGATCCTGCCGCCGATCGTGTTGGCCATCGCCACCATCTCGCGGGCGAACGATGCGGAAAGCCCCTCCTTGAATTCGAGCGTCGTGCCTTCTCCCTGTTGAACGAGGATCTGGAGGTCGGAGGTCTTCATGCCGGTGGCGCTCCTCTCGCGTGTCCTCTCGGGGTCATTTGTCCGCGCAGGTCGCCCGGTCCGGATCGCCACTTCGGGAGGTCTCGGGTGCGGAGGTCCTCTCCGGAGTCGAGCCCGGCCATGGCGATCATGCGCCGCAGAGCCGCGCGCAGACCTGTGTCCCCTACCCGCGTCCAGTTGAGGATCCGTAACCCTTGTGCGGGTCCGGTTGCTTGCAGGGCCGAGGGTCGAAGCCCGGTATTCCAGTCTCGTGTACACTTCCCCGGCTTTTCTGGGGAGATCCACCTTTGAACTTCGAGCCCGGCCTCGACCTCCTCCACTACCGCCTCCTCGAGAAGATCGGGGAAGGCGGCATGGGAGAGGTCTGGCGGGCGAAGGACCAGACCCTCGACCGGGAGGTGGCGATCAAGGTCCTGCCGACCGCGTTCACCGCCGACCCGGATCGCCTCGCGCGGTTCGAGCGGGAGGCGAAGGTCCTGGCGTCGCTCAACCACCCGCACGTCGCCGCCATCCACGGCTTCCACGAGGCGGACGGGCGGCGGTTCCTCTCCATGGAGCTGGTGCCGGGGGAGGACCTGGCGCTGCGACTCACACGCGGGCCGCTCCCGGTGGACGAGGCGATCGCGGTCGCACGGCAGATCGTCGAGGCGCTCGAGTACGCGCACGATCACGGGATCGTCCACCGCGACTTGAAGCCGGCCAACATCAAGATCACACCCGATGGAGCCGTGAAGGTCCTGGACTACGGCCTGGCGAAGGCGATGGCGGGAGACCCGTCGCTGTCGGGAGCGATCTCGGCGCCCACCATGATGCCGACGGTCACGAGCGCGGGGACGGTGGCGGGGATGATCCTCGGCACCGCCGCATACATGAGCCCCGAGCAGGCGCGGGGCCGGAGCGTGGACAAGCGCGCGGACATCTGGGCGTTCGGCTGCGTTCTCTGGGAGATGCTCACGGGCCGCCGCGCCTTCGACGGGGAGACGGTGACCGATGTCCTGGCCGCAGTGGTGACGCGCGATCCCGACATGAGCGCCCTCCCCTCCTCGACGCCCATTTCCGTGCGGCGGCTTCTGGCACGGTGCCTGGACAAGGACCCGCGCACGCGGCTCAGGGACGTGGGCGAGGCGCGGATCGCTCTCGCGTCTCCTTCAATAGAAGATGGCGCCGTCGCCGCGGCCGTTCCCGGCCAGGCACCCTCCCCGCGTGGCCGGACTTGGTGGCTCGCCGGCGCGGCCCTCGCCCTCGTGGCGGGAGCGGCGATCGGGAAGCTCGCGCTCGCGCCGACGGTCCCGCCTGTCCGGACGATCGAGTTCAACGTGACCGTCCCGGGACAGCGCATCGAGAGCGGCTCGCTGGCGCTGTCTCCCGACGGGTCCTCTCTCGCGTTCGTGGTCCGGGACAAGGACGGGCAGCGGCAGCTCACCGTCCGGAGCATGGATTCGATCGAGGCGCGGGTTCTTCCGGGCACGGCCGGCGCGTACCACCCGTTCTGGTCTCCGGACGGACGGGAGATCGCCTTCTTCTCCGAGAACCGGCTGCTGCGGATCGCGCTCGACGGCGCCGCGGCGCGGCCGATCGCCGTCGTTCCGGACGCCAGGGGCGGGAGCTGGGGTCCGGGGGACGTGATCCTGGTCGGCAGCGGCTCCGGGCCGATCCGGCGGGTCTCCTCGTCGGGGGGGCGACCGCCCGTGGGGGTGACCGAGCTCGACCGAGGAGTCGAGGACGCCCACGCGTGGCCTGCCTTCCTCCCTGACGGGAAGCAGTTCGTGTTCCTCGCCGATGCCTCGTCCGACGAGGGCCACCGGATCCACCTGGGGGAGCTGGACAGGGGGCCGACGAAGATCCTCAAGAAGGCGGTGCGATCCCAGCCCATCGTCGATCCGTCGGGACGGCTGCTCCTGGGTGAGGTGGGCCAGCTGGTCGCCTACCCGTTCGATTTCCGGAGCGGGACGCTCGGGGAGCTCTCCGTGCTGATCGCGAGCACGGTGTACCCCCTGGGGGCGCAGCACTACGCTCCGTTCTCGGCGGCCGCCGGGGGCGTCGTGGCGTTTCAGACCGGATCGTCCGAGACCGAGCTCGTCTTCGTGGATTTCGAGGGGCGCGTGCTCCGCAAGGTCACCGACCCCGAGCGGATCGGGAACCCGGCGATCTCCCCCGACGGCAAGCGGGTCTCCTTCGAGATCTTCACCGACACGTCGTCGGAGCGGCTCGTCTGGGTCCAGGACGTGGAGAGGAGGGTGCGCACGGCGGTCTCCCAGCGCGGCAACGCGGCCGACAGCTCGGCCTGGGGCGCGGACGGCGAGACGGTCTACTTCGACGCGAATCCCGGCGGGAAATGGGACGCGTACCGCAAGGCGGTCAGCGGAGGCGGCGAGCCGGAGCGCCTGGAGTCGCCGGTCAAGAGCGACATCACCATGCTCGACGCGTCGCCCGACGGACGCTGGCTGCTCACCGCGATCACGATGGGGGAGGACCAGGGCGACCTGGTTCTCCACGAGCTGACCGCCGCGAAGGGTGCCTGGATCGAATGGTCCAAGGGCCGGTTCAACGACGAGAACGGCAGCTTCTCTCCCGACTCGCGCTGGATCACCTACACGAGCGACGCGTCGGGGCGCACGGAGGTCTACGTCGCGCCGGTCCAGGGCGGGCCCGGGGTCCGCCGCTTCCAGATCTCCTCCGGCGGCGGGTTCGAGCCGAAGTTCTCCCCCGACGGGAAGAGGATCTATTACCGGTCCGCCAGGGATGAGTGGATGTCCGCCGACATCGAGGAGTCGGGAGATCGCATCGATGCGAAGACCCCGCGGGTGCTGTTTTCCGTGACGGCGGCCGATCTCCCCTGGATCCGGAATTTCGTGGACGTCCTGCCCGACGGCTCGGGGTTCCTCCTCGTCCGACCGGTCGGATCCGCCGAGAGCGCGATCCGCGTGCGGACGGGAGGGCGCTCGTCGTGAGCTTTGCCCAGCCGCCACTTGCGGATATAACCCATTCCGTGAACACGGAACGCCCGGCCATCGCCATCGTCGACCGACGCATCGAGCGCGCGGAGCTCGCCCGTCTCGTCGGGGAGTACTTCGGGGACATGGTCAAGCTCGTGATCGACCTCGGGAAGAGCCGCATCGCGGTCGGAGGCGAGCTGCAAGCCGACGCCGAGCAGCTCCTCCTTGAGAGCGGGAGCGTGCAGTCGGACCTCTGGGGCGCGAACTACTATCCCGGAACAGGCCGCGACGACTGCATCGAGTTCACAGCTCTCATCAACATCCGCCCCTCTCGGGGGAACCCCAGCATGGAGATTCAGGACCCCGCGGTCCGGGAGAAGGTCCGAGCTCTGACGCTCAGCCTGATCGGCGAGGGCGAGGCAATCTGAGATGGCGCAGCACGCCTCGCTGTCCCCCGACCGGTGGTCGTCCTTCTCCCTCGACCAGCAGATTCTCATGATCGCCAACGAGATGAACCGCGCGGGGAAGCTGATGGGACCCCTGGACCGAGGCCGAATGCGAGCTGCCTACGAACGAGTCCTCAATCTCACCGACCTCACGGCGCGGGTTCAACATAAGACGACCCTCCGCCGGGAGCTCCTGCGCTGGCGTGACCTCGTCGCCGAGCTCTACATCTCCCCAGACCCCGACGCTTCGAGCCATGCGGCTCTGTTCCGGTGCCTCCTCCGGTTCACTCCGGAGGCCTCGAAGCAGCTCGCGGTGCAGAATCCCCCCTCGTGAGTGAGCGCATCTCCCATTACGAGATCCTCTCCCGCATCGGCGCCGGCGGAATGGGCGAGGTCTTTCGCGCCCGGGACACTCGCCTGGGCCGGACCGTCGCGCTCAAGTTCTTGCCCGACGCCTTCGCAGAGGATCGCGACCGGGTCGCCCGCTTCCAGCGCGAGGCCCAGGTGCTGGCCTCTCTGAACCATCCGAACATCGCGAGTCTCTACGGGTTCGAGGAAGCCGACGGCAAGCCGTTCCTGGTCATGGAGCTGGCCGAGGGAGAGAGCCTCGATCAGCGTCTTGGCCGGGGCCCCATGCCCGTGGACGAAAGCATCGCGGTCGCCCTCCAGATCGCCCAGGCGCTCGAGGAAGCGCACGACCGCGGGGTCATCCACCGGGATCTGAAGCCGGGGAACGTGCACGTGACCGACGAGGGGAGGGTGAAGGTTCTGGATTTCGGTCTGGCCAAAGCACTCGAGGCCGACCCGGGGGCTGAAGCCGCCGAGACGCTCGCCCGGTCCCCCACGATCACGCGGGCGACCGAGGCCGGCGTGATCCTGGGAACTGCCGCGTACATGAGCCCCGAGCAGGCCAAGGGGAGGCGCGCCGACCGTCGCTCGGACGTGTGGAGCTTCGGGGTCCTGGTCCTCGAGATGCTCTCCGGGAAGCGCGCCTTCGAGGGGGAGAGCATCACCGAGACCCTGGCCTCGATCATGAAGGACCCGATTCCGCTGGATCGGCTCTCGCCGGACACCCCTCCTCCGCTCCGCGTGCTCCTGGCGCGCTGCCTCGAGCGCGATCCAAAAAAACGCCTCCAGGCGATCGGCGAGGCGCGGATCGCCCTCGAAGGGATGCGGGCCCCGGGCGATTCGAGCATGTCCGTGAGCCCGGGGACCCTGGCCTCCGGAATCCTCACCGCGGGCGCTCCCGGCGGTCCGTCCTCGTTCGAGCCCGTCGCAGAAGCAGCTGCCACCGGGAAACACGGACGCGCCGCGGTCGTCCCCTGGGCGGTCGCCGCCCTCGGCCTCGCCCTCGCCGGGCTCGCGTGGATGCGCGGCTCCAGTGGCACGGTCGCCGAGCGGGGCGGTTCCCTCCGCAAGTTCCTGATCAAGACCGGAACCTTCGGCGTCGCCGACCGGCGACCGGCGGTCCTCTCTCCCGACGGCCGCCGCATCGCGTACACCCACGACGACGGGATCTGGGTCCGCGACCTCTTCTCCCTCGAATCGCGGCTCCTCGTCTCGGCCCCGGGGCGCCCGCCCGAGGAAGTGCCGAGCAGTCCCATGTGGTCGCCGGACAGCCGGCAGATCGCCTATACCGCTTCGGCGCGGCTGTGGAAGATCCCCGCCGAGGGCGGGTCCCCGGCTGCGGTGTGCAGCGTGGGGGACGGATTCTCGGGAGGGACCTGGCTTGCAGACGACCGGTTCGTCTACTCCATTCCCCGCGGGAACATGTTCGAGGTCTCCTCCCGCGGCGGGGATCCCAGGGTGCTTCTGACCCGGGACGAGAACGATGTGGATTTCCACGACCCGTGGGGACTTCCCGGAGGCCGGGCGATCGTCTACGCGCTCCACCGCAAGGAGGGAGTCGACACGATCGAGCTCCTGGCGGACGGGAAGCGCAAGCAGCTCCTCCGCGTGCCGGTCAGCGACACGAGCTCGCCCCAGGTCGTGAACCTGGTGTCCTACGCCCCCAGCGGACATCTGCTGTACCAGAGGGATCAGGGGAACCGCGGCGTGTGGGCGGTTCCTTTCTCGCTCGCGACTCTCGAAGTCACGGGCGAGCCGTTCCTCGTCGCCGCCTACGGGACGAGCGCGTCCGCCTCGCAGGACGGAACCCTTCTCTACGTTCCCGGGCGCGAGGAGACCCCGCGGCAGATGGTCTGGCTCAATCCCCGGGGCGAGATCGAGGGGACGGTGGGAAACGCGCTGCGTGGTCTGAGCACCCCCGCCCTCTCTCCCGACGGAGCCAGAGTCGCCTATTCCGCCGAGGACAACGGCGCCGGAGAGATCTGGGTTCAGGATCTGACCACGGGCACGCGGACCCGCCTGACCTTCACCCCCGCCGACGAGGGCGAGCCGAGGTGGATCCCCGGGCAGAACCGCGTCGCCTTCGTCTCCAAGCAGGAGGGGCGCTCGGTGGTGAGTGCCCGGCCGGCCGACGGCTCGGGAGACGCGGTCGTCCTCGCCGAGGACGGCGCCGTTCCGGAATTCACCCCCGACGGCAAGTGGATCGTCTTCCAGGGGACGAGCGACACCCGCAGCGGGCTCATGCGCCGTCCCACGGACGGGCATGGGGAATCCGAGATGTTCCTCCCCGGCCCCGGGAGCAACCTGTACAGGCCTGCCCTCTCGCCGGACGGTCGCTACGTCGCGTACCTCTCCTGGGAGCGTGGCACCGCCACCACCTACATTCGCCCGTTTCCCGCCGGCGAGGGGAAGTGGGAGCTTCCGGGGTCCTGGGAGTCCGAGGTGCTCTGGCTCGAGGACCGCATCCTCTA
>Ga0247727_10014742_pt1 | contig 12932 bp, 9 predicted proteins | sample WisWelCaveWW1625_FD_202498 | JGI IMG/M metagenome (GOLD analysis project Ga0247727, IMG submission 202498) | Biofilm microbial communities from Wishing Well Cave, Virginia, United States - WW16-25 | ecosystem: Environmental > Aquatic > Deep subsurface > Groundwater > Cave microbial mat | place...
GCGATCAACGGCGAGGGCCCCGGGTGCGACCACAAGTACTGATTCGACCCGACCTCATCCGCTAGACGGTTTTCTCTACTCCGACGAGATCCGGCTCCCAACCGGCATGCGCGGTTCAGTCGAGGAAGCGGGACTCGATTCGCTCCGGCTGATTTACAACAGGCAGCCGTCGTCCGATAACACCTTCAACTTGATCAAAGGACTTCTCCTCGCCGAGCAGGGCCGCGATGCGGACCCGTTACTGCGCGAAGCAGTGGAAGCTTTCCGGGGCGAATCCAGATTTCGCAACCTCGCGGCAGTTCTGGCTTACAAGAACAGCGATCTCGCAAAAGCCGAGAGCGAGCTGCGAGCGGCACTGTCTCTCGCCGGCGATTCCTATCTCCTCGTCAATCTGGCAACCGTCCTGGGGGAGCAGGGGCGCTTGTCCGAGGCGGATGCTTTGCTGACTAGCGTAGTGGAACGAGATCCGGAGGCACCGATCGCAGATCTCGCTCGCTCGCGCGCAACCTCTTCGATCCAACCGCGCCTCGAACAATGAGGCGCACGTACATCCCAAGATGAGGCGACGATCGATTCACAACTCGACCCAAGGGAGCCAAGATGAACACCCGTTATTTGATTGTCGGCGCCATGATCTTGTTGAACGAAAGTGTCGTGCAGGCCCAGATCGTGAATGGCGACTTCGATGCCGGCGGAGACGGCTGGTCGGTGTCGGCACCTCCGGGGTGGTCGATCACGTTCAATCCTGCCGGAGGCAACCCGGGAGGATTCGTGCGAATCGAGTCGCCGGCTTCGCACTCCGGCGGAACCGCATGCATTCGCCAGACTTTCTTCTGCGGCCCGGCGACTCCCGACAGTGTGACCGGCTGCTCGGTTGCCTACGGATTTCGATTCGAGCAATTGGCGGGTGCGATTGAGAATGGCCGGATCTTCTGGAGAGTGGACGATTGCAGCGACGGCGAGGGGACCTTCTTCCCCATCTTCGATTGGCAACAAGCAGCGGTCAACGATTGTCTCTGTGGAACGCGCACCCTCGAACTTTGTTTGAACGTCGAGCCCGGAGACAACCACTTCGCAATCAGTTTCGACAACATTGCGTCGACCACCGAATGCGATGTGGTGGGCGCAGAGGTGCGACCTTGGGGGCTGGTCAAGAGCCGCTACCGGTAGGCGCTGGCGCAGTCCGGCGAGCCGGTCGCATCGTCTCGAGATGATCCAACTCGGCATGGACCGAGTTACTGCGCGACGAGGAAGCGGCGGACGCAGCGTTCGCCGTTGGCGTCGAGGACGGCGAAATAGAGGCCAGCGGCGAGACGGCGGCCGCGCGCGTCGTGACCGTCCCAGGTGACACGGCTGCGACCGGTGGGTGCGGTGCCTGTGAACAGCGTCGCGACCTCGTCGCCGCGCACATTGACGATGCGCAAGCGCGCGTGCGCGGCGGCGGCGAGATCGAATGCGAACTGCGCCGCACCCCGCACCGGATTCGGCCGGATCGCTTCGAACTGCAACCTCGCATCGTGGACCACGGCATCCGATGAATTCGGATCCACGACGAAATCACCGTTGTGCACGAACGGCAAGTCACCGGCGGGTCCCACGACGCGCGTCGCCCGCGGCGCCCAGATGCGGAAGCCGATGTCGGCGCGCGACACGTACACCGTCTCGCCCATCATCGCGGCGCTTGCCTCCGTACTCAACGTCACCAGATCGACGCCGCTCCAGTGCAAACGCGTGCCCTCGGCGAGCGTGAAGGCGAGCACCTCGGTCGCGGTGTGACGCACCAGCGCCAGCGCGCCGTCGGTCGCGATCGAGTCGGGAGTCACGAGCGAATCCGCCGGCACGAGGCTTCCGACCAGCGCGCGCTCGGGATCGTGCACGGCGACATCACGCACCGGGCCCCAGTCGAGTGCCAGCGCCGTCGCATCCCCGATCTGCCAAGACGTGTAGTTGGGCGACGCTGTGCCAATCGGCAGCGGCACCAACGCGGTGCAGAATCGCGGCGCGATGGACGTTGTCGACGCGACGAGCCGTAGCGTCGACGGGTCGATTCCGCCGTGCAGGTAAGTTGCAGCACTGACCGCGAGATCGTTCGGCTCGGGATGCGCGAAATAGATCTCGAGCGACGCCGTCCCGCCTTGTGCCACGACCGGGCGCGCATTGGTGCTGACGGTCAAATCGGCGCGCAGGTGCAGCAGCCAATTGTACGTGTGTGCGACTCCGTCCTTCGCGATGTCGTCGGCCATCAAGATCCACGGCGGTGCATCGACACCCTTCACGACCAACACGCGCCGGTCGGCACGCAGCAACGGATTGCCGCCGTCATATCCCCAGCTCCAATCCGAGGTCGGAAACGGCACACCCGCAGCATTGAATGGACTGTAGGTCGCGTACGCCTGCGACGCATCGCCATGCACGAAGTCGGCGAACGGCGTCAAGAGCGAGGCGGCGATTGCGCCGTCGGTGCCGATCGAGTTGCCCGCATTGTGCTGTCCAACGCCGTCCACCAGGATCGCATTGTGCGATTCCGTTTGCTTCGGCACGCTCGTCGAGCCGACGCTGCCGCAATCCATGACGAGTCGCTCGCCGTAGGCCGCCAGCGTGAAGTGGTTCTGATCCTCTTGCGCATGCCCGCCGAAGAAGGTTCCCGAGTAGAAAGTGAACAGGATCTCGTTGCCCGCCGCACCGCTTTTCCAACCGCTGCGGTAGGCGTACAAACCGCGATCGGCGAAGAGTTTCCCTGCGGGCAAGATCGTCGCTGGATCCACCAACGGGAGCGGCTGCGTCCACAGCGCGGTCGCGACCCGGTCGGCGTAGATGCTGTAGTCGAACCCGTAGATGCCGGTCACGTGCCGTTGCAAATACTTCGCGAGCACGCTGCCGAAGCGCGACTGCGCCCATGCCAAATACGTGTTGTGCAGCGCCAGCGGTCGCGTGCTCCACGGTGAGTCGTTCAAGTTGTTGGTGCGGCCGCTGCCTTCCGGCAGCACTTCGTAGCACAGCCACTCGGCGACGCGCGCGAAACGCGGGTCCGAAACCAGATCGGTGCCGTCGAAACGCAAGCGCGCCTCGGCATAGGGTGCCAACATGCGAAAGATCCAGCCGCCGTACAGCACGCCTTCTTTGTAGGCGCCGTCGCTTCCCAAGATGTCGCTGGTGCACTTTTGCACCAGTGCATCGCCGAAAGCCATGTACGACGCGAGCAGGGCGTGATCCACCGCTGGCACGTCGTCCCACAGTGCGATCACCGCCAGGCCCATGGACGCGCCGACGGTAAGTCCATGGTTGCCGGTGTAGGGATTGTATTGATAGCTGAAGTAATTGATATGTGTCGGCATGAAGTCGAGGTAGGTGCGCATTTCGGTGCACACTTCCTCGCACTCGGCCGGCGTCGCGTCCGCAAATGCGAGGTCATAGCCGAGCGCCATGGTCTGCAAGCGCAGCGCGCTGCCGAATTCGTCGCTGCTCACGTCGCGGTTGCGCACCAGGTACAGCACCACCTCGCGGCACTTCGCTGCGAACGGCGCACCGGCGGTGTCGACGTGCGCCACCAGCCCGAGTTGCCCGACCGTGTGCAAACCCTCCCACGATCCTAGCAAGGTCGTGACCGGCGACAGGAGTGCGGACGAGGCCCATAGGCGCATCGCGTTGTAGGCATTGTCGTCGTCGCCGCCATCCTGCAGCTTGGTGCGCAGTGCCGGCACATCGGTAGTTTCGAACAACAAGCGCGGATGGTTCACGTAGGTCGAATCGGCGATCACGAGCGGGCGGGCAGGGGACGCGACGGCGGGCAGCGCCAGCAGCAGCGACAACGCGGCGCGCGCCATCTCTTGCACCAGTGCTTCGACGTCCAACCCAGGCATGCTGCGACTCCGCGTTCGTTCAGGGCTTGGCAGTCTCGCCGCGTTTCTTCGCCAACTCGAGCTTCAGGATGGACACGAACTGCGCCGTCAGCGCGGTGCGCGCCGGCTCCACGACCTCGCGCGGCAACCCGTTGGCGCCGCCGCGCTCGTGCAACTCCCGCAGCTTGTCGAAGCTGGCACCCAAGAGGTCCAACTGCTCGACCGTGAGTGCATTCTTCGGCACCGCTTGTGCACGACTGCGCAACACCGCGTGCTCGACGCGCACCGCATCATAGAAAGCGCGGTTGGCGGCGTACTCGCCGGCCGCGGTTCCCGCCTTCGCCTCCATCTCGAACAGGAAGGTTTCGACGCGCCGCTGCAGGTCCGTCGTTCCAGCGTCGAGCACCTCGTCGTACTCGCTCGAGAACCGAACGCTGCTGCATGACGCGACGACGATCAACGCCACGAGGGCAAAACCGAAGGTGGCGCGCCTCGATAGCGACACGGCGCCATGCACCAGCGAGATCCGGCGCACCGGAATCCTCCTTGGAGGTCTTGAATCGGACGCGAACGAAGTCCTGTGAAGGTTAGCACCGTACGCGGGCGGGCGTACAGCCGGCGGCTGCGAGACAGGCGAAGTGCGCGCTCAGGAATCGGTTTCGAGGATCAAGATGGTGCGGAAATCCTGCACGGTGAAGTTCCAGGAGGTGCCGGTCACGACGCCGAGCGCATAGATGGTGAAGCGACCGTCGCCGGTGGTTTCGCGCGCGACGACCTCGCGCCCACCGGCGCCGACCAGCGCCGCCGACTTGTTCCAATCGAGCGCGACCAAGGCGCTCGGCAGCACATCGATCGGCCCCCACAAGCGCACACCATTGGTACGCACGAGCGCTGGGTTCGTGAACGAGGTGGTATCGGCGGTGACAAAGAACTCCGGCCGCACGATCGTGAGACCGTTGTTCTTGATCGAGCCCAGCAGCGCGATGTCGGCAACTGCTTGCAGGCCGCTCTTGGTGTTGCGGTACACGGCGACTTGGTTCAGGTCCACTTGGGCACGACCGATCGCGGTGGAACCCGCCAGCGTCCCGGCCACGTTCATCGCCGCCGGGCCTTCGGACTCCGCGATCACGGTGCGCGACGCGAGGTTACAGGCGCCGCTGGCGAGCGCCAGCGCCAAGCAGGACAACACGAGGTGCGCACGTCGCACGGGCGATCTCCTCACGGCACCGGGTGGAAGCGGAACTGCACGCCCACATTCAGATTCACGAAGCGGCGCGACGTTTCGTCGGTCGGCACGACCACGACCTCGCTGCGCGCCTGCAGGGCGAAGCCAACCGGCAATGCGTACGCGTAGCCGACGCCGGCGCTGTATCCCAATTCGGTGCGGGCTTCGGCACCTTCGCGCGCCAGTCGGTAGGACCCGATGCCGACATACGGAAACACCGGGAATCCGCTGCCGAGTCCCATCCGTCCCCAAGCCGCGATCGCTCCGTACGACAAGACATTGAAGCCGATGCGATCGTAGGTCGTGCCGCCGAAGGTTTCCTCGTGGCGCCCGCCATCGGCGATCGCGAAAAACGGTTCGAACGTGACGTTCGACACGGCGTGCACCGGCACGCGAATGCCCCACTGCGGACCCGGGTCGTTGTCTTCTTGCGCCAACGGCAGGTTTTCGCCGCCGAAGACCCCGAGACCCACCGTCACCGCATGCACCGGGGAAGCAACCGCGAGCAACACCCACACGAGGAGCATCGCGGCGCGATCGCTCTTGCGGTTCGTCCCTCGCATCCCGTGTTACCTCGCGGATTTCGATGCGCGCGCCAACGCGCGTGTAGAACTGTGCGGACTCGCCCGGACCACCGGGCAAACACCGCCTTGGGTCGGGGAGCAAGATGCAGGCCTCCTACTCCGAACGCGGTGTCATCACATTGCCGCCTTCCCACCGCCGACCATGACGATCACCTCGTGTCGGGAACGCTGGAAACTCGGCGTCTTCAATGATCTGGCGGTCGCCATCCGAACGCTGCGCGCGGACGGCAGCATCCGCCGCGCCGCGGTGGTGGGCTATACTGACCGCGCCTTTCGCGCACCACCGTTTCGAAGGGAGCCTCGCGATGCTCGCCGCGCGCAGCGAATCTCGACCCCATCGTGCGCATGCACTCGCCGTTTGCATCCTCGTCCTCGTGCTCGCGCGCACCGCCTCAGCGCAGCCCGTTGCGCCATCCGACAGTTTGTTGCCGTCGGCGGGCGTGCATCCGCTCGGGATTCGCGACCTGTGGACGTTCGAGCGCGTGTCCGATCCGCAGCCGTCGCCCGATGGTGCTTGGGTCGCGTATGCGCGCCGTGCTTACGACGCCAAGGCGAACACGTCGTATTCGAATCTTTGGTTGGTGCCGGCTGCGGGTGGCGCGTCGCGACGTCTCACCACCGCGCGTGCCATGGATACGCAGCCGCGTTGGGCGCCGGACGGACGCAGCGTCGCCTTCCTGTCCGATAGAAGCGGCAAGACGCAGATCTGGAGCATCGACATCACGGGCGGCGAAGCGCGCGCGGTGCTCGAGTTGCCGGTGGACGTCGAGAGCTTTCAATGGTCGCCGTCCGGCGATCGACTGTGTTTCGCGGCCGGGACCTATCCCGATTGCGCCGATCTGAAGTGCACCGCCGAACGAGCCAAGAAACTCGAGGACAGCGGCATGACGGCGCGCATCTACGATGATCTGCTGTTCCGGCATTGGGACAAGTGGGATTCGGGACGGCGTGTCCACCTGTTCGTGGTGCCGGCCGCGGGTGGCGCGCCGGTGGACCTCATGCAAGGGGCCGACCTCGATGCGCCGCCGTTGCCGTCGGGTGGCGTCGAAGCGTATTCGTGGTCGCCGGATGGCAAGTCGGTCGCCTTCCAAGCGCGCCGTCGCGAGCCGACCGCGGCGTGGACGACGAATCTCGATCTCTATATCGCGGCCGCCGACGGCTCTGGGTTTCGTTGCGTCACCGAATCGAATTTGGCGGCGGATGCATGGCCGGCGTATGCACCCGACGGCAAGTCGCTCGCGTATCTCGCCATGGCGCGCCCCGTCTACGAGGCCGATCGCGAACGCGTCACGCTGTACGAGCCCGCCTCGAGTCGCCGGCGCGTGGTCACCGAAACCTGGGATCGTTCTCCGACGGAACTCGTGTGGTCGCCGGCGGGCAAGCGGATTTACCTCGTGGCGCCTGATCAAGGCACGCGCCGCATCTTCGCGTTGGAAGCAGCGACCGGCAACGTGAAGCGTCTCGAACTCACCGGTTCCGCCACCTCGGTGCGCGTGTCGCGCAGTAAAGAAGGCGAACGTCTCGTCTACATCGGCGAATCGCTGACCTCGCCACACGAGATTTTCTCGTGCACGCCCGACGGACGCGAGGTCCGGCAACTCACGACCACGAATGCCGAGCGACTCGCCGCGGTGCGCATGAGCAAGCCGGAGGAAGTGTGGTACACGGGCGCCGGCGGCACGCGCGTGCACGCATGGCTGCATCCGCCGGTCGATCGACGCGAGGGCGAGCGCTATCCGCTCTTGGTGCTGGTGCACGGCGGCCCGCAGGGTTCGTGGGAGAATCGCTTCAGCTATCGCTGGAATCCGCAAGTTTGGGCAGGCGCTGGATACGCGGTCCTGGCTCCCGATCCGCGCGGCTCCATCGGCTACGGGCAAGAGTTCAGCGACGCCATCCGCAATGACTGGGGCGGCAAGTGTTACGAGGACATCATGCTGGGTGTCGAACACGTGGTCGCGAACATGCCGTGGGTGGACGGCGATCGGGTCGCCGCGGCCGGTGGTTCATTCGGCGGCTATATGATGTTGTGGATGGCGGGTCAAACGGATCGTTTCCGCTGCCTGGTGAATCACGCCGGCCTCTTCGATCTCGAAAGCTTCTACGCCAGCACCGAGGAACAGTGGTTTCCCGAGTGGGATTTGGGCGGCGTGCCGTGGGAAATGCCGGAGTCCTACCAACGCTGGTCGCCCAGCAAGTTCGTGCAGCGCTGGAAGACGCCGATGCTGGTGACGCACGGCGCACGCGACTACCGCGTGCCGGAAGCGCAAGGGTTCGCCGCCTACACGACGTTGCAGCGGCGCGGCGTGCCGTCGCAGTTGCTGCACTTCCCCGACGAGCATCACTGGATCCAGAAGTCGCGCAATTCGATCCTGTGGTACGACACGGTGATTTCCTGGCTCGACCGCTGGTGCAAGCAGGCCTCGGCACGACCCGGGCAACCCTGAGCCTCCCTTGCATGAGATGTGGCAGAGGACTAACCTGAGCCATCCTGCGTTTAGGAAGCAGTCATGGCTGGTATCGCAGACTTCGTTGCGGGTCGCGCAGCCTCGCAATCGCTCCTGGGGTTTCGCGGTGGCACGCTCAGTATTCTGCTGGCATGTTCGCCCTGCGGTCAGGCGTGGGCGCGAACGTGGCACGTGAGAGCGGACCGCACGGGCGACGTACCGACGATCCAAGCTGCTCTCGACTCCGCGCGTGCCGGCGACATCGTGCTGGTCGCGCCAGGGACCTACACTTGGACTACGGAAGATGCGGACGACACCGCTCCGAGCCCGAGCCTGCTCTACATGGTGCCCAACGTGACCTTGCGCGGTGAAAGCGGTGCCGAGAACACGATCCTCGACGCCGAGCGACGCGGGCGGGTCATCACGGGTCTCGATGTCGAACGGGCGCGCATCGAAGGCCTCAGCTTGACCAACGGGCGAGGATACGCGGCAGGATTGCTCGTCGACGGAGACTCGCATCCCACCGTTGCCCGCTGCATCGTCCGCGACAACCACAATCGGTCGCAAACCGGTGGAACCATCACCTGTCGCAATACCACGCTTGTCGACTGCCAAATCTCGAACAACAGCACCGACGGCAGCGGCGGAGGCCTGAACGCTCGCTCCTGCTTCATCACCGGGTGCTTGATCCGCGACAACGAGGCCTCGGGCGTGGAATCAGGCGCCTCGGGCGGCGGTATCGTGGCCGTCGGCAGCACCATCGCCGACTGCCGCATCGAAACCAACCGTGCCTTCAACTACCCGGGTTCGGGCGGTGGAGGCGTGATCTTGAACGATGGCTCACTCTTGCGTTGCACGCTGGTCGCGAACGAGACCAACGGTCCGGGCGGAGGCGTCTGGTGTTCCGGAGAATGCTCGATCACCGACTGCATCTTTGTCGCGAACAAGGGCTTCGGCGGTGCGGCGATCGCGGGCGGTATTCTGAACGTGAGCGGCTGCACGCTCGTCGCCAACGAGGACAGCGGTCATCCGCGAGTTCCGGCGCGCGTCGGCGGCATCCAGGGGCGAGGGAACGTGCGCAACACCATCGTCGCCTTGAACATCGGGGCCGCATGCGAGGGCGACCTGACGTTCGCATGCTGCGATCTCTTCGGCAACTCGCTGGGTGATGCGATCTGCGGTGACGGAGGTGGGAACTTCGGCGCCGACCCGGAGTTCTGCGCCGTCGACCCGGCAGGCAGTCTGAATCTCGCACTGCAATCGGACTCGCCCTGCACGCCGGGAAATCACCCGGCAGGCAACCCCTGTGGTCTCATCGGCGCGGTAGCCGTGGGGTGCCAGACTGTCTTGGTTCAACCCGTAAACTGGAGCGAGGTGAAGCGCCTCTACCGGTGAGGCGCGCCACATGCACCACGCACACCTCACTGCGATCGCTTGGGGCAGTCTCGTCCTCCTGGCAGTCTCGAAACCCGCACTCGCAGCTTGGATGCCCGATGGGATCCCAGTCTGCAGGTCGCCCGGCGGGCAAGTGGATGCCGTCGTCGCAACGGACGGCGCGGGCGGCGTGTTCGTGGCCTGGGAAGACAACCGCAGCCAGCGTTACGACGACACCGACATCTATGTGCAGCACATCACACCCCAGGGTGATGTGGATGCGGGCTGGCCCGAGAACGGCTTCGGCGTCAGCACTGCGAGTAGTCGCCAGTTCCGGCCGTCGATGGTCCCCGACGGCACGGGCGGCGCCATTCTGATGTGGGGTGACACGCGCACCTACGGGTACCTCATCGAGATCTATGCACAGCGCATCACCAGAACCGGTCAGATCGCGGACGGGTGGATTGCGAACGGGGTCCCCTTCGTCCCCGCGTCCTCCAGCCCCTATCTCCTCGACGTCGTGCCGGACGGCGCCGGCGGCGCGCTCTTCGCATGGCGAGGAGCACGAAACAACGGCACCACCGATCTGTACGTACTGCGCATCGCCGGCGACGGGAACTTGGCACCCGGATGGAAGGCTCCCGGCCCCGCGATGTTCACGGCAACGAATCAGGCGTATTTCGGCGACCTCTTGCCGGACGGTGTGGGCGGGGCGTTCGTCGTCACGGTGGTATACCCAAACGTAGGCGACTCGAATCTCCTCGCCTACCACGTCACCGCGGACGGACGGCTCGATCCTGATTGGCCGGCGGAAGGCTTCCCAGTATGCATGGCGCGCAATCTACAGTTGCGCCCGACCCTCACGAGCGATGGTGACGGCGGTTTCTTCGTCGCCTGGGACGACCTGCGTAGCAACAGGAACTACGACATCTACGTGCAGCGGATCACGCCGAACGGACAGATCGCACCGGATTGGGCGCGCGATGGCATCGTCGTGTGCGATGCGTACCGGCGGCAAGTCGAGGCCCGCATCGTCGGGGATGGGAGCGGCGGAGCCATCGTGAGTTGGCGCGACATCCGTGACGGCGTCCACGAGATTCTCTATGCGCAGCGCATCACGGCTTCGGGCCGCGTCGCACCCGGGTGGGTCGCCAACGGACTGGCGCTCAGCACGGCGCCGCGCACACAAGCGCCGCACCTCATGATCGCGGACGGAGACGGCGGAGCGATCGCGGCCTGGGTGGATGCTCCGCTCGGCGGGGACGCCGGGCAAAGGGACCTCTTCGTACAGCGTGTCGCTTCGGACGGAAGCGTCGCGACCGGATGGCGGCGCGACGGGGTCGCACTCTGCACCGCGCCGGGAGCGCAGGTCTTCCCGAGCATGGCCACGGACGGAGCGGGTGGCGCCATCGTGGCATGGACGGATGGGCGACAAGGACCGTCGATCTACGATCCCGACATCTACGCACAGCATGTCGGGGCGGCCGGCGACGTCATCGTCCCGGTGGAGGTGCAAGACCTCCTGGCAACCCCTGGAGATCATGAGGTCCTTCTGACTTGGAGTCTTTCGGACGCGGCGCGACGTGACGTCGTGCAGGTGATGGTGCAACGCTCGCTGGAGCGCGACGGCCCTTTTTCGGTGCAGAGCACGATGGCGCTCGCAGCGGCGCCGCGCATGTCGTTCGCCGATCGGAATGTCGAAATGGGCACCACCTATTGGTATCGACTCGAGCTGCGCTTGCTCGATGGTGCCGAGGTCGTGACGAGAGCCGTGGTAGTGACCACCCGCACCGAAGTTTTGCGGACGGCTGTGGTCGCCGCGTACGAGCGGCCGGGCGGCGAATCCATCGAGATTCGATTCACGGTAGGCCCGCGCGCGGCGCGACTCCAACTCGGGATCTACGATCTGCACGGCCGTTGCGTCCGAGTTCTCCTGCATCAGACTCGCGCATCAGGCTCCTACGTGGAGGCCTGGGATCGCCGCAACACCGCTGGAGCTCGGGCCGCACGCGGCCTCTACTTCGTACGTTTGGTCTGCGGAACCGAACAGGCCGCGCGCAAACTGCTACTTTTCAACGATTGACGGGCTCGAAGCGGCCTGCACACCCTCAACGATGCGCGAGGTAAGACCATGGCGGACAAACACGACAAGCCGTTCCTGACCGACGTGAAGACGCTGCGGGCGCGCGCCCGCCAGCGCATCGAGCAAGGCGCGGTGACGCCCGGCTACAAGGCCGATCGCGCCGCAGTCATCGATCTCTTGAACGCGGCGCTCGCGACCGAAATCGTCTGCGTGTTGCGCTACAAGCGCCACTATTACATGGCGTCGGGTATCAATGCCACGAGCGTGGCGGCGGAATTCTTGCAACATGCCAACGAAGAGCAAGTGCACGCCGACGAAATCGCTGCGCGCATCGTGCAGTTGGGCGGCGAGCCCGACTTCGCGCCCGATGGACTCACGACCCGGGCGCACTCCGAATACGTCGCCGGCGATACGTTGGTGGAGATGATCAAGGAGGACTTGGTCGCCGAACGCATCGCCATCGATAGCTATGCGGAAATCATTCGCTACATCGGCCACGACGACTCGACGACGACGCGCATGCTGGAAGGCATCCTGGCGATGGAAGAAGAACACGCCGAGGATTTGTCGACGCTGCTCGCCAACATGCAGAAATCCCGCGGCGCACGGAAATCGGCGAAAAGTGCCGCAGCAAAGTCCCCGGCAAAACCCGCACCTCGCAAACCAGCGAAACGCGCCTCGCGCCGCTGAACAAGGATTGGCGGATGAAAGCACGCAAGCAGGGCCGTCCAAAAACCAGCAGCACGGAATCCAGAGCCGTGGGCGCCGCGCACGCCGGCGGCGAGTCCTGCCTGGTGCACTTGGACCAGGAGCATCCGGGATTCCGCGACCTCGAGTACCGCGCGCGCCGCGACCGCATCGCGCAAATCGCTCTCGACTACCGTGGTGGTCCCGTTCCGGAGGCGCCTTATACCACCGAGGAGCACGCAGTCTGGCACGAGGTGTGGTCGCAGCTCGGTCCGTTGCACGATCGCTGGGCGCCGCGTGGATATTTGATCCTGAACCGGCGGCTCGGGATGAGTCGTGATCACATTCCGCAACTCGAGGACGTCAATCAGAAGCTCCGCACGATTACCGGCTTCGAGATGGAACCCGTCGCGGGCCTCATCGCCCCGCGCGTGTTCCTGAGTTATCTCGCCGATGATGTGTTCCTGGCGACGCAGTACGTGCGACATCACTCGGCGCCGCTCTACACGCCCGAGCCCGACGTGATCCACGAGCTGGTGGGTCACGCCGCTTCGTTCACGAATCCCATGATCGCCGAATTGAATCGAGCTTTCGGCCGCGCCGCCAAGGAAGCCGACGACGCCGGACTCGTTTCATTGGAGCGCGCCTACTGGTGGACGCTCGAATTCGGCGCGCTGGTGGAGGAAGGGCAAGTGA